>Ga0116156_10003740_pt1 | contig 13161 bp, 10 predicted proteins | sample AD_UKC045_MetaG_FD_89891 | JGI IMG/M metagenome (GOLD analysis project Ga0116156, IMG submission 89891) | Active sludge microbial communities of municipal wastewater-treating anaerobic digesters from USA - AD_UKC045_MetaG | ecosystem: Engineered > Bioreactor > Anaerobic > Digestate | place: USA... | reverse complement strand
GCCAAGGCTTCGGAGGGCACGGGGACTGGGACCCTCCTACGCCAAGGCTTCGGAGGGCACGGGGACTGGGACCCTCCTACGCCAAGGCTTCGGAGGGCACGGGGACTGGGACCCTCCTACGCTAAGGCTTCGGAGGACACGCGGACTGGGACCCTCCTACGCCAAGGCTTCGGAGGGCATGGGGACTGGGAGAATAGGACCGATACGACCGATAGGACCTATTGGACTAACAGGAGCAACAGGACCAACAGGAGCAACAGGACCAACAGGAGCAACAGGACCAACAGGAGCAACAGGACCAACAGGAGCAACAGGACCAACAGGGTAGGGTAGAAGAAGGGGAAGCAGGTGGCGGGATTTTGAGATTGTTAGTGTTTGGGGGGCATAAGGAGGGGGAGGAGGGAGATGAGGAGCGGGCAGAGGGTTCCAGCGGCGAGTGCGTATTGGAGGGTGGAGTGTTCGGCGAGGAATCCGATGAGCCAGGGGAGGATCAGGCAGCCTGCGTTTCCGGAGGCGGCGAGCATGCCGAACATGGAGGCGCCGCCGTGGGGGATGCGGTCGGCGGTGACGGCAAGGGTGGTGGGCCAGAGGCATCCGCCGGTGAATCCGACGAGCATGCAGGCGGTTAATGCCACAGGGGGCCAGGGTGCGAAGCATCCGGTGAGGTACATAATCGCGGAAAGGAGGCCGCAGGCGGAAAGGAGTGCGCGTGGAGGCACGTGATGGGCGGCGGAGGCGGCGAGGATGCGGCCCAGGGCCATGCAGATGGAGAATCCCGCGAGGGCCATGCCGCTGGAGGCTTTTCCGAAGTTCAGGACGCGTTCGGCGTATGCGGGCAGCCATTGTGACATGCCGTTCTCGGTGGCGCCCGCGAGCAGGATCAGCATCAGGGCCGCAATGAAAAAGGGACGCCGCAGCAAGGCCACGACGGGTTCGCGTTCGTTGTCTTCGTGGACGAGGGGTGGAATGCGGAGCCGGGCGAAGCCAAGGATAAGGAATGCCGGCAGGAGAATGATGGCAAAGGATACGGGGCGCCAGGACCATTGAAGACGCAAGGCGAGCGCGCCCACGAGCACGGTGATTAATGCGCCGATGCAATAGAAGGAATGGAGCCAGTTCATGGCGGAGGCGCGGCGATCCGGCTGCAATGCGCTGACAATCGGGCTTAGCACCATGTCGAGGAGTCCCGCGCCCAATCCCATGAGGGCGGCCGCCGCGAGCAGGAGGGGATAGTTTATGGCGGCGCCCAAGAGGGCGAGTCCGGCGGCGGTAAAGGCCAATCCTAACAGGACAAAAGGTTTTGCGCCCAGCCGGTCAGCCAGGGGGCCGGTAATAATGATTCCCACGACAAAGCCTGCGAAGATTATGGCGGCGATGCGGCCGAGTTGCTCTTCATTGAGAAGAAAGAGTTCGCTGAAGGTGGTGAGGAAGAGCGGGGTGAGATTGGCGGCCACGGCAATGCAGATCATGCCGCCGTAACACAGCGCCAACGCTTTTTTCGTGGAAATGGGTTTCATCCCGGTTGTGTGTCCGTCGTTGAGGTTAATGAATAAAACGGGGCAAGTATTGCGCAGATTAAAGTTTATGTCAAACTACAGATCATTTATTTCTTTTCACAAGAAAGAAACAAAGAAAAGTGAAGATTAGCCGGCGAGCCATGCGTCACGGTGTTGGGCGATGAAATCGTCGTCGTTCAGGTGCGGGTAGGCGGTATAGACGCGGTCAATCTCTTCATATTGTCCCGGACTCAAGGTTTCGTTGGGATCGAGGCACCAGATGCCTTCGAGGAGTCCCTGGCGGCGCAAGACTTCGTGGAGGCCGGCAATGCACCCGGCGAATCCGTGGGCGGCATCGAAAAAGGCGGCATTGCAGTCGGTGATCTCGATACTGCGCAGGAGCATTTCCGGGGGGATGTTTTCCGCATGCGCGGCGATGCGGTGGCATTCGTCCAGCACATCGACGGCTTTCCGGGTCCACACCGCCCAATGCCCCAGGAGACCGCCGACGATACGGCGTTCGACAGAATGTTCATCCACCTTGAAGCGGTAAGGGGTCAGTAAATCCGCCACAATAGAGTCGTCATTGCCGGTGTAGAGGGCGATATCCTCACGGCCTGCTTCCGCGACGGCGCGGATCACATCCAGGGTCTGATACCGGTTGAAGGGGGCAATTTTAATCGCGGCCACGGCCTCTATTTCCGCGAAGCGCCGCCAGAAAGTGTACGGCAGGACACGTCCGCCGACGGAGGGTTGTAAATAAAATCCCACGAGAGGGATGATTTCGGCGACGGCGCGGCAATGGGCTATGAGCGAGTCTTCGTCGGCAGTTTTCATGGCAGACAAGCTGAGCAGGCCGAGGTGATATCCCAAATCGCGCAGTAACGAGGCTTCCCGTGTGGCTTGTTCGGTTTGGCCGCAGATTCCGCCAATACGCAAGAGCGGTTCCGTGCGATCCTGATCCGCATGGTCCATTTCTTCGGCGGCCAGTTCGAGGACGGGGCGAAAGAGACCCACTGCGTCATCCCGGATGGCGAATTGTGTGGTATGCACCCCCACGGCCAAACCACCGGCTCCTGCCGCGATGTAATAGCGGCTCAAGGCGCGTTGGCGGCGTTCATCAAGGCGGCGGTGGCGGTCCAGTGCGAGGGGATGCGCTGGGATAACCGTGCCGCGCTGCAAGACCGCCCGTACGTTTTGTTCGATTCTTTCCATGATATATCTCCGGTAAATTCCGTTAACGGCAGGATATACCTTGTTGCCGCAACGTGGAAATTTTGGCACGGGGCATGCCGCAGGTGCAATCGAAATTAGCGAGCACCGCTCCGCCCCCTCCTGCGGCGGTCACGCCTGCTTAGAAACACAAGGCAGCAGGGGATGCGAACCTGTGGGAAGACTGGGAAGACTGGGAAGACTGGGAGGACTGGGAGAATAGGACCGATAAGGCCGATAGGACCTATTGGATAGGGTAGAAGAAGGGGAGGCAGAATATAAATGGGGAAGCGATAGCGAGGGTGAGTGTGGGAATAGAGGAATGGGCCTGCGTCTTTGTTATCGCCGCCGGTCGAAGTAGATGCCGGCGCCGCTGGCGGCAAGAGCGCTTTGCCTGAGGTGGGTGAGTGTTTCAAAGAGGTCCTGGGCGCTGTGGCGGCTGGCGGGTTCATGCACGGCCACGCAAAACAAGAGGTCCAGTTCAGGGAACGCGCCGCCGGCCGTTGATCCATCCTGGATTCCGATGCCGAGTGATTCATGAAGGTTGGGCAAGTGTCTCCGCCACAATTTTCGGACGGTGCGGCAGTAATCTTCCGCCAACGGGGGCTCGATGAGGCAGAGGAAGTGTCCTCCGCCCATGTGTCCCACGGAGAAAAGTTTTGATTTAAATTCGCCGCCGCATTGACTGAGCCCCCGGGCCAAATGACGGATGGCGCGTGCGCGCGCCTCCACCCCCGCCAGCCGGCCCATTTCGTTGACATGCAACAATTCGATATAGATAGCGGTAAACTGTTGCTTAAGGTTGATGGCTTTCTGAATATCGAGTTTGACTTGTTTTGGACCGGGCAGAGAGGTTAATTCATCTGTTAACCGGCCATGGGTGCTTCCTGCCAAGAGGCTTTGGACGCGGCTGAGGAGCGTTTCGGATTTGAAGGGTTTGGTCAGATAGTCATCTGCCCCCTGGGCGAGGCCGTGCGCGATTTCCTCCTCTCCGTTCATGGCGGAAATGAAGAGGATGGGGAGTGCATAGAGTTCGGTGTTGGTATGAATACGGCGGCAGAGTTCGAATCCGGAGATGCCGGGGATCATTACGTCGAGGATCAGCAGGTCGATGCTTTCGCGGTTGAGGATTTCGAGAGCCTTTTCCCCATCGGCGGAGATATGGCACCCGTACCCGGCCGCCGTCAACTTTCCCGAAACTTCTTTCAGAACCTTCGGGTCATCATCCACAATCAGAATCGAAGTCACGGTTTTACTGCTCCCCTGTAATACACTTTCTATTCGCATACTCCGGCGTTTGATCGCAACGGAGCCCCTTACGGAGTTCCTCAACCGCCGTATCAAGGCACGTATTACATTAAACCGGCATCGGGCGCGGTGTCAACTCTTCTTCCGCCCGTGGTATACTGTACACAAGAAAAAGTATTCATCACTAGCGGAAATCTCATGGAATCATCCACACGAACGTTGTTGGGCATAATGCTGGCGTGCGCGGTTTTGATGGCCTATGCGGCCTCGTTGCGCAATCATTTCGTGGAGTATGACGATTACAGTTATGTTGTGAAAAATGTCCATGCCGAGGAGGGTTTTACGCCGGCGACTCTCCGGTGGGCGTTTACCACTACGGAGGCGGGATTATGGGCGCCGCTGACCCGCCTTTCGCATGTGCTGGATTATCAGCTTTTCGGGGCCAACGCCACGGGGCATCATCTGCACAATGTGCTGCTGCATGTCGTGAACAGCCTCCTGCTCTATATGTTTTTACTGCGCGCCACGGGCCGGATATATAGCAGCGCATTGACGGCCGCCCTGTTTGCATTGCATCCGATGCATGTGGAGTCGGTGGCCTGGGTGGCTTCCCGGAAGGATGTGCTCAGTGCGGCGTTCATGATGGTCACGTTTCTGGCGTATGATGCCTGGGCGCGGAACCGGCGGCCCTACGGTCTGGCTTTGGCCGGCATTGCATGTGTATTGGCGTTACTGGCCAAGCCGATTATGGTGATTCTGCCGTTTGTTTTATTGCTTCTGGATGTCTGGCCGTATCGCCGGCTGGCCTTAACCGGCCCATGGGCACATCAAAAGACAATCCTTCGCATCCTTCTTTTGGAAAAGGTTCCGATGTTCGCGGCGGCAGGATTGATCTGCGTCATTACTGTTTACGCGGAACGGATGGCGATAGTATCCGTTCAGCAGGCGGGCATGCCGGTGCGTCTGGTGAATTCCATCACGTCCTACGCGTTTTATCTGTGGAAATGCCTGATCCCGTATCCCTTGTATGTTCCCTATTCCATGAACCCATTGTTGCTGACGTGGGTGAGCGCCGGGGTCTGCCTCCTATTCCTGGTCCTGGTCACCTTTGTTTTCTGGCAATTCCGGAGCCGCGCGCCCTGGGGTTTGATAGGCTGGCTGTGGTTCCTGGGCACGCTTGTGCCGGTAATCGGCCTGGTGCAGTTTGGCCACCATGCCCACGCGGACCGGTTTACTTATGTGCCGTTTATCGGATTGTTCATTGTAGCAGCATGGGGATGGGATGCGCTTTTCGAGAAATATGCGGGATGGCAGAGGCCTCTCATCGTGGCGGCCGTGGCGCTCCTGATGTGTCATGCGGTGTTAACCAGTCTCCAGACCCGTTATTGGAAAGACACGGTGACGCTGTTCACGCACACGCTGGAATGGGAGGAGAACAATCCCGTTGCCCTGGTGAATCTGGCGGAGGCTTACCTCCATCAGAATCACCCGGAGAAGGCGGTTGTGCTGTTCGAGCGGGCCGCGCAACTCGATGCGGAAAATCCTGATCTGCGGAACAACCTTGCCGTGGCGTATCTGATGCTGGAGCGGTATGACAATGCCGAGCGGGCGTTGGAGACCGCGATCAGGATACGGCCCGGCGATCCGGAACTGTGGACCAACCTCGCCATCGCGCACTACTACCAGAAAGACTATGCCGCCGCCCGGGAATCGCTGGACAAGGCGCTGGCGTTATCGCCAAGCTTCGACAAGGCGCGGAATCTGGAAACCCTGCTGGGGAATATTTCACAGCAATGATGCTGAGAGCAATCGGAATACGTCTCACCGCAGAATGACTTCACGATTATTCTTCCATGCGGCGGAGGATGTCCCAATAGGCGCCGCGCGCGCCGGCACGAATGGCATTGGAGAGGACGGAGTTGTCGTTGTAATTATAATTTCCCTCGATTTGCGCGGGATCGGCATGGAGAAATCGCTTGTCACCCGCGACGAGATCAGTGACCAATGCATGCAGGCTGCCTTCCAACCCGGCGTCGACGAAAAAAATCGGTTTTAGCAGGGAGTCGTTGTCATGGGTGGTTCCGTGCAGATGCGGATTTTTTTCGAGAGGGCCTTGTTTACGCACCATGTTTGCCAGGGGAGTATTCGGATAAATCCGTACCCCGCAGGATAATCCCACGCGGTCCGGTTGAATCTCACGCATGGCGTCAATGGCTTGTGCGAGGGTTTGGCGCGTTTCGCCGGGCGAACCCAGCAGCATGTCAAACATGAGCGCCAACCCGGCGTCCCGGCAGGCTTGTGCGGTTTGGCGCAGCTCTGCGAGGCCGTAGTTCCGGCCCAGCCGCCGCAGAATATCGGGATGGACGTGATCCACACCGAAATTGATGCCCGCACATCCCGCGCGAGCCATCGCGCGCGCCAATTCGATGCTAAAGGGGTGTGGGTAAGCATAGGTATACCATTGGATTTGCCCGCCCAGCCCGGCGCGTTCGAGGGCGGCGCACACGGCATGGGCATGGTCCATCGGCAGGTTGAATTCACTATCGCACAGGTGATAGACATCCACTCCCTGGTCCAGGAGGCCGCGCACTTCCGTCACGACGGATTCCGGTTCTCGCAAACGTACCCGCCCGCCTTTCGCATGGGGCTCTACGCAATAGATGCATCGCTGGCCACACCCCCGTTTCGTTTCGAGTCCGGCCTGGCCGCCTTCGTGGAAATAGCGGGCGTTGTCAAAGAATCGCCGGGAGGGGGCTTCTTTCCGGGTGTAAAGGGCGGGCCTATCCGCAATGGTTATTCCAGTGTCCGCGCGAAAGACAATACCGGGAACCTTCGCAGGCGATTTCTTCGCCGCGAGACACTCCAGCAGTGCGGGCAGGGCTTCTTCGCCATCGCCCCAGATGCCGTAGGCAGCGCCCGTGTATTCCAACACTTCCGCCGGGGCGATGGAAAATCCCACCCCGCCCAGGATGACCGGGGCCGGGCTTAATTCCCTGCATTGGCGGATAATGCGGGTGGTTTTCTCCAGGATAAAGTCCTGGCTTGCAAAATAGGCGTCATCGAGGTTTCGCACCGTCAGCACAATGGCATCGGGGCGCACACTGGTTATTGCCTCTTGCAGTGCGGCGGACCACTCCTTTGCGAAGGTGAGATCGCAGATATGGGGCGCATGCCCGGCTTTTTCCAGAGCATCGGCTATTTGTTCCAGGCCCAGCGGCGCAATCGGCGGCCGCATTAAGTTCGGATTAACCAGTAAAACAGACATGGAAAATGTACTACCCTTTCTTCAGCGAATCACCGTCCGAGGGGTCCGAAGTTCGCAATGATAGGCCTATATCCTGTTTTAAGTGTTTATGCGATTGTCTTTGTTTATAAAAATCGGCGCCTTCACTTCGTTGTTCTGACGGATCATTCGTACACTTCGAGTTCCGCGATTGCCATTTGTGCACCAGGCTGATCGGGGCCGTCGGGTTTTTGGGCGCAGACGCGGACATATCGTGCGGGCAGGGGATCAAAGGCGGCCTCGAAGGGCTTCCCGTCGTGGTCCGATTTTTGTGCGACGGTTTTCCATTCTTTTCTATCGGTAGATATGCGCAGTTCGAATTGCGTGGCATAGCCGGAGCCGAAATTCACTTTAATACGCTTCAGGTTCAGGGTATCGATAAGGTCTACCTCATAGGTCCAAGGCCACTCGCCTGCGGCCTGTGCGACGGTATCGGGCTTGCCGTCAACGCCGAGGCGCGGGAAATGCGTGCCGCCGTTGACAGCCAGCGTGCGGGATCCATCGAGACTAAGGAGTTTGGCCTGTTTCCGGTACGCTTTATTTCCTGGCGGGACAGGGATGCGGGCTTTTCCTTCGCGCAGTTCCCGGCGGACCGCCTTCAGCACTTCGATCTGGGATCGATCGAGGGAGCCGTCGCGGAAGAGGGCCACATCGATGGAGACTACTCCGCCGCGCTGTGTCACATCGAAGACATAGTCCGCCAATTCACGCTTGCTGTAACCGGTGCCGGGCTCCCCCCACCATGTTTTGCTGAGAAAAGAGAGGATGTGCCATTGTTCGCCGTTTAGGAAACGCTGGACGGGAACTTCAGCAAAAACATTCTGCTCACCACAGGTGTAGTCTTCATGGGGGGTATAGGCGCGAACTTCAGGATCCACGCCGGGATTTAACGCGAGGATGCGGTTGGGATTTCCGGCGCGGAGTCCTTGGGCGAGGATGCCGAGTTTTTCCTGGTCATACCCGATAAAGGAATAGCTGCCATCGCACCAGATGCCCGCGACTTTGTCGCCGTAGCGTTCGCCATACTCGCGGAAGGTGTCCGCCCATTTCTGCACGAACTCCTTGGAGACGGGCGTGCCGCAGCCATAGGCTGGCCCGGCTTTTTCATCGGCGCGGGGGCCGTCGCCCGTCCAATAGAGCATAAGGGGGATATTGTGGCGATGCAGCGATTGATAGAGATCTTCGATAAGATCGCGCGTGGCGCAGGCCTCGCCGGGTGTGTATCCGGAGATGCGGTCAAAGGTGGCGTTCGGGGCGATCATGAAACGGGAGACCTGCATGACGGTGAAGATCACATAGCCCGCGCCTGCTTCCGCCATTGCATCGGCAAAACGCTCGGTATCGAACTCGCGCACACACTCATCCCAGGAGGTCTGTTTGCCAAGGCTGTGGACACGTTCGGGATCGTTTTGCAGCGAAGTGAGGTAATGGACAAAGACGCCGTAGCCTGCGTGTTGAAACCAGTCGGTCTTGGGGTTCAGCGATTCGGCGCCAAAGGCCCCCGATGTGATCATTGCCGCCGCCAGCGCTGAAAAGAGCGTTGTCCGTTTACTCTTTGTCATATTGTGTGACTCCTTGTTTCAGTCTTTTTTTCTGCGTTTATCAATGCGTTCGCCGGGTTTTGGGCGCCACCGTTTGCCGTCCGGGGTCAGCGAGATCCAGGTCTGCCACTCCTTGATGCAATTGACTGTAATAAACTTGCCGCCCTTGGGAATCACGGCGCCGCCATATCCCCCTGCTCCTGTGGCCCGGCCGTAGACCAAATCCACATCCTCCAGTTCTCCAGAATAGTCATTGGCATGGTCATGGCCGCAAAAACATGCAATGACTCCCATGGATTTCAGGAGGGTGAAGGTGCTTCCATCTTCTTTTTCCGAAGCGGAATTTTCGCCAATCACGCCGATGGCTTCACCGCTATTCCAGATGTCTTCATATTGTTTCAGGGGAATATGGAAAAAGGCGAGGCGCATTAAGGGCCCGGGATCGGTTTTGGCCAAATTTTTAAGCCATTCCTGTTGTTCTTTCTGAACACCGTCACGATGGGTGTTCAAGCATACAATTTGGCCTATACGGAAGCCCTGCCACCAACTCAAGAGATTAATGACATAGTTGCCGTCGGAATCCGCGCCGCGGTAGAGGGAGTTTTTCGCCTTGGTGAAGGCCTCGTGCCCTACTTTGAAATCAGGCAATTGATCATGGTTCCCCCAGGTATATGCCCAAGGCACGCCGAGGGCTTCGATTTGTTTGATGATATACCGCATGCGGGGTTCAGCCATGCCATCGCGGTTTTCCGGCCATAAATCGCCCGTGACCATGAGGAGATTGGGATGCACTTTGGCGACAAGTTTCTTCATGGTCTCAATGGTTCGGCGGTTTCCGGTGTCGTGAAGGGTTAATTTTCCCGCGAAGAAATGCAAGTCGGTGATTTGCAGAATACGGAATCGCCGGGGATGCGGAATCCGGAGATGGGCCACGCCTGGCGTCATCATTTTTTCATCCGAGTATGCTCGGGCGGCCTCCGCTCTGCTTGCCAGCGCGGCCATTCCGGCCGCGGCCGCGGAGGTTTTTAAAAATTCTCTACGGGTGAATACTCTGCTCATTTCAGGAACTCCTTTGGCCTGCCCCTTAAGGATACTCAAATGATCCGGAAAAACGCGATTTTTTTACGCTTGTATATAGTGTGCTTCCGGATGATCGGCGTTGTCCATTGTTTTCCGAGGTCCAAGTTCTTAATTTGCATCTTAGGGTGTGGAAGATTAGTATCAGGCGTTAATCCGCAGGATAGGGCCATGGCGCCCTCAACGTACAGGAAGTGTCGTTATGAGAAAGCGGGGGTTCACGCTAATTGAATTGCTTGTGGTAATCGCGATAATTGCCATTCTGGCGGCGGTGCTATTGCCGGCGCTGTCGCGGGCGCGGGAAGCGGCGCGCCGGAGCAGTTGTGCGAACAATTTGAAGCAATTGGGGCTGGTGATGGCAATGTATGCCAAAGAAGCAAAAGGGGAACGGTTTCCGCCGATGAAGACGTGGGACTGCCGGTACACGGCCAACCCGGCGGGCGGGCAGGCCTTTGTGTCGCCGGGGGCAACGATTTTTAGGGTAGAGGCGGTGTATCCTGAGTACCTGCCGGATCTGAATGTGCTGGTGTGTCCGAGTTCTCCATCGGCCCAGTCCGCATTGGAATTATGGGACCAGGGCAACACTTTATCCTCCTTGTGGAGCGGCAAAGGAGCGGTCACACAACCGTACAGCAACAACGGCATTGTGGAGCCGTGCGAGGTGTTTGATCATCCGTATGTGTATTTCGGGTGGGCGATTCAGGATTACATGACGGATATGGCCCATGATGAAGATCTGGAAGCGAATCTTGAGAATTTGTTCACCGCCTTGGACAGCACGGTAGAGGAGGCCACCAAGACGGCGGAAGGAGATATGAAGGTGTTGCCGGGCACGGGCAATGGCGGGCAGGATGTTATTTTCCGTTTGCGCCAGGGGGTTGAACGTTTCTTCATTACCGACATCAACAATCCAGCGGCCAGCGCGCTGGCCGCCTCGCAACTTGCGGTTATGTGGGATGAGATGTCGACCGAGTCTCAGTACATCTCACATTTCAATCATGTGCCGGGCGGTTGCAATATACTCTATATGGATGGCCACGTAGCCTATATTCGCTATACCGGCACCCACACCACGCCATTCCCGGTGAATCATGGCGGCAATGCCATTCATGCCCTCAGCCACAAAAAATACGAGATTTGAGCAAAAGCAGGAAAAAACGCGGCCACTTCCCGGTATGAGAATTGGCCGCGTTAATTTTTCAAGAGTGGATTACAGTCCGTTTAAGCAGGCGAGGGTAGCTTTGAGCGTATCTTCGTAATTCTTGTTGGAATGGCCGCATTCGAGGGCCACAAATTCCTTGTAGTTTGTCTCCGAGATCGCTTTGAAGATGTTGGCATAGTTCAATTCACCGGTGCCGGGTTCCTTGCGTCCGGGATTGTCCGCTACGTGGAAATGGCCGATGCGATCAATGTTATGGGTAAGATTTTCAATAACGTTGCCCTCGGTGATTTGCTGGTGGTAGATGTCGAACAGCATTTTGACGTTGGGGCTGTTCACCGCATTCATGATCTGCATGGCGTGATCGGTGCGAGCGACGAAATACCCCTCATGGTCCACCAGAGTGTTCAGTGCTTCAAGAACTATCATCACATTGTTATCCTCGGCAATGGGGGCGAGTTTTTTGAGGCACTGAATCACAAATTCCGTCTGTTGTTCGCGGGGGACGTCCTTGCGCTCATTACCGCTCAGGCCGACGAGGTGCGTGCAGTTCAGTTTCTTGGCAATTTCAACCTTTTCCTTGAATTCATTGACAAGCCGGTCATGATCGCCGGGGTTGACCATGCCGCCGTCGGCAATCTTGCCCACGCCGACCATGCAACTTAATACAAGGCCGAGGGAATCGGCCTTGGCGCGGAGTTTGCCGGGGTCGCCGCTGGGCCAGAGCCATTCATACGCGGGCAACCCCCACGCGGCGACGGCGTCCAATTTATCCAGCGGCGTCTTGCCCGGGAACCAGTCGATGGGCGCGGACATCCGCAGTTTCTTCACTTTTGAAAAAGGCTTGTCGTCCGGAATGGCCGCAAAGGTCATCCGGGGATTCCATAAAGTTACGCCGGCCGCGGCGGCACAGGTGCTCAGAAAGGTGCGTCGAATCATGATGTCTTCTCCTGTTAATTTTTTATTCAATGAGCTGAACCCATAGGGTACTCAATGTGGAACCGGAATGCAATAGGCCGCTTCCTATACCGTAATGCACTTATTCTAGCAAATCAACTTTGAACAATATCCATGGTTGCGTTGGAGAATAGGAAACGTTATAGTCTATAGAAGAGTAAGAAAGTTTGATAGGAACATAGGTTTATGAGCGTTCCAGCCACAAAACATACATCGGGGAGCATAATACCGCTGGCTGTCCTGTCACTTCCTGAAGCGAAATTGACGTTAGACGATATTGTATGTCTGAATGGTTCTCTTCACAGTCATTATAACCATGCGATTACTTACGAATCAGCGATAAACCGCACCGTAGTGAGCTTTCAAGCCAATAAAAAGCGACCGGGATATCGATGGTTTAAATATAAAGAGGCATTTTCCTCTGAATTGGTTCAGTATCTACTTCGACAGTATGGTATTAGGCAGGGACATCTTTTGGACCCATTTGCAGGAAGCGGAGCGGCTCTTTTTGCTTCCAGTGCATTGGGATTAGAATCGGACGGCATAGAGTTGCTGCCGATAGGCCAGAAAATAATCAAGACCCGCTGTTATCTCCAAAGGAAATTCAAATCTATGGATTTTCGTGTTTTATTAAAGTGGGCTGAAAAGAGACCCTGGCTGCGCATTAAACCGAAAAATGGTTTTTCCGTTTTGAACATTACAAAGGGCGCCTATCCTCCAGAAACAGAAGGAAAAATCAGGCAGTATTTAACCTGTATTGAAAAAGAAGATCCTTTAGTGCGCGAGGTGCTTTTTTTTGCACTCCTGTGCGTACTTGAAATGATAAGCTATACGCGAAAAGATGGCCAGTATTTGCGCTGGGATCATCGTTCCGGACGCAAACAAGGAGCAAAGTCATTTGACAAGGGGCCGATAATTGATTTTGATACGGCAGTTTCCCTGAAACTGCGTGAAATTCATGATGATTGCATAGCGGAGGATACTGGAGCGGATCTATTTGACGCACCTGTAAACAGGGGGCGCATACGTCTTCTTTCTGGTTCTTGTCTGGATATAATGCCAGAATTGCCGGATCGCCATTATGAGGTTATCCAGACAAGAACCAGAAAGAAGACGTATGCGCCCCCTGTTTACAGGTGCGTCAAATAGATCCGCTCCAGTATCCTCCGCTATGCAATCATCATGAAT
>Ga0116156_10003738_pt1 | contig 13163 bp, 9 predicted proteins | sample AD_UKC045_MetaG_FD_89891 | JGI IMG/M metagenome (GOLD analysis project Ga0116156, IMG submission 89891) | Active sludge microbial communities of municipal wastewater-treating anaerobic digesters from USA - AD_UKC045_MetaG | ecosystem: Engineered > Bioreactor > Anaerobic > Digestate | place: USA... | reverse complement strand
TTGCAGCACGGCCTCTCGGCCATACCGCCATGACTCGGGGCCAGTGTGACTCGCTATGTCTTCACTGTTCAAGACTTCCACTCTACTACACCTTGCCGGCTTCGCCCGGCGCTGTCTCCATCCTGTCCATTTAGTCCATAGTGTCCATAAAATCCCCCAAGCCCTTCCCTTCGCCCTAAAACATAGCGCATTTCAATCTTAAATCCGTATAATGCATCCAGGCCATTACCTTAATGGAGGGAAATACTATGACTGCCGCCCTGTTGATTGCCGGATGCCTTATCCTGACACAAACCACGGGAGAATCCCACACAAACCTGCCTATCGAAATCTCCATTGATGCACCGGCGGTGATCTCTCTCCACATTCCTTCGTGGGATACTTTTCGACTGGAAGGACTGCAGCCAGGCCTGACCATCGACCAGCAAACGCTCCAGCCGGAAAAAGCATCTGTCACCGGCGAAGGCCCAAATAAAAACATCCTTTATTCGTTGGGCGGGAATGTTCAGTTACAGGTGTCCTTCGAAACAGTGGATAATCATGTGCTGCGGCTGACCAGCACCCTGAAAAATACGGCCGCCAATGCAGTCACGCTCAATGACGTGCGCCTCCTGGACACGGCGGATGCCGCCCCCGGCGCGTGCTTCAGCAACGACATCAAAGCCGTGCGTGTTCTCGAACAGGGGAATTACTGGGGACGCGTGGTTCCCTTACTTTCCTCCACCAAGAACGGAGGCGAAAGCGCTGAACCCGGCAGCCAGCAGGCCAGTGAAAGCCATGGTTCTGAGTTCGTATCCCTGGCGTATGACCGTGCCTCAAAACTGGCGTTCCTGGCGGGATTTGAATCGTCGGAACGCTGGGCGGGCCGTATTGACATGGAAAGCCGTACGGATACCGGGGCATGCCGCTGGCGCATAGGTTTTGACGGCGGAGACCTCCTGGTAAATCCGGGGGAAGAAATCTCATTCGAGCCAGTGCTTTTTCTGGCGGGTAATAATCCTTGGCATCTGCTTGAACACTACGCGGATCTTGTTGCGCAGAAGCATCCCGTGCATTTGCCTGCCGAGCCGCCGGTCTCCTGGTGCAGTTGGTATCCCTACCGGCTGGGGGTTACCGAAGATCGCGTTCTGGATACCGCGCGTATCGCATCGGAACGTTTAAAGCCGTTGGGGCTCAGCGTTCTCCTCATCGACCTCGGCTGGCAGGATCGGCAACTCCCCAGCACCTACGGGGAAAATCCCCAGTTTTCCAAAGGCTTGAAATGGCTCTCGGAGGAAGTGGGCAAACTCGGCTTCAGCCTGGGCGTGTGGAATGCCCCCTACTCCATCAGTGAATTCGATGCACTAACAAAGGAACATCCGGAATGGCTGATTCATGAAGGCAACGGTCAATTGGCCAAGCAATCCGACTGGTTCTGGGTGCCCCACGGCGCAATTTATATCCCCGACCTCACCAACCCGGAAATGCAGCACTATCTTAAAGCCAACATCGAAAGCCTGTATGCGCGCGGCATTCGCTACCTGAAGTCGGACTTCATCGGCAGCGTGTACGATGGCCGCGCCAAGCGGAGGTATGATGCGCGCATCGTGGCGGGCGGCGGCGTGGAAGCGGCGCGGATCGGCGCAAAGATTATTCGCGAGGCCATGCCCGACGCCCTGCTGCTCAATTGCGGGGGACCGGAAATGCCCGGCACGGGACATTGGCCCCTGCTCTACACGTGCAGCGATACCGGCAATACCGGTTTCATCAGCACCACGTTCCAGGAAAGCAATTACCAAAACGTCGCCTGCCATTTGTTCAAGAACCGGCGCTGGGGCATCCTGCAGCCTTCCTGCTTATGCGTGGGATTCCCCGGCACGCTGGAAGATGCACGCCTCCGAGCCACCATCGCCTTTCTCACTGGCGGGCAGGTGGATATCGGCGATACGCTCACCACGCTCCCCGAAGACCGATGGGAAATCCTTACGGCCACCTTGCCGCCGCTGGGGATCACCACCGAGCCGATCGATCTTTTCGAGGGCATTACCGCCCCCGCGGACTATGGTTACTCCTCCACCTGCGCGGATGGTCCGCAAAAGCAGGAGAAACGCAAGGAATACCCCGCGGGTTCCGTCTGGAAAACACATGTAAAAACCGATTGGGACGAATGGGATCTGATTGGCATCTTTTGTTACGAAAACACGCTTTCGCAAAAGGACACCTCAATCAGCCGGTATCAGATTCCCTTTTCCCTGCTGGGCTTTGCAGAAACCGATACCTTTCACGGCTACGAATTCTGGTCCAGGCAATGCCTCGGAACTGTTCCTGGCAGGCGCACAAATCCCAATGGATACGAACATCCCGGCGATATTCAGGATTTACAGGCTGGAAATACACCAGGCTTGCTCGACATCGCTTTCTTCGGGCCGACCGTAAAATTGCTCTGTCTCAAGAAGCCACGTTCTCATCCGTGGATAGCCGGAACAAGTTTCCACCAAAGCTGCGGCGCTGAACTTAAAGGCGTCGCATGGGATGAATCAAAAAAATCTCTAGCCGGTGTTGTGCAACGGCCGGTGGGCGAAATCGGATACCTCTTTATATCAGCCGGCGGAAAAACGCCTGTGGCGGCCGAAGTAAACGGACAACCCGTTTCCCTGCAACCTGCCGCACAGGGTGCATGGCGCTTGCCGATCCAGATTTCCGTTACTCCAACTTCCTGGAAGGTTATGTTCAAATGACAAAACAATCCATCAGCCGCCGTCAATTTATTCAACGAGCCGCGGGGATTGCGGCGTTCCCTTCGCTTATTCCAATTAGTGCGCTGGGCAGGCCTGGCATCATCCCTCCCAGCGAACGCATCACCATAGGCTGCATCGGTCTGGGCGGCATGGGCCGGGGCGATATGAACGCGTTCATGGGCTCGCCCAATGCACAGGTGGTGGCGGTATGCGATGTGAAACCGGATGCGCGCGCCATGGCCCGCGATATGGTAAACAAACATTACGGAGGCGAGGTCTGCACGGAATACGTGCATTTTGAGGAACTCGTGGCCCGCGATGATATCGATGCCGTGCTGATTGCCTCCAATGATCACTGGCATGTGTTGCATGCTTTGGCGGCGGTGCGATCCGGTAAGGATGTTTATGTGGAAAAACCGCTGGGCATGAGCATCGAGGAAGTGCAAACACTCCGCGCCGCCATCCGGCAGTATGGCCGTGTTTTCCAATTTGGCACGCAGCAGCGGTCTTCGCAAGAGTTCCGGCGCGCCTGTGAACTCGTGCGCAACGGACGCATCGGAAAGCTGAAAAACATCAATGTCGGCGTGCATGCGGGCGCTGCGGAACGGTCCGGTTTGAAAACCTTTACCGCAGCGCCGATCCCCGCAGGCTTTGACTATGATCTCTGGCTGGGACCTGCACCGGTGGCGCCGTTTATTCCGCAACGGGTTATCAATCCACACTGGTTCCACATTAGCGATTACTCGCTCGGGTATATTACCGGCTGGGGCATTCATCACATGGATATCGCGCAGTGGGGTCACGGCACGGAACTCACCGGCCCCATAGAAATCACCGGCACCGCGAAATGGCCCACGGATGACGCGCTCTGTGATAATCCCATTTTATGGGATGTGCACTATCGGTACGCCGACGGCGTTACGTTACACTTCACCGGCGCGGGACCCGGTCTTGAGGGTGTGCGGCATGGTATCATGTTCGAAGGCGGCGACGGCTGGGTGTGGGTGAATCGCGGAGGCTTGGAGGCCAGCCCGAAGGAACTCTTGCTGGATTCACCCGGCGCCACAGAAATCCGCTTGCCCGCCAGCACGTCCCATCACCAGGACCTGCTCGATTGCATTTATTCGCGCGCGGACACGATCAGCAACATTGAGGTCGCATCGCGATCCGATATTCTATGTCAGCTTGGCTGGATCGCGTTCACGCTGAACCGGCCCTTGCGCTGGGACCCGGACCATGAAACTTTCCCGGATGATCCCGAAGCCAACCACCTGCTCCGGAAAAACTATCGCGAACCCTGGCACTTATAGAGTTGCTCGTTCCCAAGCTGTGCTTGGGAACGCACTTGCTCTCAAAGCTGTGCTTTGAATAAATAGATCATCGAAACGACCCACTGAGATCAATCGCTCCGCCCGCCGCCGCCTTCTTCTCAAACCGCGATGCACTGATTTTCTCTTTTAATTTCGCCTCATAGGCCCGTCCGTCTATTGGCAATTCTACTTTCTGGCCGATCCAGGCGGAATACAGCATAGCATTGGCAATCTCGACGGAGTGTATGCCTTCTTCCGCCGGGGCGATGAGCGGTTTACCGTCAAGGACCGCATCCACAAAATTCTCCGTGATGTCGGCATGATTGCGCGAGGCCCCTTGAATCGGCACTTCGATATTCCACACCGCCGGACGATCAAATCCGTTGGCGGAGGTCTTGTTGAACTCCGATGCGCTCACTTCGTTGCGGATGAATATAAGCTTGCCATCTTCGAATACGAGCTTGCCGCGGTCCCCTGCGATTTCCAGGCGATCCGTGCCCGGCGCTTCCCCGGTTGAGGCGATAAACACCGCGGTAGCGCCGTTGTCATACTCGAAATAGGCGGTTACTTCATCTTCCACTTCGATGGTGTGATACTTGCCGAATCCGCAGAAAGCCTGCACGCGCTTGGGCTTCCCGCAAATCCATTGGAACAGGTCGAGGTTGTGGGGACATTGATTCAACAGCACGCCGCCGCCTTCGCCTTTCCATGTAGCACGCCAGCCCCCCGATGCATAATACGCCTCCGTGCGGTACCACGCCGTGATAACCCAGTTCATCCGATGGAGCGTCCCCAATTCTCCGGATTCGACCAGTTGCTTGATTTTCTGAAACTGGGGATAGGTCCGCATCTGGAACATGGCGCTGAAAATCTGTTTTGGATTTGTATGCGCCGCAATCAGCTTTTCCGCATCCGCCTTATGCACGGAAATCGGTTTTTCCACCAACACATGCAAGCCCTGTTCCAGCGCATCGATGCCAATCGTCGTATGATCATAATGCGGCGTGGCGATGATCACCGCGTCCACTTCTCCCGACCGGATCAGCGCCCGGCTGTCCGTATAGGTCTTCAATTCACCAAAGGGTTTCATGCGGGCCGGGTCGATATCGCACACCGCCACCAGTTCCCCCCGCGCCACATCACCCTTATTAAATACTCCGGCATGCGCCGTGCCCATCCCCCCCACGCCAATTATTCCAAAACGAACCTTGTCCATTGAGTAGTTCCTTTCCTTACGACGAAAGACAAAACAATACCCCTGATTCATACCGTGACGCAAATGAAAAATGAGTGAAACGAATCCGTGTATGGGCGTGAAAGTGCGAAATTAGACCGGTTTGGCACAAATATTATTTGAGCCGGAAGAAGAACTCTGTGAATGATTGTCTATACTTTTTAAATTGAGATTTACACTATTCAGGATGTTTATCCCCGCTATTTGGCCGCCAGACTTTCTTGGGTCAAACATTCACGATACCATACGGCTACGGGGTCGTTTGAGGTCTTCAATTCGCGCATCATTCGATCTGCGACCTCTTGATCGGGCAGACCTGCAAATTCACGGGCATGCTTCTCTTGTATCGCCTGTTTCATTTCTACACAGTCGAATGTCTTGTCTTTTTTCATATCAAACCGCCTCTTCTGAACATTCATTCTGTAAAACTTGATCGAGGGTTTGCCTGCGGCGAACCAGTACAAGTTTCCCAGCATGGGTCAAGAGCACTTCCCCGCATTCGGGAAAAGAATTGTAGTTCTTGGAGGACATGGCAGCGCAGTAGGCGCCGGCGCCTTCAATGACGAGTGCATCGCCGATGCGGGCTTCTTTCAATACCCGTGGTTTGAGTTGTTCCGGATTGCCGGGTTTTGGGGTAAGGATATCGCCGCTTTCGCAGCAGTGTCCCACAACGAGGTATTTTGCGCTTTTACGGCGCTCCCGGACCTGCGGCACGACGATAATGGGATGCTGTGCGCCATACAGGCTGGGCCGCAAAATTTCGGTCATGCCGCTATCCACCTTGATGAAGGTATAGCCTTTTTCGCCGGTATCGACAATATCCATGACACGGCAGACAAGCGCCCCCGCATTCGCCACAAGATAGGTGCCGGGCTCCACTTCCAGGTGGAGTTTTCGTCCATGCTGGTGGGCGAAGGATTCAAATTCCGTCTTTATTTTTTCGCCAATCGTCTGGAAGTCGGCAGATACTTCGTTTTGCATCCGCGCCACCTTAAATCCGCCCCCCAGACTAAGCCGGGTCACCTCTGGCATCCGGGCCGCAATCCCAAGAGAAAGCTGCGCGCAATACACCCAGATATCCGGATCGGTTCCGGAACCAATATGCGTGTGCATACCGGTAATGTGCAGCCCAAATTCCTGCGCCACGGCAAACACCTGGTCCAGGTGTTCATGCCAGATGCCAAAACTGGCCGAAGGCCCGCCGACATTGGTGCGGTTGCTGTGCCCGGAGCCTAAACCAGGGTTGATGCGGACGGACACGTCCCGTCCGGGATAATACTGGCCAAAGACGCGTAATTGATGAAGCGAGCAGGCATTGAAGCATACGCCCCGGTCGACGATTTCCTGGAGGTTGCCGGGCAGTTCCTGGGCGGTGAGCTGGATGTGTTCTGGGGGCACGCCCGCGCGCAATGCGCGTTCCACTTCATAGGCGCTGCTGGCGTCGATATGCAGCCCCATGCGGTTAAACGTGCGGATGATCGCAGCATTGGGCGAGGCTTTCATCGCGTAGCGGGCTGTGAGGCCAAAGGCGTTCGGGAAGGCCAATACTTCGCTTGCGCGGCGTTCCAGGGTGGCCTGGTCATAGACAAAAGCGGGTGTACCGAATTCACGGCACACGGCGAGCACCTGTTTCTCATTCAAAAATCGCAGTTTTTCCATCAACATCAAGTTCCTTAAGTACGTACCCAAGTATACTTTGGGAACGGGTGGATAACGTCCCAAGAGTGCTAAGCGTATCATGATACGCGGGTTTTTTTCACCCATTGGGAGGGATATCGTGTTTGTCTTCAAAATTATGCATACACAACAAAGATCCGAAAAACACCGTTTTGAAGATAAGTGCATTCAAAAACAACACTTAGGAAGAAGGAGCAATTATACGTATTTTCACTTTCTCCTTGACAAATTCGCAGACGAACCCTAGACTTTTTATAGGGATGGGTAGGTGTTGCGCTATGTTTGAATGCAGCTAAAAGACAGGAGGTAGACGGCATGAAGTTTTATAATCACCGGCAACGTAATACGTTGGGGCTTGTATTGGCATCCGTCTGCCTATTGGGGGGAATAGCGGCTTCCGCCCAGGAAGACCACACGGTCTCGCTGCCCGGCACCCCTGAGGGCCCTGTGTCGCTGACGTTGAATGAAACAGGAACCTTCACAAGCACAGGCGCGACGTGCAGTCTGGGCCACACAGTGGTCTATGTATTTATCTGGGGAGACGGCACGTATAGCGAGTCTATATTGAACACGCCGGAAGACAGCCACAGTTGGAGCACCGCAGGCAGCTATGCCGTGGCCGTGGTGGCGGTGTGCAGCGAAGATCAATCCATCATGAACACTTCGGAGCCATTAATGGTGCATGTGGATCACACAGTGTCCGCGCCGGGGGTGCCCACCGGCCCGGTGACGCTGGCAGTGGATGAATCGGGAACTTACACGGGAGCCGCAGCCACATGCAGCCTCGGCCATGCCGTGCAGTACGTGTTTACTTGGGGCGACGGCGCCTATAGTGAGTCCTTTTTAAGTGAACCGACGGACAGCCACAGTTGGAATGTGGGGGGTAGTTATGGCATTTCCCTTGTAGCGGTGTGCAGCCAGGATCAAAGCGTGATGAACATTTCCGAGCCATTGTTGGTACATGTGAATCACAGCCTGACGACACCAGGAACACCCAGCGGCCCAGTCTCCCTGTCCGTGGATGAAGCGGGGTCATACATAAGCACAGGCGCCACGTGCAGCCTCGGTCATGCGGTACAATACGCCTATCAATGGGGTGACGGCACAGTCAGTGCATCATGGCTGGACACGCCGGAGGACAGCAAAAGTTGGAGTCTTGCGGGGAGCTACGGCGTGACACTGGTGGCCGTGTGCAGTCAAGATCAAAGTGTGGTGAGCCTTTCCGAGACGCTTTTAGTGCATGTGGACCATTCCCTGTCCACGCCGGGAATCCCGGAAGGGCCAGTTGTATTGGAAGTGGACGAATCGGGAACGTATGCGTGCACCGGCGCCACGTGCAGCATGGGCCATCCGGTGCAGTATTTATTCCAGTGGGGAGATGGGACCATGACTGAATCGTGGTTGAACGATCCCACGGATACTAAAAGTTGGAATCCCGGCGGCACGTACGGCGTGACGCTGGTGGCGGTGTGCAGCCAGGATAACAGCGTCATGAGTATTTCCGACATGCTGTTGGTGCGCGTGGGACACACCGTGACGGCACCAGGAACACCGGCAGGTCCCGATTCGCTGGAAGTAGCCGAATCCGGGACCTATACGAGCACCGGGGCCACGTGCAGCCTGGGGCATACGATGAATTATGTGTTTGTGTGGGGTGACGGAACCTATAGTGATGCATGGTTGACCAATCCGTCGGACAGTAAAAGTTGGACGCCCGGCGGCAGTTACGGAGTGACGGTGGTGGCGGCATGCAGCCAGGATTACGGCCTCATGAGTGTTTCCGAGCCGTTGATCGTTCACGTCGGTCATTCGGTGACCTCGCCTGGCCCCATTACCGGTTCCACCATATTGGAGCCAGGCGATTTGGGTATCTACACGGGCGTGGAGTCCACCTGCAGTCTGGGCCACACGGTGGAATATGCGTTTCAATGGGGCGATGGAACCGTCAGCGATACCTGGTTGACCAATCCGGAGGATGCCAAGAGTTGGGATGCCAACGGCATCTATGGCGTAACATTGATAGCGGTCTGCTCCGAGGATCGTAGCGTGGTCAGTGCTTCAGATCCACTGATAGTGAATGTAGGGCACGCAATATCGGTACCGGGAACGCCCGAAGGCCCCTTAAAGCTGGATGTGAACGAGTCCGGGAATTTCACCAGCGCCGGAGCCGTCTGCACCCTTGGCCACCCTCTGAAATACAAATTTTACTGGGGCGATGGAACACACACCAGTACGTGGTTGGATGAACCCGCAGAGAGCAAAAGCTGGGATACACGGGGTGGCTATAATGTGACCTTACTGGCGGCGTGCAGCATAGACTACTCCATCTCCCGCGTTTCGGAGCCGTTAGTAGTGATCGTGGGCAATGAATATAACGCCGATCAAAATGATGATGGCCTGATCAGCCTGTCTGAGATGCTGCGGGTGATACAGTTTTTCAATTCCAATGGGTTCCACTGTGAAGCGGATACCGAAGACGGGTATGCGCCCGGACCGGGGGATACAACCTGCGCCACCCATACGAGCGATTACAATCTGCAAGACTGGCACATCAATCTCTCTGAATTGCTGCGGTTGATCCAGTTCTTCAACTCAAGCGGGTACCATGCGTGCCCGGGAGAAGGCACGGAAGACGGTTTCTGCCCGGGACAGACGTGAGGTCTGAGACCTGAGGCGTGAAGAACGGATATACAGACCAACACGGACATTGAATCACCCAAAATCCTGTTGGAAGCATTGCGGCAGGTTGGTTTCGTGTGATAGTCTGAGCGCGGGCTTACAGAAAGCAATAAACGAACGGGGACACAACATGCCGAAGGAAAAAACCACCTATGTATGCCAGAGCTGCGGCGCGGTATCGCCCCGCTGGCAGGGGAAGTGTCCGGCATGCGAAGAATGGAACACAATTGTAGAGGAGGTGGCAGAGGAGGAAGGCCCGCACGCACGCGCCAGCATCGTATCGAGTGCCGAACCGATTCCGATCACGGAAGGTTCGCTTGAGTTGCCCCCGCGGGCCTCCACGGGTCTGGACGAATTCGATCGTGTTCTCGGCGGGGGGATTGTGCCGGGTTCGCTGATCTTGGTGGGGGGCGATCCGGGGATTGGCAAGTCCACGCTGATGTTGCAGGTGTCGCATTATCTTTCGCGGGTGAATGGGCGGGTATTATATGTATCCGGCGAGGAATCCTTCGACCAAACCCGTCTGCGCGCGAAGCGGCTCGGCGCATTGCACGACCACCTGTTCATGCTTACGGAAACGTCGGTAACGTCCATTTTAAAGCATATCCGCAGCGGGGACTATGCCTGCGTCGTGATCGATTCGATTCAGGCGGTATACACGCCACAGTTGGCCGCGGTGCCGGGGAGCATCGGCCAGGTGAGGGAATGCGCGAGCGAATTCATGCGCGTGGCGAAAGGCATGAATCTTCCCGTATTCCTGGTGGGCCATGTCACGAAAGAGGGCGCCATCGCGGGTCCGCGTCTTTTGGAACATTTGGTGGACACTGTTTTATACTTCGAGGGTGAAGGCCGTCAGGCGTTGCGCATTTTGCGGGCGGTGAAGAACCGCTTCGGCTCGACCAACGAGATTGGCGTGTTCGAGATGCGCAATACGGGCCTGCATGAAGTGCCGAATCCGAGCGCACTCTTTTTAAACGAGCGCCCGGAAGGCGTAAGCGGATCCATAGTGTATCCGAGCGTTGAAGGCACGCGCCCGCTGTTGGTGGAAGTGCAGGCGCTGGTGGGCGAGGCGCATGCGGGTTCACCCCGGCGCACGGTGACCGGGCTGAATCCGAACCGGATTTCGCTCCTGCTGGCGGTGCTGGAGAAGCGCGCGGAGCTGCACTTCGCGGATCGCGATGTGTTTGTAAACGTGGCGGGCGGTGTGCGGCTGGACGAACCCGCGGCTGACTTGCCGGTGGCAATGGCGCTCGCATCGAGCGGGCAGGATCGTCCGGTGGCGCCGCATGTAGCGGCCTTTGGCGAGATCGGGCTGGCCGGTGAAATCCGCGCGGTGGACATGGTCCGCCAGCGGGTGTCGGAAGCGGCGAAGTTTGGTTTTACACGGTGTATCGTGCCCATGGCCTGCGCCAAGGACGCGGAAAGCGCCGGAGCGGCGGTGATCCCGGTGACCCGGCTGACAGAGGCGATAGAACTGGCATTGGAGACCTGATACGTGAGCAGGAAGAAAAAACAGAGTCTGGAAGACATCTATCATCAGGCATTGTTGATGATCGCTCCGGGCACTCCGTTGCGCGAGGCGCTGTCGGCGATCATTCAGGGCGGAACCGGCGGTCTGCTCTGCTTCGGCGATCCCGCCAAGCTGGCAGACCTTTCCGAAGGAGGCGTTAAATTGGATGCGCCCGTGACCCCGCAGATTCTTTATGAACTGTGTAAAATGGACGGGGCCATTATCCTGAACAGCGACGGGACCCGGATCTTTTATGCAAACCGGTTCCTGAAACCCACCGCAAAGATTCCAAGCGAAGAAACCGGCACGCGGCATCGTTCCGCGCACCGCATGGCATCCCAGGCCAAATGCGTGGTGATTGCGGTATCACAGCGGCGGGCGGCAGTCACACTATACGTGCATGAGCGGCGGCATGTGCTCGATTCCATCCCCACCCTCGTCAATAAAGCCTCGCAGGCAATTCAGACGCTGGAAAAATACTTGAGCGTGCTCAATCAGGCCATGCAGGACCTGACCACGCGCGAATTCCAGGACATGGTGACCATTTTCGACGTGTGCCGCGCCGTACAACGCACCGAAATGGTGGTGCGGATCGCTAATGAAATCGAACCATATATTATCGAGTTGGGAACGGAAGGACGCCTCTTTGACCTACAGTTAAAAGAGTTGATTTTACCAGTGAAAGAAGCCTCGCTCGCCGTGAGAGATTATTACCGGGAGAAGGCAGGATTAACCTATGAGGACGTACTAGACCGGATTGCGGAAATCCCGCAACAGGAACTGCTTCAACTGGGGAGCATCAGTCAGGCGCTGGGCTATGGGCCCAATCCCCGGTCCATTGACAGCTACCTGACACCGCGTGGTTACCGCGTACTTACCAGCACGCGGCGGATTCCCGCGGCCATTGTGAATAACCTTGTGGAACGTTTCGGCGCCCTGCAACAGATCATACGCGCACCCAAAGACGAGTTGTGCGATGTGGACGGCGTGGGAGAAGTGCTGGCGGACCGAATACGGGTCAGCCTGAACCTGTTGCGCAACCAGTTGGCGCTGGATGATCGGAGATAGTCATGCCCTGGATCGCCGATTGCCCGATTACCTCCCATCAGGAAGTGGCTCCAGGCCACTGCCGGATGGTGATTCATGCGCCACAAATTGCCAAAGACGCGCAGGCGGGACAGTTCTGCATGCTTCAGGTACAAGAAGGCCTGTACCCCTTTCTCAGGCGGCCAATGTCTGTTGAACGGATCTTTGCCGACGGCTTGTCGTTCTTGTATAAAATCGTGGGCGAAGGCACGCGCTTGTTGTCACGAATGACTCAAGGCGAGACCATTAATGTGCAAGGACCGCTCGGAAAGCCCTTCCCCATTGACCCATCCTTCGACCGGCATATCCTGGTGGCGGGAGGGATCGGCATTGCCCCCTTCCCCGCTCTGGCGGATGCCATCAAACGCACCTTGGGCAAGACCCCGGAGGTCATTATCGCGGCACGCACGGAACAGGCCTTGGTGGGAAATCGCGATTTCCGGCAGATGGGCTGCAAAGTGCATCTTGCGACGGATGATGGATCCGCGGGAAAAAAAGCCTTCGCCTCCGAGATGCTGGAAAAACTCAGGCCGGGTCCCGGCACGGTGGTGTATGCCTGCGGTCCCATGCCGATGATGAAGGCCACCCATGCGGTGTGTGAGGCAGCAGGCGTTCCATGTTTCACCTCCCTGGAGGCGGAAATGGCCTGTGGCGACGGCGTATGCCTGGGATGCGCCGTGGAGGCGAATGTGGAAATTGAAAGCGAGCGCATGGTCCGGGTCTGTAAGGACGGCCCCGTCTTCGACTCAAAACTCATTCATTGGGAAAGTTATTGAGCCATGAGCATCAATTTACAGGTGAATGTAGGCGGGCTGGTGATGAAAAACCCCGTCACCGTAGGATCGGGCACCTTCGGCTACGGCCAGGAATATGATCAATACTTTGATGTTGCCCAATTGGGCGCGGTGACCGTAAAAAGCCTGTCGCTCAAGCCACGCACGGGTAACAAG
>Ga0116156_10003736_pt1 | contig 13165 bp, 9 predicted proteins | sample AD_UKC045_MetaG_FD_89891 | JGI IMG/M metagenome (GOLD analysis project Ga0116156, IMG submission 89891) | Active sludge microbial communities of municipal wastewater-treating anaerobic digesters from USA - AD_UKC045_MetaG | ecosystem: Engineered > Bioreactor > Anaerobic > Digestate | place: USA... | reverse complement strand
TTATAGATAACAGGAAAATAATATGTAAAATGTAAAAAAAAAGCGCCAAATGAAAAATTAACGTCTTGATTATAAAGACGTTAATTTTTGTTTTGCGAAAGATGGGCTAAATCAATATCATATTTTTTACTCGTTTTAGTCCTCCGAATTATATTGAAATTTTTCTGTATTCTATATCCTTGGAGGAAATATTGCTCAGTATTTTTTTTATGCGGTTTATTTTTGTTCGTAAATCCTTTGTTTTATCAGTTTTGAGCGGCGTTTTGAATTTCTAATGCAGTTTTCGGGATTAATCAATTTCTTGCATTTGCGGCAAGAATATTTTTTGAAGAGCTGTGAAACCTACATAAATAACAGTGTCTTGGAGCTTTTCTTTAATCTTCAACTTTTAAAAAGTTGAGAAAATCGTGAAACGATTTTCGGATATTCTATAAAGCCGAATTTTAGGAAAAGGATAGGATCCTTTTTTGATGTAATCATTTTTTTAGATAAAATTCGGCTTAGAGTTTACGCTATTTATTCCGGTTTAAAAGTTCCCGCTGAAGTTCAGTGATTTCTTTTAAACGCGCGGCTTCCTCGTCTTTGTTTATTCTAAAAACTATATCGAGAATATTGCCTTCTTTGATTTTTGAAGGAAGATGTTTAACGTCTATCTCTAATGTTTCGAGGTCGGGCAATTCCAAAACAGCTATATTTTCTTCGATTCTGTCAACGGCTGCTTGAATTTTTTTTTCCATAACTTCACTCTCCGTTTTGAAAATAAAAAAAACTTTTTAATTCGTTTTTTTAATTCACCATATTTAACGGCGTCATAAAAGTATTGCATTATCATAAAATTTTTTGGTTTTTTATCAAAAAAATTTTGATAATGTTAATAGCTTTTCCGGTTAATCCGGCTTATGACAGTTCAATTTCGTCAAGGAGCGTTTCAAGCGTTTTGATAAACTTATCGCGGAGATTATTAAGTTTTGCTTCTTTTTCAGGAAACGACGCGTCTTCATCCGCGATTATATCGTAATTTTGAATAGCGGTGGCTGATATTTCCGCGAGTTTCTGAATATGTATCATAATCCGTTCGTCTATTTCCTTATGATAATTAACGATAACAACGACATTATTGCAGTCGTTAGTTATAATAATCGGAACCATAAGCAGGGATTTCAGATTAACTCTCAAATCAGCCAGTTCAAATTGTTCATTAATTTGATATTCGTTGACATTGTAAATTTGCTGAACCTGAGTTGCAAAATCCAGAATTTTCATACCGTCTTTAAATTTCAGTTTTTCAAGCAGTTTATCGTTTATTCCAAGCTCTGCCGGAGTTATCCATTTATCGTCGGTTCTCATCGCCACGCAACCAGCTTCGGCGTCGAGAATTTCATACATATTATTCAAAATGCGGTAAAATATTGATTCAATTGACGATTCTTTAAGAAGGCTGTTAAGAAATTTTAATATTTTCAGATTAGTGATGTAATTCATATTCAATTCGCGTTCTGCCGCCAATCGTTTAAATATGACTATGCTGTTTGCAACCTGTTTCAGAGTATATTTTAATTTTTCAGTGAATTCGGTATCCGTTAAAGGCTTATCGTGAAGCGTTAGAAAGCCGACTATTCTTCCGTCGTATTCAATAGGAATCGCATTGCTTAATTCGACGTATTCGTCGCCTATAGAAATGTAATTATTATCGCCGGGAGTAAAATCTTTCAAAACTCCGAATCCATATAATCTTCTTAAAATTTTATTTTCAAACAATGAGAATAATTTGTGTTTTAATTTTGTTAATACGGGCGCCTTAGTATGTTCAATATAAAAATTGTTATCATTATCGTCAAGAAGCAGAATCGTATAAAAATAACAATCAAACTCTTCGGCAAACAAGATGTCAAGCCGTTTGAATAGTTCTACTGCGTTTTCCGATTTGTAACAAATATTATTGACCATATCAATAAAAAAATTATCAATTTCGGTTATTAACATAATTATATACCTGCAATTTTATCAATTTCTTGAAGATTAACTGAAACTTTTTCAATCAAATATTTTAAATATTCGTCGTTTACATCAAGATTTCTGCGGACGCTGTCCATAAGCTTAGGTTCAAAATTATTTTTTTTGCTGAATCCTATTTTAAGCATATTGCAGACATAATTAGAAAGAGTAATAATAGAAATTTCTTTTGAATTAGACGCGGCTTCGTCGGGAATATGATGATATTTAATGGCGCTTTTTATTATTTCCGGAAGCTTCCAGTTTTCAGCTATTCTTTCTCCGAGTTCGCAGTGATCAAAACTCGTGAGTTTTTTTTCGAGCTGGCAGATATTGTTTATGCCGGTTTCCGGAGCCAGATAAACTTGATCGTCTCTGGATATGAATTTTCCAAGTATAAGTTTTCCGATATCGTGAAGAAGTCCGCATACGAATAATTCTTCAATAGTATCGTCGTTCATTTTGAATTCTTTTCCGAGAGTTCTTGCGGCGATAGCCGACCCAAGCGAATGTTTCCACAATCCTCCCGGAGCCAATCCGTATTGAGGTAGGTTTTTCTGAAAAATTTCACCGGTTCCCGCGGCAAAAGCTATGGATTTTACAGTTTTATAACCGAGCGTTACAACCGCGTCTTTTATTAAAACGATTTCTCTTTGCAAGTTATAAAAAGAAGAATTTGCCATTCTCAGCATTTTTGCCGTAAGAGTCTGATCTTTATTGACTATGTTTTCAAAATCAGAAGCGGACGAGTTTCTATCGCTCGCTATTTGTATTACTTTTTGAACGATTAAAGGAAACGCGGGAAGATTATCAAGTTCCGCCAATATTAATTTTCTGCGTTTTTCATCGGCTACCACGTTCAGACTTCCGGCGCTTGCAGTCCTTAAACCCGCAGTCTGACCGTTGTCGGGAGTAAGCAGACTTTTTAATTTTTGAGCGAGCACGCTGACAAGATAAGGTTTTATAAGAAAATCTTTAACTCCGAGTTTAATGCAGCTTACTATTTCGTTTCTGCTTTCCGGAGTGGTCAAAATTATAATGGGAACATTTTTAAATATGTCTTTTTCTTTTAATTTATTGATTAATTGAATGATGTTAATTTGTTTGTATTGATGATCGAGGATTAAAGCTTCCGGTAAATTTTTAGCCATTTCAGAAATAAAATCGTTCAGTTGTTTATAAACTTCTATCTGAAATTTTATCTCCAGACCGCCTAAAATTTTATCTATTTCAACGGGATCGTCGCATAAAAGAAATACTCTTGACATAAAGTAACTCCCCAAAAACCAAAATCAAATCATATAACTTTATTATTTTAAATAATAACGATTATTTAGTCAACAATTTTTTTATTTTATTTTCAATATTTGCAGAGGTAAAACCGAATTTTGACGCGAGTATTTCAGCGGGCGCGCTCGCTCCGAATCTGTCAAGTCCGATAATATTATTTTTATCTCCGGCAAATCTTTCCCAGCCGGTCGATACGCCGCATTCCACAACTAACCTGTTTTTACATAAAGCCGGCAAAACGCGCTCTTTATATTCTTCGGATTGTTCGTCATATAGTTCTACGCAGGGCATACTGACGACTCGAATACTATATCCCTGACGTTCAAGCGATTCCGCCGCTTCGATTGATATTGAAACCTCCGATCCTGTCGCGATAACTATCGCGTCTAATTTTTCAATATTGTTTTCCTGTTTTAATATGTAAGCTCCTTTTGAGATTTGAGGCGGCTGATATTTTAGCCTATTGATGACAGGCAGATTTTGACGGCTCAATAAAATCATTGACGGTCTTTTTTTCTCTTTAAGAATTTGAATCCAAGCGTCCGCTGTTTCTATAGCGTCCGCAGGTCTGAACACGAGCAGATTTGGTATTAGCCGGCAAGCCATTGTCTGCTCAACCGGCTGATGGGTGGGACCGTCTTCTCCAACAAATATCGAATCGTGCGTCATAATGAACACGGATTGAATTCCCATTAATGCCGCTAATCGTATAGACGGTCTGCAATAATCTGTGAATACGTGGAAAGTCGAACCGTAAGACACAAATCCGCCGTATAATGAAATTCCGTTCATTATTCCCGCCATTGCGTGTTCCCTTATTCCGAAATTCAAATTTCTTCCGGAAAAATCGCCTTTCTGAATAGAAGCGTATTTATCGAGATATGTTTTTGTAGAGGGAGATAAATCAGCGGAGCCGCCTACTAAAGGTTCGTATCTATCCGCGATGTAATTCATAATTTTTCCGCCGGCGACTCTTGTGGCGACCGGTTTTTCAACCGGAAATAAATTAAATAATTCTTCTTTTATATTTTCCGGAACTGACGCGTTGAAAAGAGCGTCGAAAGCTTTTTTAAAATCCGCGTTTTCCAAATAAAATTCGTCAAATGATTTTTGCCAGTATTTGTATGTTTTTTTCAGTTGTTTAAGACGTTTGGCAAAAATTTCACGGACTGCGTCAGGAATGCAGAAAAACTGGGTTGGGTCGCATTTCATATTTTCTTTCATTAATTTTATTTCCTCGGCGCCGAGAGGCGAGCCGTGAACGTCGTGAGTGTTATTTTTGTTTGGAGCTCCATAACCTATTATTGTTTTAGAAATAATTAAAGTCGGTTGAGTTTGAGCTTTTTGAGCTTTTTTTATGGTTTTGTCAATCTTTTCAAGATTGTTTCCGTCCATTGTCAAAACATTCCAGTTATAAGCTTTATAACGTTTAGCAACGTCTTCGGTAAAGGTTATATTAGTTCGCCCTTCAATTGTAATGTTGTTATCGTCATAAAAAACCACCAGATTATTTAATCCGAGATGTCCCGCAAAAGAAGCGGCTTCCGAAGTTATTCCTTCCATCATACAGCCGTCTCCGGCGATGACATAAATTTTGTGATTGATTATTTCTTTGCCGAATTTATTTAATCTCGCTTCCATCATTTTTTCAGCGATTGCCATTCCGACAGCGTTTGTAAATCCTTGACCCAGAGGACCCGTTGTGGTTTCCACTCCTTCCGTATGACCGTATTCGGGATGTCCGGGAGTTTTGCTTCCCCATTGTCTAAAACTTTTCAATTCGTCTAAAGATAAAGAATATCCTGATAAATGAAGCAAAGAATAAAGAAGCATCGAACCGTGGCCGGCTGATAATACAAATCTGTCCCGGTTCAACCATTTCGGAGCTTCCGGATTGTGCATAAGAAATCTCGCCCACAATACATACGCATAATCCGCGGCGCCGAGCGGTAATCCCGGATGCCCCGAATTAGCTTTCTGCACGCCGTCAGCGGCCAGAAGTCTTATCGTATTTGAACAGAGTTTGTCTAATTCTAAATCAGCCATTATAAATCTCCCCCTATTTTGTTTCAAAAAAACTAAAACGCTTCATTCTATTTACTGTTTTAGTAAGTCCAAAAATCTCTTTGCAGTAAACGCAAATTTTTTTTAAAAATATTCTAATAGAATACTTTAATCTTCCAAAAAATCAAGAGTAATTTAAATCTAAAAATGCATTAGGCATTTTTAAGTTTTTGCAGTTTTTACAATAATCATGGAAATGATTTGAAAAAATTCTAAAATTAATTGGAACAATTTCTGACTGCGCTCTTACTCCTCCCCGTTATTAATTTATATTGACAAAACAGGGTAAATGAAATATTTTAATATAAATTTTAAGACTCGAATACATTGACAAATTTTGTCGTGCTATAGATGTTCAAATTTTGTATATTTTAGATGAAAAAAATAATAAATTCAGGTAACTATTCAAGTATGTTCTTTAAAACCGTTAAACCGTTAGAAAAACAAAAATTGTTTTTATTAACCCCAATTAATTGAGGGCTTAATATAATATAAAAGAATCCGGAAAATAAACCGTTTTAACGGTTTTAACAATGATCGCTGAATAATAACAAATTCAGCGGCAAAATTAAGTATAGAAGTTTAACGTTTATTTTTACTTTTAAAAAAAGTTGGACTTTTTAAAAATCGCCAAAATACCGTATTTTTATTATGTTTTAGTATGCGCAAAAAAAAAATTCCATAAATACAAATTTTTTTGACTTTAAAACCGTTAAACCGGCTTATGTTCAGACGTTTAAAATAATGCGTTTTATCATAGGAGCAAAATAATGTTAAGAAAATTACAAATTACAATTCTCCTTATTTTTCTTTTTCAATACCAAGCATTAGCGGGAATAACCCTAACCAAAGACAATATCGACATACGATTCGGATTTCAGGATGAACAGAATAATAATTTTCAAAACTCCGAAACATTTTTTAAGATTAATGCGACCAACATTCCGGAAACAGGAATATACAGGTTTCAAATTCTTCCTAATGGATACTGGTATTCAAGCGGATTCTTCCTTTTTCCTAACCGTTCGGAACAATCCGAATTTCCTGCGCTTGAAAAAAACATCGCATTAAAAGCGGGGGATGATACGGAAATACTTATTCCATTTTATTCTAATAACAGAATTTACGAATATCGGCTTAACGTATATTTTAATAATGAATTTGTTTTTTCAAATAGAAAAGAAACAAATTATGACGCGGGCGGAATTGTCGGCGTTCTTACCGATAATATTTTCTATCTGCGTTTTTTACAGAGTTATTTTAATACTGTCAACGCATCGTCTAATAGAAATAATCAAATAATAGTAGATTTGAAAAAAGACGTTTTCAAAAATCCGTATGTTTCAGGAACGTCATTACAATATATAATAATTGACGATTTTGATTTCAATGATTTGAACGACGAGGAAATCAATGGTTTTTATGAATATCTATACAGAGGCGGGTCGATAGTTTTTACGCCTGCGGTTTTCAAACGGAACAAACAAAATAATGTTTTGAAAAAAATATTTGGCGAGTATGAATGCTCTGAAATCTCCCGAAAAAAAGAGGAAATTCTATTTTTCTTTAAAATAAAAACAATAGATGAAATAAAATCTTATTCGCTGAATTTTACAGATATGAATAGAACAAATTTTTATACTGATAGACAGGGCAAACCAATCGTGATTAGTAAAAAAGCCGGATTTGGAAATATCGTTATATATTTGCTTTCATTTGACTTTGAAAATATTTTAAAACTTGCCGAAACTTCAAACAGGCGCGAATCCGGCATTGAAAATTTAATGAAAGGATATTCTGAAATAATGCGTTCCCTGTTGAATTATAATACAACTTCGTCGTATGACAATTGTTATTATATTCCTGAAGAATATCTTATCTCTTCAAAAAATAAAATATTTTTTGGACTGCTTGCCGTTTATCTTTTTTTTATCGGCCCAATGCAATTTTATATTCTTAAAAAAAGAAATAAACTTGATAAGCTATGGAAAAGTTCTGCGATAATTTCTCTGATATTTACATTGTTTCTTGTTCTGGTATTATCGTCGTCTTTTGTTTCACAAAAGAAAATTAAACGTTATGATTTATCTTATTATGATTCGGATAATATTGTAAATAGAATTTCATATTATTTATTTTATACGAATAATCAGGGCTTGCGCAATATACATTTTATCAATAAGTCTCCGGTTAATGAAATTCAGTTAGAAAGATATTACAGCGGCAACGATAATGATTTTAAAAAACATAAAACATCTCTCGTCTATTATGATACAGGTATATTACTGGCAAATCTCCATATTAAAAACAATGCCGGCAGAATTTTTAGTCAAAAGCATATAGAATTATCGGGCGCCCGAAAAGTCGAGGGCGAATTTATATTGGGCGAGTCGGGAATTAAAGGGAAGATAAGAAACAAATCATCTGAAACTATAACCGAATGCGCGTTGTTTTTTTTCGGCGAAAAACAATTTATCGGCAATCTAAAACCCGGCGATAATGTCGATGTTTTAATAGAAATGAATAAACGAAGGAAATTAAATAAAAACAGGAATTGTTCTAACTGCCTCTGTTACAGAAATTATGACGGCGATATCGAGGATGAATTTTTTAAGAAGTATCCGAAGGTAAAACAAAATTTTGAAATACTGAATTCGTTTTATCCTGACGATAGGCGGTTTACCGTGATTCTGCTTGGAAATCTATCCGGCGGTTATTCCGGAGTCAACATTGATGAACCTGATTTTATTTATGATAACAGTCATATATTAACGGAAGTATTTCAAGTTTCAAGCGATACAAAGATTGTTTATTATCCTGAAATGATAGGTGTCAGTGATTATCGCGAGGAAGTGGATGTTTATAAAATACATATTGAACAACCTTATATATTTAAACCCGTTAAAATGACAGTTTCAATAAAAGTTTCGAAATATATTTTAAACAATGAATTTGAAAAGTTGAAATTACAAATTTACAATCCTGAAAAAAATGAATTTGAAGAAGCCGGCGAAACGGATATTAAGGAAAACATTAATTTTAGCGTAAATAATTTAAACCGGTATTTTATTTACGCGGATAATTTATTTAAAATAAAATTGACCGCGTTAAAAAATCAGAAATATGAGAATTGTTATTTTGACGCGGATAATATCCTTATATATCTTGAAGGGGAAAAATTATGATTAAAATTAATAATCTTACTATAAAGTATAATGATTTCACCGCGGTTGATAATGTGTCGTTTAATATAAAAGAAGGAACCATATTTGGTTTCATAGGCCCAAACGGAGCAGGAAAGACAACGACTATAAGAGTTATGGCCGGTTTAATGTCGCCTTTTGACGGCGCGATAACTATCAAAGGTTTCGACGCGGATAAAGAATCCGATAAAATAAATACAAGTATCGGTTATATGCCTGATTTTTTCGGTGTTTATAATAAAATAACCGTTTCCGAATATCTGATTTTTTTTTCGGAAATTTATAATATTGAAAAGTCAGAAATCGCGAAAAAATTACCTGAAGTTTTAAAGAGAGCAAATCTTACTGAAAAGGCCGACGATTATACGGATAATCTTTCGCGAGGAATGAAACAACGCTTATATATAGCCAACCTCCTTATACGAGAACCCGATTTTTTTATACTTGACGAACCCGCGTCCGGACTTGATCCGCATGCGCGTTTAGAACTCCGCGAAATATTAAAATCATTGCGCAATGACGGCAAAACAGTATTTATTTCATCTCACATACTTCCCGAACTTGCCGACGTCTGCGACGAAGTCGCTATAATTGAAAAAGGAAAATTAAAATTTTCGGGTTCGGTAACCGGCGCGATAAAATTTGCTACGGGGGTAAGACAACTCATTTTTAATATTCTCGATACGGACAAATCATTGAAAGCCCGGAAAATATTAGAGACTTTTAAAACTGTAAGCGATTGCGAAATTAACGGTCAACAATTGACTTTCAATTGCGGCGGCGGCGATAAAGAAATTTACGAAATAATAAGAAAATTTGTCGCTTCAGACATAGAGTTCGCGCCATCGTTTGGAAAACTATATGATTTTGAACAGGCGTTTAAAAATATTACGGCGGGAGAAGTAAGATGAAACATTTAATCTCAATTCCTCTTTTTGATAAAAATATAAAATCTATCTACCGAAGCAAAAGTTCGGAAAGACTGATAACCTTTTTTTCGTTATTCGCTTTATGTTTGATTGTAAACAAAATTTTTATCGTTTATGACCCTTATTCGCTTTCCAACAGAATATGCTGGTTTATGGGCGAATCAATATTTTTATCAGTATTTGGAATACAGGCTATTATTACTATAATTGCGGGATTTATTACCGGCGGAGCGGTTTTCTCTTCTGAACGCGAACAATTGACGTATGATATTCTAATGACCTCGCCTCTAAGCAAAAAAACAATTATAGATACAAGTCTTTTATCTACAATAATGCCGTTTATTACAATAATGTTTATTTCTTTACCGTTGTTTGCAATCGCTTATTTTCTTGGAGGCGTAAGCGTAAAAGTTATCAGCGATCTTATCATAATGAATTTTGCCGCCCTTTTGGTTTTCACAATGTTTGGCATGTCATTTTCGGTTTCGTCAAAAAAAACTTTCAACGCAACGCTGATAGTAATTTTTTTTCCGTTAGTTTGCTTTTTATAACATATAACAAGGTTCTTGGAATAATCAATCCAATTTATATCGCATCAGTTATTAAAATGGAATCAGATATAAATCTATACCAATTTTCTATCAGCCCTATCGCAGGTTTTATTATATTGTATTTTTTTTTGTTTTTGTCTTTGAGATTTAGAAGCGCGGAACTGATGAAAAAAGAAGCCGACAGAAATTTTTCGGTTTCGCGGATATGGTTTTTTATTTTCATTGCGCTTTTTGAATTTTATCTTTTCGGAATAGCTTTGAGCGGTTTGTTGGAAAATGAACGAGATATTGCCAATAAAGTATTTATGATTTATACGTTTACGATTTTTTTTCTGACTATATTAATTTCCGGAAATACAATTAGTTTTTCGGATAAAAATATTAAAAGCAATATAAAAAAATCAGAACTGAACTTTTTTAATAGATTGTTTTTTAAGCGCGACAGAACGATTTGTATAACCGTTTTTTCAATGATTTTTTTCACGGCAATTATTTTAATATTCTGCAATATTTTAATTTTTGGGCGAATATTTTTTATATCGCAGTTTATTAAATTAACGGCTCTTTTTTCAATATTTTTATTAATGCTGCTTAAAATAGGCGAGCGTATTGGAAATATTAATTTACGATTTTTAAAAAATAATATTGTAAAATTAATATTGTATTTTATCGTAGTTTTTTTATTTCTAATATTACCGGCAATTATAAATAATTATAATCTAATAAATAATAACGCCGAAAAAATCGCGTTAAAATCGGATTATTTATTATTATTATCGCCAATGACGCCGCTCGACAATATCATATCTTTCGATAATAAATTTAAATCAGAGGCGCTAAACCAATTTTCAAAAATAGTTTCGCCTTATTTATTTCAAGTTTTTTTATATGGCGTTTTGTCCGTGGTTTTGCATTTAAAAATACGCCGACATAATAAAAGAGCCGGCGCGAATTAAACCCGTTTAAATACATTAAGTCCTTTTAATGCAGTTGGGAAAATGAAGTTTTATGAACTACCCCGCAGCAAACTGCGAGGTATCGAAGAAATTCAGATAATATGAAATCGAAGCAAGCTTCGGGGAATTAACCCAAATTTCTTATTAAGCCCAATTTAAGGAAAAGGATTGAAACCTTTTTTGAAGCAATCCTTTTCCGATGAAATCCGGCTTATGATGATTTATAACGGGTTAACAGTTTATTTTTTTTTCGCTTTTTTAGACTGTTTGCCTTTTTTGGCTATTATTGATAAATCTACTGATTTAGACGTTTCTCCGCCTTTTCCGTCTGTAATTTTTACTGAAACCGAGCAAGTATCAGCTTCAGCTGGAGCTGTAAAAATTGCGGCGGTTCCGATTGTGTCGGATGATATTTCGCCTTTTGAAACCGACCATTCGTATTTTAATTCGTCGCTGTCCGAATCAACCGCTTCGCATACTACCTTGGTCGTATCTCCAATTTTAACTTCTGTATTATCTGGCGTTAATGCTTTAATTTCCGGATTTGAATTTACTTGAACTGTTTTCTTCTCTTTTGCTATTCCGCCGCGTCCATCATTCGCTTCAACTTCGATTTCATATACTCCGCCTTGTTCAGGAGCCGTAAAACTCACAGTCTGTCCATTTCCGTCAATTTTCCCGATTGACGCCTTCCATAAATAGTTTAAAGTGTCCCCGTCTTGATCGACAGCCAAACACGTTATTGTGGCGGTTGCAGAAGCCGCTATTATTGCCGGATTTACCTCGACTCCCGAAATTACAGGAACGGTATTTGGTTTTGGCGGTTCTTCTTTTGCGCAAGAACTCAAACCCATAACAATTATTACGCCGCAAAAAATAAATAACATAAAACGTTTTAACATATAGAAAACCTCCTAAAAAATTTTTTTATTTGTATATACATATACTATTTTTCTTTTCTTTATCTTTATTTTGTTGAAAAAAAAATTTTAATTAAATGGAAAGGGTTTATTTAATCCAAAAACCTAATTATACGATTTTTATTTTAAAAAAACGATTAAAACCTAATTTTAAAGTCTTAAGCGAATTTCAAAATCCTATTAGAGTATTTGGATTTAATTTTTTTTGTCGGAATTTTTTTAAACGGGATAGTAATTGATAAGGAAATTATTTTTATTATTAATCATTTTAAACTTTAAAAAAATATTTTTTAAATGGATTTTATTATTAAAAATTTAATTGTCAAGTTTATTTTTAATTATTTCAGAATTAAATAATAAAACCATCAAAAAGCAAAAAAATGAATAAATGATGTGCAGCGCAAAAAAGTCAAAGTAAGCAAGACAGAAAAATCCCCACACAAGATTTAGTGAAGCTCCCCCGAGCAGAGCTCGGCGGCTTCTTCACTTAAAATCGCAGTTGCTGCACATTAGCAGCAGCAACACGATTTAATTAAGGGGTTTGCAACCCCTTAAAAATCCCCGCTTTAAGCGGATGCCCTTCATCCGCCGAGTAGAACTCGGCGGTTTTCTGACATATTTCTATAAAATATTTAAAAAAAATATATGTCGATTATTTTCCGGAAAATCCTTATCTTATAGAACTAATAAAAATTAAAAGAAATTCGCAATGGGATTTTAACCCGAAAACTGCATAAGATTTTTGAAAAAGCGCTGTAAGTAAGGAAAAACATTAATTTTGAACGCTTTTTCAAAAGAATTAATTTTTACTTGGCAGTTTTCAGGTTTTTAGAAGTTTTAACAAGCGCGTATATATGTTTTGAAAAACTTCACTGTTTTTATTGCATTATTCGGGTTTAATAATTTCTAACGCTTGTTCGCTGGAATTATTTTTTTTCATAAAAACCTCTTGACATTTCATAAAATATATGGTATCTTATATAAGATACTAAATTAAAAGAGAAAAAAATGCGAGCGAAAACTAATAAAAAAATTGAAAAATTATTCAAAAAACAACAGGATTTATTGCGGCAAATTCAAAATATCGGGAATCTTTGCAGGGGAACTGTGGTTTTATTGAAGCAGTCATGCTCAAACAAAAACTGTTCAAAATGTAAATCTGGCGTAAAACATCCGCAATTTTATTTGACTCAAAGCAAGAATTCTAAATCTAAACTTACTTTTGTCGGCAATAAAAATGAAAAATTAGTTCGCGAATGG
>Ga0116156_10003721_pt1 | contig 13193 bp, 8 predicted proteins | sample AD_UKC045_MetaG_FD_89891 | JGI IMG/M metagenome (GOLD analysis project Ga0116156, IMG submission 89891) | Active sludge microbial communities of municipal wastewater-treating anaerobic digesters from USA - AD_UKC045_MetaG | ecosystem: Engineered > Bioreactor > Anaerobic > Digestate | place: USA... | reverse complement strand
AAATGGAAATGACATAAGGACTTATGAAAAATAGAAAGTCAAAATCCCCCCTACCCCACTTTTTCAAAGGGGGGAGAAGAATTTTCTTTTGAATTCCCCCCTTTAAAAAAGGAGGGTAGGGGGGATTTCTTAGTGCTGTTCTGTATTTCATCGTTTTAGTAAAAAAGATGTCATTAGCAACCTCTGATAAATGAAGACCTTTATTTAAATGGAAATGACATCTTAATACCAAACCGCTAACAAGAATAGCAATATAATATGTCATTGGTAACGAATTGAGAAATCTCACAAGTCATTGCTACCAAAATACTTGATATTCTTCAATTAGTTCAGAATGGCAAACAAAATTGAATTTATAGAAATTGCAATATACTATTTTCCAATTTAATTCCTAATTTTGTAATTATTTTTTGAGGGAAATGGCTAATTTAGAAGAAATAAAAAACGAAATACTACAAAAACTTGATATAGTTGATGTAATAAGCGATTACGTGGATTTGCGTAAGCGTGGCACTAACTATATAGGTCTTTGCCCTTTTCATAATGAAAAAACGCCTTCTTTTAATGTTTCTTCTGAAAAAGGAATTTATAAATGCTTCGGTTGCGGTGCTGCCGGTAATCTAATTACTTTCGTTATGGATTATGAAAAATTGAATTACCAGGAATCAATTAAAGCACTCGCCAAAAAAGCCGGCATCCAATATCAACTGACTAAAGAAACAAGCAAGGAAGCAAGTAAATATGACCTTGCATACCAGGCACTTATTGCTGCAAGGGATTTCTTTATTAAAACACTCAAAACAAATGCCGGGAATCTTGCAACAGAGTATTACGTCCGTCGCGGCTTTACTAAAGATACAATTATTAAATTCGGCTTAGGTTACTCTCCTAACAGCTGGGATAGTTTAATAAGTGAATTACATAAAAAGGGTTTTTCAAATGAAGTATTGCAAAATGCCGGATTAATAATAAAAAATGAAGAGCATAATTCGTTTTACGATAGATTCCGCGATAGAGCTATGTTTCCCATACTTGATAATATGGGAAGAGTAATTGGTTTTGGTGCAAGGCGGCTTAACGAAGACGATTCACAACCCAAATATATAAATTCTCCTCAAGATTTGGTTTACGATAAAAGCCGCTCGCTTTACGGACTTTACCAGGCAAGAAACGAACTGCGAAATAAAAAAGCTGCTATTCTCGTTGAAGGATATATTGACGTTATAACGCTACATCAAGCTGGAATAACAAATGTCATTGCTTCAAGTGGTACATCATTAACATCAGAACAGCTTGATATTTTAGCCCGATATGGGAAAAAGCTGTATTTGGTATTCGATTCAGATTCTGCCGGGGTTAAAGCAACCGACAGGGCATTAGAAATTGCAATAGAAAAGGGCTTTGATATTTATATTTTGCAATTACCAAAAGGCGAAGACCCAGATTCTTTCGTCAAGAATCATGGTGGCGAGCTTTTTAATATTTATTTAGATGGTGCGGTATCTTTTCTCGAATTTAAAATAAACAAATTGAAAGAGGAAGGCAAGCTAAATACCCCACAAAGTAAAGCAGAAGCTGCCCGCGATATTGTCAGAATAATTTCAAAAATCCCAGACCGACTGCAGCACGATGATTACATCGCAAATCTTGCCCGTTATATGAACTTCAGTGAGTTTCAATTACAGCAAATTTATAAAGAAAAAAACGAAATAGAAAAAAAGGACAAGAAACAAAAAAAGAGAGAAAATGTAGAACAGCAAAAGCATAATGCTGTTCCTATTCAGGAAACAGACGTTAATCTAAAGAATAAATTACAAAATGAGGAATATATTCTTTTGGAAACCAGTCTTTCTGCAATTGATGGAATAAAAACTCTTTTTAGTAATGAAAATTTCAGTATGAATTTGATTATAAGCAGCGAAGGGAAGCGGCTTTTTACTATTTTGGAAAATCTGTATTCTATTACCGATAATGTAGTAGATGAATTAATGGCAGATGAGACTATTTCAGTAAGCGACAGGGATTTTCTTGTTAAACTTTCTTTTAAAGGGCACCAGTTCGATAAAAAGTGGGAAAAATATATTGATACTGTTCCTACAATTGACACAAAGAAAACAATAAATGATACTTTAATCCGCTTGAATATTAAGCAAATTGATATTCAAATTCAAGAGCTAATGCAAATACAAAAAGTAGCTCCATTTGAAGAGCAGCTTAAAGCCACTCAACAAATACAACTGCTAACCCAAAAGCGAATTATTTTGAAAAAAAGAAGTTCAAATAATTCATATTAGTTTGTCATTCTGGAACCAAAATGAAGTAAGACTAATATTTAAATGGAGATGACTTAACGAAACACGTCATTCTGGCGGATGTCAGAATCCATCTTAAAAATATTTTTTATAGGTCATTCGTTATTCGTTATTAGTCATTAGTATTTTACTAACTACTAATGACCAATGACGAATAACTAAAAAGCAATATAGATTCTGGCATACGTCAGAATTACAAGTAAAGATGTCATTGGTAATCGCAGCGAGAAATCTCACAAGTAATTGCTACCACGAAACTTGAGATTCATCACTTCGTATCTGAATGACAATTTTATTTTGAATTATTTGTTAGCGGTTTGGTAAAAAACCTCTATTTTTTTCCATTATTCTCCTTCAGAAAATTGAATATCATAAAGCTTTTTGTATATACCAGCTTTGCTAATTAACTCTTTATGAGTACCTTGCTCAACAATTCTGCCACTATCAAAAACGAATATTTTATCGCAATCAATAATAGTAGCCAAGCGATGTGCGACTATTATAGCAGTCCTGTCTTTCATAGACTGATTAATAGCTTGCTGCACAATTTTTTCAGATTCAGAATCAAGGGCAGAAGTCGCCTCGTCAAAAACCAAAATCTGAGGATTCTTTATTAATGCCCGAGCTATTGAAATCCGCTGCCTTTCTCCACCGGAAAGTTTTACACCTCTGTCTCCGATAAAGGTATCAAACTGTTCCGGAAATTTCTGGACAAAATTATATGAATTTGAAATCTTAGCTGCATTTAAAAGTTCTTCTTCACTTTTTTCATTCCCAAATAATATATTTCCCCTTAATGTATCGTTAAATAATATACATTCTTGGGGGACAACGCCAAATAAATTTCTATATGAATTAATTTTGAAATCTTTGATATTTTTTTCGTCAATAATTATTTCGCCATTTTCTGGGTCGTAAAACCTAAGGAGTAAATCAATCATAGTTGATTTCCCACTACCGCTTGCTCCAACAAAGGCAATTTTCTGGCATTTTTTGATAGAAAAATTTATATTTTTTAAAACATATTCCTGCTCATATTTAAAACTGAGATTTTTTATTTCAATAATATTTTTAAAATTATCAATTTCAGAAGAACCTTGCTTAACTGTTTCCGGATGGTCTAAAATAGAGAAAACCCTTTCCCCTGTAACGACACCACGCTGGAATTGAGAAATATTATTGATTACAGTAGTAATTGGCGACATTATTGCAAAAAGAGAGAAAAGAAACAGCATTAACTCGTCTGCAGGCATTGTCTTATTAATTACTTCAAGCCCGCCAACGAGCAATACAACAGATAAGGCAATAATAGCAAACATTTCATTTATTGAAGGAATTATAGTTAATATTTTTTGATGTTTTATAGAAGAACGAACATATTTTTGAGTTTGTTCTTTAAATTTGTTATTAATTGACTTTTCTATTCCAAAAGATTTAATTACTTTAATTCCGGAAATCGCTTCGTGAAGTACAGAAGTCCAGTCTGCCAGTGCTACTTGCATCCTAGTAGCGTATCGCCTCAAATACTGCATTGAATATTTAACTAATAAAATGCTAATTATGCTGGTTGCGAATGCAATCAGAGTTAGCTTAACAGAAATTGTTAATAAAAGAAAGAGGAAAAGAATCACCTGTGTTCCTTCTCTTAATACTATGTTTAAAGAACAAATAGTAGTAGCATTTAATGTGGTAATATCATTAGAAATTATTGAAATTAAAGTGCCTTCTCTTTGTTTGTTAAAGAAATCAACTGAAAAAGATGTAAGTTTTTCAAATACTTTATCGCGAATATGTTTAATTATATTTTCCTCTAAGGTAGCAGTATAAACAGAAGATAAATATTTAAAAATATTTTTTATAAGGAAAAGAATAATAATTACAATGCTTAATTTTATAAGTGTATTAAAAATGCTTGTGTCATAAATTAATGAATTTATTAAGGAATAAAAGCTGTCTTTGATTCCGTCAAAAAAATTAGGTTGAGTAGAAGCAACGCTATCAACAACATCTTCATTAAAGATGATTTGAAAAATAGGTTTGATAACTGCAATTGATATTGTAGAAAAAAATGAGAAAACAGTATTCAGCAAAAAAGCTAATAGGAACAAATGAATAAATGGTTTTAAAAAGCCGAAAATTCTAATAAGCAACGGTAAAACATTACTTTTTTCAATTTCTTTTATTTCTGACATAAATTTCCAATTTTCATTCAAAAAAGTTTTGTAAATTAAAAAAAAATTGATTAGTAACAATCAATTAAAATTACTAAATTTGTTTAAGTAGCATTGTAAAATAAATTGAAAGTAAGTATAATGAATGATAATGTTACCTCTGGATTTAATCCTACAGTATTAATCGTTGATGATTCAATGCTATCACGGAAATTAATAGCAGAGTTATTAAATGGAGAGGACTTCCGCATTATTTTTGGAAAAAGTGGAAAAGATGCAATAGAAATAATATCTGATATTCAGGTAGATTGCCTTTTGCTTGATTTATTAATACCAGACATTGATGGATTTCAGGTTCTTGAATATATTCAAAAGAATAGCTTAGATGTTCCATCTATTATAATTTCTGCTGATATACAAGAAACAACGAGGAAAAGAGTTGAAAGTTTAGGAGCATACGGTTTCCTTAACAAACCACCAAAAAGAGAAGATTTAGTAAAAGCTGTTAAAGATTCAATTAGCAAAAAATTTGGAGGTTAATATGAATTTAACTGAAGACCAAATTGATGCTATCAGGGAAATAATTAATATTGGTGTTGGAAAATCAGCAGCAATTCTGAATAAAATGATAAATAAACATATTAAGCTTCAGGTGCCGTATGTTGAGTTTACCAAAGTAGATAAAATTATAAATATAATTAGCCACAACTCTGAAGATGAGCTTTCTTCAGTAAATTTAAACTTTAAGGGACTCCTTGTTGGTACAGCAAAACTGATTTTTCCTACTGATAGCGCTGCTAAATTAGTTGCTCTGTTTACCGATGATACAACCGGAGATGATGATATGGACGAAATCAAGGTTGCTACTCTTTCTGAAATAGGGAATATCGTCCTCAATTCATTAGTCGGAACTATCAGTAATACATTAAGTCTTCCTTTAAACTATTCTATTCCAAGCTATCAGGAAGGAATTCTAAGTAATTTGCTATCTTATTATGCTTCAATGACTGAATCTGCACATCTTCTTGCTCAAACTCGATTTGTTATAGAAGAATTAGAAATTATCGGTGATTTTATCCTGTTGCTCGAAGTTGAATCGTCTTATGTTTTCTTAGAACTTGTTGACCAATTCCTGAAAAATCAATTCCAAGGTAACTAAAATGAATGATAACTCAGTTTTAAATAAGTATTCCATCTTTGATAATGTTCCCATTGGTATATGTATTATTGATAAAGATTACAAAGTTTTGTTCTGGAATACTCATCTTGAAGACTGGACAAAAATAAATAAAAACGATATTATTGGTAATAGCTTATTTACATATTATCCTAATTTTAATCGATTTATCTACAGAAGCAGAATTGACAGTATATTCGGTGGAGGTCCTCCTGTGATTTTTTCTCCACAGTTCCATAAAGAATTATTTTACTCCATTGCCTCTTCTGATGAAAAGAAAGTTTTTTATATTACAATAAACTCCGGACCCGGTATAGATGAAGAAACAAAAACTGCAGTTTTCTCAGTAAAAGACGTAACTGAACTTGCAATGAGAATTAAAAGCTATAAAGTTATGCGTGACCAGGCACTTGAAGAAGTTGAGCAAAGGAGAGTAGCGGAAAGAAGTTTAATGGAATCTGAAAAGCAATTGAAAGAACTCGTCGCTACCAAAGATAAATTCTTCTCTATTATCGCTCACGATATAAAGAATCCTCTGTCGATTTTTCTCAATATTTCTGAACTGTTAATTTCTATGTTCGATTCTCTTAATAAAGAAGAAATTCTTTCTTTTATTAATGATATTAATACTTCTGCAAAAAATCTTTATAATCTTTTGGAAAATCTTCTGAACTGGTCCCGTATCCAAACCGGTAGAATAGTCCATCAGCCAAATATTTTCTATATTAATGTTTTAATTGAAAATGTATTTAATGTATTAGAAATGAGTTTTAAGCAAAAAAATATCTCTTTTGAGTTAAATATTCCTCCAACAGAAATCGCTTTTGTTGATGCTGATATGTTTTCAACTGTTATCAGGAACCTAATTTCTAATGCAATCAAATTCACTTATCCTAATGGGAAAATAGTTGTTTATTCAGAAGACTTAATTAACTTTGTAAAAATTTCAGTTAAAGATAATGGAACTGGAATGAGCGAAGAAGAAGTTAGCAGACTTTTCCGTATTGATTCACATCAATCCAAGCGTGGAACTAATGAAGAAAGAGGTACTGGCTTAGGACTCATTCTTTGCAAGGAATTTATCGAAAAAAATAATGGCAAAATAACTGTCGAAAGTGAACTTGAAAAAGGTAGTAATTTTAGCATAATTCTTCCAAAAAATCCACCAGATAATTATTAATTATTAATTATTAATTATTAATTATTAATTATTAAGAGTCCCTATTTATTATTATTCTTTAAACGAACTTATAGTTTGTGTTATTCTGAATCCCCTAATAAAGCAAGTGCTTTATTTAAATGAAGATGACATCACTTAAGCGTCATTCTGACGAATGTCAGAATCCATCTTTAAAATAGTTTTTATAGGTCATTGGTTATTAGTCATTAGTATTTTTTAAATAACCAAAAAGTAAGATGAATTCTGACATACGACAGAATGACAGATAAATGCAAAGATGTCATTAATACAAAAACGACATATTAAATAAAAAAAATAGGATTTTTATTTTAAAAAAAAGTAAATTAAATTTTTAAATAAAACAAAAAAAGATATGAAAAAGCTATTCTTAATAATCATACTACTGATAAATGTATCGGTTTCCATTGCTAACTGGCGCCCAAACGAAATGGAAGTTAAAGTTTACTTTGACAATCAGGAAGAATTTGCATTATTACAAGAGATGCGCTTAAATGGCGATTTATACCGTATGCTTGGCTATGGAATATTGTATTTAATACCTTCAGAACTAGAGCAAGTCAGAGCAGCAAATTTAAGGCACGAAATATTAAAATCGAATTTAATTGAATACTATCAGGATTTCTGGCTACAGCGAGATGAATATCACAGTTATGCTCAAATCATTGCACTAATGGATAGTTTGGTGAATGCTTTTCCTGATATTTGTGTGAAAATCAACTTTGGAACTTCTCTTGGAAATCGTCAGCTTGCAGCACTCAAAATTAGCGATAATGTAAGCGAAACAGAATTTGAACCAACCGTAATTTTTGACGGAGGGATACACGGCGATGAAGTTGGTGGACCAGAAAATCTTATTCGTTTAGCCCGTGAAATGTGCATTGGTTATGGAACTGATTCTTTATATACTTATTTAATAAATAACCGCCAGATTCTGTTATATGTAATGGTAAATCCAGATGGTAGAGTAAATATGTCCCGATACAATAACAACGGAATAGATGTAAACCGCGATTGCGGATATATGTGGGATGCAGAAGGTGGCTCTCCCGATGCTTTTTCTCAAGTGGAAACGAAAGCATTGCGTGAGTGTGTGGTTAGCAATCCGGCTGTTATTCATATCACTTACCACAGCGGTACTCAAAATATACTCTATCTTTGGGGATATCGCTACGACGCAACGCCCGACAATACTCACCATACAAATTTGGCAAACCTTTACGCCTCGTCTTCCGGTTACTCCAATTTATTAGTTCAGCAGGGGTCACAAATGTATATCGTTAACGGTGCAACTGATGATGCTGCTTATGGCTTTATGGGAACTATGAGCTACACTATGGAAATTTCAAATAATAAGCAGCCGGCGGGTACTCAGATTAATTACTATTACCAGGCGAATAAATCTGCTATGCTCACAATGTTGGAAGAAGCAGAATTCGGTGTTTCCGGAACAGTTACGGATGCTGTTACCGGAAAGCCAATTAATGATGCTATGGTTTTTGTAAATAGCTACTATCCTGCTTACGCAAATAGTGCCGGTGCTTATTTCAAATATCTCCTTCCCGGAACTTATTCAATTACCATCAAAGCAAATGGCTATGAAACACAAACAATAGATAACATTAGTGTTACTGCAAACTCCAATACAATTACAGATTTCACACTAACACCGGCTATATCCCAATTTGGTCATAAATTCGTTAGTTCTAGAATTCCTAACAATAATTCCAATGACCCGGGAAATACTTACTATTCCTTGTCTGCTCCTGATATGAACGGCTACTCAATTGGAAAAAATGGCTGGTGCGTAATTGATATGCAATATCCTGTCAACAACAACACAGGGAATGATATTAAAGTTTACGAAAGCGATGAAGCTGCAGAAGGGTATTCCTGTTATGCAGGTAATTCTCCTTATGGCCCTTGGACGCTTCTCGGTACTGGCTTAGGGACTACTGAATTCGACTTACAACAGGGAAATTTAACAACTGCAAGATATATCAAAATCGTTGATGATAACAATGGTTTGCCAAATGTGTTTGGTGCTGGTTTTGATTTAGATGCAGTCGAAGCACTTCAACCTGTTTTACCTGCCAGTATGACATTAAACATCGCTGCTGGCTGGAATGCTGTATCTATAAATATTATTCCGGAAAATACATCTATTGAAGATATGTTCGAAGGTAATACCCAAAATATAAAAATTATAAAGAATAACAGCGGACAAATATACATACCTGAGTATAATATCAACACAATTTTAAACTGGGATTACAATCGTGGATATACTGTTTTTGCTTATAATGATTTTGAACTGAATTTAAACGGTTGGAATATATATCCGGAAATGGAAACTATATCTTTAAGCAATGGCTGGAATTTGATTTCATATTTAAAAAACAATGAAATTACGCCTCAGCTTGCTTTTGCTAATATTCTGCAAAATCTCATTATTGTTAAAGACATTTTCGGAAATTTCTTTTCTCCTGTTTATGGTATAAATACAATTGGAAATTTACAGGTTGGAATGGGATATTGGATTTATGTAAATTCAAACTGCCAACTTACATATCCTGCAGATTAATCTTATTTTTATATTTTACATGAACAATTTCAGAACTCCAGACCCCGTATAGAAAATAAAGGAGCTCGGAGATTTTACTCGTAAAGAATAATTTCGCATTTAGCAAATATTCTTTTATTATTCATACGTAATTAGTAATTGGTTATTAGTTTCTAACTACTAATGACCAATTACTAATGACTTATGTTAATGCTCTTTTAAAAATTTAATCTCTCTTTTTGAAATATACGAAATAAAAAATTCAAGGGGTCTGGAGTTCGAATATTACAAATGATTTATCAGCCCTCGGGTTAATCCTTTGGTTGACATTTACTCTTATAGCCATACTATCAACGAATCAACCCCTACTTGTCTGCTTCGCCCATAATCGGGTCAATTGAGCCGATAATCGCAACCATATCAGCAATCATTGAACCTTCTGCCATAAATTGAATTCCCTGTAGATTTGAAGTAGAAGAAGAACGGATTTTTAATTTCCAAGGGTAGCCCGTACCATCAGAAACGATGAAGAAACCGAGTTCGCCCTTAGGACCTTCTATTGCTGTATAGCACTCGCCCTTAACTGGCATTGCACCAAAATTGATTAACATAAAATCATTTATTAGTTCTTCCATTTTGGTATATACTTGTTTCTTGCGTGGAAGAACAGTTTTTGGGCTTTTCAAATGAACAGCACCTTTTGGCATTTGTTCTAAAATTTGAAAAATCATTTTCAAACTTTCTTTCATCTCCTGAATTCTAACCATATAGCGTGACCATACGTCGCAATCGTTAAATGTAATGACATCGAAATCCAATTTGTCATAAACCAAATAAGGAGTATCGCGTCTTAAATCGCGTGGAATACCAGAGCCGCGAAGAGTAGGACCAGTCAAACCGAGTTGAATAGCTTTATCTGGTGGCATTATGCCAACGCCAGCAATTCTATCAACGAAAATTCTGTTTTTATGCACTAACCCCTCGAAATATTTTAATTCTCCGGGGAATTGCTCAGCCCATTCCTTAATTTTATTAAGTGTATTATCGTCAATATCCTGAGCTACTCCACCAATGCGGGTATAGCTTGTAGTGAAACGGGCTCCGCAAATCAGTTCAAAAATGTCATAGAGTTTTTCGCGCTCAGTGAAAGTCCAAAGCAGCATAGTAAGGGCCCCAACGTCCATACATGTAGAACCCATTGCCATAAGATGAGAAGAAATCCTTGCAAGCTCTGAAACAAGAGTCCTAATCCATTGAGCCCTCGCCGGAGCTTCAATTCCGAGTGAATTTTCAATAGCAAGTGCAATTCCAACGTTGTTAGACATAGGAGCAAGGTAATCTAATCTGTCTGTATGAGGAATAAATTCGTGATAAGTTACGTTTTCAGCTAATTTTTCATAACCTCTGTGAAGGTAGCCAAGTTCCGGAACGCATTTGATTATAGTTTCGCCATTAAGCCGCAATACAACCCTTAAAACGCCGTGAGTTGCAGGGTGCTGAGGTCCCATATTCAAAATCATATCATTTTCCAATGGGTCATCAATTAGCAAGGAAGTATCTTTGTCTGAGATTTCTTTAATTATTTTGCTATGTCTGGTTTTTAAGAACTTTTCTACATCGCTTCTTTGCTTAAATGATTTTTGCATCAATTATCTCCTTTGAAAATAATTTCATTTTTACTTGTAATTTAAAAAAAAAAATTATATTTTAAGTATTTAATTTATTAAAATTTTATATTCTTTTTAAAATTGATTTTGTTTGGGAAAATATGAACTTTACAACTATACCAGAAATGTTCTTATATATATGCGATAAATACAAAGACACAAAGAACGCATTTATGCTTAAAAAAGATGGAAAGTATGAGGGAATAAACCACTTAGAGCTAAGGGAAAAAGTCGAATGTATGAGCTTGGGACTTCTGAATCTCGGTATCCGTGCAGGCGACAGGATTGGATTGGTTGCGGAAAACCGGCTCGAATGGGTGATTACTGATTTGGCTATTGCTTCCATTGGTGCTATTGATGTTCCAGTTTTTTCAACTTTGACTTCAAAACAGGAAGAATTTATTTTCTCAGATTGTCAAGTTTCAGCTATTGTTGTATCAAACAATTTTCAGCTTAAAAAAGCACTTGAGTTTAAGGAGAATTTAAGTTCTTTGCGACATATTATAGTAATGAATAAAGATTTTAGCGAACAGGATGTTGCAGTTAAATCTATGGATTACATAATCGAACTGGGAGCAGAAATTCGCAGCCATAAAGACAGGAGAAGCATTATTGAAGAATCTGTAAATAAAATAAAACCAGACGATGTATTAACATTGATTTACACAAGTGGAACAACTGGCAATCCCAAAGGTGTGATGCTTACTCACAGAAATATTATCTCAAACGTAACAGATGCTGTTTCCATTTTTAATATCAATGACAAAGATTCATTTTTATCTTATCTTCCTTACTGCCATTCTTACGAAAGGACATCTGGTTACTATGCTGCGTTAAGTGCCGGAAGCACAATTGCCCTTGCAGAGGGAGTTGAGACTATAGCAGCGAATCTGTCTGAAATAAAGCCGACTTTAGTTACTACTGTGCCACGTCTCCTTGAAATGATGAAGAAAAAGATATATAGTAATATTGAAAAAGAAAGTCCAATGAAGAAAAAGGTCTTTTACTGGGCGGCAGATATTGGGCATAAATATGTAAAAATGAAATTTGAGGGGAAAAGTTCTATTACTCTTTCTGCGCAATACAAATTAGCTGATAAATTGGTTTTTTCAAAGCTACGCGAGAAAATTGGAATTAATCACGTTAGGTTTGTTTCTGGTGGCGCTCCGCTATCTCAGGAGGTTTGTGAATTTTTCTTTGCTCTTGGCTTCCCTGTAAATGAAGGATATGGCTTAACAGAAGCATCACCAATTGTAAGTATTAATTGCGTTGGTGAGGAAGAAATCGGTACTGTCGGAAAGCCACTTCCAAGCGTTGAATTGAAAATTGCAGAAGACGGCGAGATTTTAGCACGTGGACCCAGCATTATGAAAGGATACTGGGGAGATGTTGAGGCAACCCGCAATGCCATTGATGAAGATGGCTGGCTCTATACCGGCGATGTCGGTTTCATTACAGAAAAAGGAAATTTGAAAATTACTGACAGGAAAAAATACATTTTCGTCAGTAGCGGTGGGAAAAACATAGCTCCTCAACCTATTGAGAACTTGCTTGGCCAAAGTCCCTATATTGAACAGTGTATTTTAATAGGCGATAGCCGTGAGTATTGCACTGCTCTTATTACCCCGGATTTTGAGCAACTGAAAAAAGTTGCCGATAACTTCAATATTCAGTATCACTCTGTAAATGAATTAATTACTAACGAAAAAGTAATTAAGCTAATAAAAAATGATATGGACCGCTTACAAAAAGATTTGGCTAAATACGAAAAAGTTCGCAAATTCTCCTTGCTCTCTGCTCCTTTTAGCATAGAAAACGGTGAACTTACACCAAAATTAAGTGTAAAACGACATATAGTTGAAAGAAAGTACTCATATTTAATAGAGGAAATGTATAATTTGTAATTGTTAATTGTTAATTGTTAATGATAAGTGATAAGTGATTAATTGTTAATTGATTGTTTTGTCATTCCGAACCCCCAGACAAAGCAAGTGCTTTATTTAAATGGAGATGACATAATTCTTATCAAATTTTTGTGTAAAAGAAAATTTTAAATAAGGTAATAAGGTTTATTGAATTTTGGTGCTTATTTTCTACTAAGGTTT
>Ga0116156_10003717_pt1 | contig 13200 bp, 14 predicted proteins | sample AD_UKC045_MetaG_FD_89891 | JGI IMG/M metagenome (GOLD analysis project Ga0116156, IMG submission 89891) | Active sludge microbial communities of municipal wastewater-treating anaerobic digesters from USA - AD_UKC045_MetaG | ecosystem: Engineered > Bioreactor > Anaerobic > Digestate | place: USA... | reverse complement strand
TGACAACCATAAGCTTACATGATTGATGCTAATTGGTATAGAGATAGTCCGGCACTAGCGTCCGTTCGGCCATCGGAAACGACAAAAATATAATGAAGTTCATCGATCATACCAATGGCAGTGCGCGGGTTGCTTTTCATTGATCGAGATGAAACTTCGCTGTTGGTATCGACGGTCAGCTGGCCATTTTCAATGAGACTGGGTCCAAAGGAATAGATTTGCCAGGCGCCATTATTGAAGAGTTCGTTGATATTCGAATCGTTTTCATTAATAATCTCGAAGTTGCCATCGTCATTGATTAATAAGTCCTCAGTATTATCTTGTTGTGTTGTGTCGCGGTATATTGTTCCATTGCGGAGAACAAATCCGTTGTTGACGAAACCATAATAATCGCCGTTGATGGCTAAAATAGCATCGTGATTGGCGGCCATGGTAGAAGCATCTTCAGTGATATTGCGTCCGTAACTATTTTCAGCGAAAGCACTTTGAAGATACTCAACATTGCTTACTTGAACGTCGGCAATATATATTTGTGTGTCATATTCGTTGATAGTCTGTAGATTGATTTTGATATTATCATCTTCGTAAGTAGTTGGAGTAGTAGTGGCAGTGGTGGAGGCTTGTGCTGTCGTTGCATTATTTGAAGTAGTGGAAGTCGTTTCAACTACTTGATATCTTTTGACAATTACAAAAGTGTCGAGAAGAAACCAGCTGGTAAAGCCGATAAGAAATATTGTGTATAGGACGCTAAATAATTTGGTGAATTTTATTTTGTTCATATAGATTTTTTATAAGTAGATTTTTGATGAAAGACCCACTGTCTTTGAATAATAAAATTGGTAGTAAATATAAATAGATCAACAATGATTTTTATAATCAATAAACCGAATGTTGATGCTTGAAAGGTAGCATTGAGCCAATTGGTGGTAATACTGCTAACAAACATTTGGACGATGAATAATATTAAATATCTTTTTAATTCGGTGGTAGTGTTGTGCGAGTCTTTTTTTTCGAATGTCCAAGTTTTGTTGAGAATGAAGTTGTAAATGCCGGAAAGGAGGCGAGCAATTATATTGGAAATCAAGATGATATTGGTGAAATTGACCAAAATCATGAAGAACAAAATATCCAGAATAGCCGAAGACAAAGAAGATAAGACGTTGCGAAAAAATTTGGGGTAGATGTTGTATGAATCACTGATAAATTGGAAGTGGGTGGACCAGTTTTTATCGTAAACCGTTTGAATAGTAACTGTTTGATAGGGGATGTTTTGTTCGTACATCGCTTCCAAAAATCGCATTTCATATTCATAACGGTGACCGGGTACGTCGAGGGCGAACGAAAAATATTTTTGGGGAATACCTCGCAAACCGGTTTGGGTGTCTTTTAATTTTTGTCTGGTGGTGAGCCAGAAATAAATGGAAGAAAAGGTGTTGCCGATTTTGCTGGTAAGAGGCATTTTTTTATTATCAAATTCTCTTTCTCCCAAAATAATCTGATCAGAATTTTGTAATTTTGCGGCTATGTTTTGGATGTCCAGTGGAGTATGTTGACCGTCGTCGTCAGCGGTGACTATTCCGATGGTATTTTGAATATTTTTGAGAAGATAATTGATACCGGTTTTGATGGATTGGCCTTTGCCAAGATTGGTTCGATGATGCAGAATGGTGCAGTTTAGTTTTTCCAATTTGGTGAAGATATGTCTATTAGTAGGAAGAGAGCCGTCGTTGACAATTAAAATTTGGCAGATGCCAATATTTTTCAGTTCATGAACTAGATTGATTAGTCTTTGATCTGGATTTAATGTGGGAATGAGTATGATTATATCTTTCATAAAGAGTATATTGATTGATATTATTTGTCATTAGTCAATACGCATGTTTTCATGAAAATATTTCATTCAAAGGTGTTTGTAGGGACGAAAACGGGGTTTTGATTGATTTCAAAAAATAAATGGAGACGAATATTTTTTTGGGTGTTTGCTTTTGATATGATAAGTGATAGAGGATTGATAGAATAAATAAATTATTATTTTTTTTGCAGTGATTGATGAGGAAAAAGTAATGGAAAATATGAAGTTATGGTATATGATTTTTTTAAAGAAAAAAAAGGATGAATTGGGGTTTGCCAATGACGAAGTAGCGCGAGTAGTGGCTGAATACAAAGAAGCATATCGAGTAAAAAATGAAAATGGAGAATATGTGGCGCGAATAGTCGGTCGAATTTTGCATAATGCAAAAAACCGAGATGATTATCCGGCGGTTGGTGATTGGGTAGTGGTGGAACAGGTAGATGAAAAACAAATGGTGATCAAGGCAATTTTGCCAAGACGAACGGTAATAAAAAGAAGTAGTGGCGATAGAACGCGAAGAGGTGGAAAAGGTGCGCAGCAGATCATAGCGGTCAATGTCGATGTGGCATTTGTGGTGGGAGCGGTGGGCCGTGATTTCAATCTAAACCGTTTGGAAAGGTATGTGGTTTTGGCAAAAGAAAGTCGAGTCAAACCGGTGATCGTATTAAACAAAGTTGATTTGGTACAAAATGATGAGTGGCAGGAAATGAAAAAGAAGATAGAAATGCGATTTCCGGAGGTGGAAGTTGTAGCAACAAGTACGATAGACAGTTTGGGGATGGCTGAATTGAAAGAAAAAATAGAAAGTGGGTTAACGTATTGTTTTTTGGGTTCTTCGGGAGTGGGAAAATCGACATTGATAAATGGATTGTTAGGGGAGAATTTGATTAAATCAAATGAAGTTAGTCTTTATTCAGAAAAAGGAAAACATACTACGACCAGGCGTGATATGTATTTTTTGGATAATGGCGGTATGGTGATCGATAACCCAGGAATGCGAGAAGTTGGTTTGATCAGTACTGATGGTAATAAGAATGAATTAAATGATGGTTTGTTAGAAGCGTTTGGCGCTTGCCAATATCGTGATTGTACTCACATGCATGAACCTGGTTGTAAGATTTTGGAGGCGGTGGCCAGGGGTGAATTGGATGAAGATAAATATCAAAATTATCAACGTATGAGGAAAGAAGTGGAGTTTGATGATTCGGACGAAAGGAGCAGAAGGAAAAAGGATCGTCAATTTGGAAAGATGAAAAAAAGATATCAAGAAATGAATCGTAATTACTTGTAATATTTATTTTTGTCTTTGTAAGTATTCAAAAATATTTTGAGCGGCAATGGCTCCTTCGGAACAAGAGGTGATAATTTGCCGAAAGCCGTTGGAGCCGGTGGTGATATCACCGGCTGCCCAAATGCCAGGATGGGTGGTGGTTTGGTCGGGATTGGAGATAATATAATTATTTTGAGTGGAGATGGAGAGATTTTGAATAATACTATTGTCCGGTTCGGAGCCGATTTCAATAAACAGTCCGTCGATTTTGAGGATGTCTTGTTGTCGGTATGGCTGGTCGAGTTTAACGCCGGTTAGTTTTTCTTGTCCAAGCAATTCGACAATATTGGTGTTGTAGATAGTGGTGATTCGGCTATTTTGGTGGATTTGTTCGATCCAAGTGGGATCGCCACGGAGGCTGGAGCCGCGGTATATTTGATATACTTGATCGGCTATTTGGGATAAATATAAGGCGGAAGTGTTGGCACTGTCGCTGCCGCCGACAATGGCGATGGTTTTATTCTTATAGAGCATGCCATCACAAGTGGCGCAATATGAAAGTCCATTGCCAAGAAATTCGTTTTCTTTGGCTAGGTTCAAGTGTCGGTGCTTGGTACCGATGGCGAGTAAAATAGTTTTGCTAATTATCTGTTGATGGTTGGAGAGAAGAATAGAAAATGTGTGATCGGGTTGAGGATGTATTTCTTGAACACGATCGAAAATTTGGGGTATTTGCAGCTGGGTGAGTTGTTCGATAAATTTTTGGGTTAACTCCATGCCACTAATGTCGGTATAGGTGGGGAAATTACATATTTTATGAGCAGAAGAGACGAGGCCACCGGGCATGTCGCCAACAATTATTTGATTAATTTTGTATCGGGCGGCGTAGACAGCGGCAGTAATGCCGGCCGGACCATTGCCGATAATAACTAAGTCGTATGTTTTGTTGTTCATATTGATGATATATTTTGTTTGTAGAGTAATATGAATTAATTTTAGTAAATATTATTTTTTTTGATTAGTAGTTTGTTCGATATGTATTTTTATAAAAAAATGAGTGATAAATTGTATTGATAAGATATTATCTATTTATGAGTTGAAGAATTTGTTGCGAAATGATGCCGGCTTGTGGTTGGATGAGTCGGTATACTCGATTTTGACCTCGAACATCATAATCAATGAAACCAATTTCTTTTAATTTTTGTAGATGTTGGGATACAGCCGATTGGGAAAGTTGGCATTTTTGGATAAGGCAGCCGACGTTGTGACAATCCGATGATAAGCAAGCCAATATTCGAACTCTAGTAATGTTGGAAAAAGCGATTAAAGGATTTTTTTTCATATTGTTATTTTTAACTTGTAATTATATATTAGCATGTGCTAATATATTAAACAAGGGGGAAAATATTAAATGGGCAGCGAATATATTTATAGAATGTATAAGTTGCCAGTATAAATTATGGGAGAAAAATTATGTCAAAAACAATTGAATTGACAGCGGAAAATTTTGATAAAGAAGTATTGCAAGCCGGTTTGCCGGTGTTGGTGGATTTTTGGGCGCCGTGGTGCATGCCTTGTCAAATGATGGCGCCAATATTGGAGCAAATCGCTGAAGAAATGGAGGGGAAAATTGTAGTAGCCAAATTGGATGTCAATAATCCAAGTCATGAAATTTTATCACAAAAATACCAGATTACCGGTATTCCCAGTTTGAAAGTATTTAAGAATGGGGAAATTGTCAAAGAGCTGGTGGGATTGCGAAATTTTGAGCAGTTGAAAAGTGAATTGGGCGATATATAAATGATCGATTGTTAGTTATTATTTGTTGAGACTATTTTTGAAGTAGGATAATTTGTATATTTCGCTAGTAGAAAAATAGGTAATCACTATTAGAATGACGATGAAAATGGAAAGAGTGTTGGGTATTGAGAATTGAAAAATGTTTTGTCCGAGAGATGAATACGGAAGAGCGAAGGTAAGAAAAATGGCGAGGAGCGAAAAAAATTGAAGGAGAGTTCCTGGTTTTTTCCCGGATAAGAATTGGTGAGATGTGCGAAGAGAAAAGATCAAGACTATTTCCGTTAGAATACTTTCGATAAACCAGAGAGTTTGTAATTGGCCTTCCGGCAAGTGTTTGAATATAGAGAAGAAAAATATATCAAAAACGCTGCTAATAATGGCCAAGCCAACAATCAGCCCGATTTTATTTTTAAGGAGTTGTTTTTTAGGTTTTTTTAATTCTTCGATATCGACTGTATCTGAGGCGATGACAATCATGGGTAGATCAGACAGCAAATTGAGGAGTAGAAGTTGGATAGCGAGCATCGGTAGATAGGGTATGATAAGGGAAATAATTGCTAATGAATATGAATTGCCAAAGCTACTGGCCAGGGTGCATTCAATATATTTATTGATGTTAGCATAAATAGTGCGGCCTTCTTTTATACCTTCGATAATCATCTTCAGATCTTTTTTGACGAGGATGATGTCGGCGGCTTCTTTGGCAGTGTCACTGGCGGTGTTGACCGAGATGCCGGTGTTGGCGGCTTTGATGGCCGGAGTATCATTGATGCCGTCACCAAGGAAACCAGTCTCATATTTTTGGGACAAGGTTTTGACAATTTGGTATTTTTGGTCCGGAGAAATTCTGGCAAATACATGATAATTTTCACAAGCTTGATTAAATTCTATTGCCGATTTGGTTGCTAACTCGGTGCCGGTGATGACGTCATCTAATTGGGAAATGAGGCCAATTTGTTGAGCCAATTGGCTGGTGGTGTATTTGTTGTCACCGGAAATAATTTTTATTTGTACCCCGAGTTTTTGAGCAAGTTTGATGGTTTCAGTAGCGGAAATTTTGGTTGGATCCTGGAAGACCATCAAACCTAGAAATGTCAGATTTTTTTCATCTGACAGGTGGTAGGAGTCGTGATGAAATGTTTTGTAAGCAATAGCGAGTAGGCGATAGCCGTTTTTGGCGATTCGGTCAATTTGTTGAAGAGTTTTTCTTTTGTTGGATGCCGGAAAAGTGTGGCACAGTTTGACGATATTTTCCGGAGCACCTTGCGCGATTATTAATTTGCTATGGTTGTTCTTGATAAGTGCGCTGCTGATCATACGATACGAATCAAATGGTTGTTCGTGGAGTAGTTGATAGCTATTGGAAATTTTTGGTGAAAAATTTTTTTTAGTAGCTTGCCAAAAAGGACTATATTGATAGGAAGACGATAGTTTGTTTAATAGCAAATAATATTTTTGCAGTTTGGCGGGGTGGGAACTGATTATTTTATTGATAGCTAGTTTGTTCTCGGTCAGAGTGCCGGTTTTGTCAGTGCAGAGAATTTCAATATTGCCCAAGTCTTCAATGGCGTTTAGTCGTTTGACGATAACTTTTTTTTGAGCAAGTTTGAGGGCGCCTTTGGAAAGAGACCAAGAAACAACAACCGGTAGAGCTTCGGGAACAATACTAACAACAAGAGCGATGCAGAAAACGATAAAATCGTAAATATTTTCTTGCCCTTTGATAAAAATATTAATAATAAAAATAAAAAGAATGGTGATAAGAATAATCTTTAATATGAGGTGAGAGAAATTGGTGATATCTTTTTCATAAGTACTTTCTTTGGTAGCGTGATTAACCAAAATGTTGATTTGCCCAAAATTAGTATTTTTACCGGTATTTATCACAATTCCGTGACCATAGCCGATAGTAACCGCAGTGCCGGCAAAAGCGATATTGTGAGCATTGAATATTTCCAGATTGGGGTCGGATATGGAACGGGTGTTTTTGTGAGTCGGAGTAGATTCTCCAGTGAGTGTTGACTCATCAATAAAAAGATTTCTGGTGTCAGTAAGACGGATGTCGGCAGGGACAATGTTGCCGGCGGACAAAATGACATGATCGCCGGGAACTAAATTTGTTTTATTGATGATTTGAGTTTTATTTTCGCGAATGACTTTGACGTTGGTTGGTAGTATTTTTTTTAGTGATTGTGATGCTTGTTGAGCTTTATATTCTTGTGTGAAACTAAGTAGAATATTGATGCATGAAAAAATAAAAAGAATAATAGCATTGTCATATTCACGTAGGCAAACAGAAATAACTGATGCACCAATTTGCAGGTAGCAGAATGGTGAATTTATTTGACGAAATAGGATGGTAATCCAACCGGTTGAATTATTTCGCAGATCATTTGTTCCGTATTTTTTGAGTAGTTGGTTGGCTTGTTGATAATTTAATCCATTGGCTGATGTATCAAAATGTTGGTATATTTTTGTTTTGTTGTATGAGGCGAATTGGATAGAATTCATAAAAAATTTTTGGATGCTTTTTATTTTATTTTAAATCTATTTTGTGAAAAGGTTAATAATCTTGATGAGAAATGTCTGGTGAAAATATATTTTATGTGTTGTTAGTTTTTGGCTAGTGATAGAATTAATTTGTATGATTAATTTCAAAAAGAAATACATTTATGTCAGTTTGGAATAATAAAGAAAAAATAAAGGAAGTTTTTGTGGGAGCGATGGCCGAAGCTCATCGCATGTATTTGACGTTGGGTGAAGAGGGGACACAAGAATTGAATGACAATCAATTTGGTAATCGGGTGTTAAAGATGGATGTGGGATGTGAACGAGCGATAATCGATTTTTTAAAAAAGGAAAAGGTGCCAGTTAAAATATGCTCAGAAGAACACGGATTGATGCAGATGGTGGATGATCCGAAATTTTTGGTGGTGTTAGATGGTCTGGATGGTTCGTATCGTTTTCGAGATGATTGGAAAAATGCACGCAGTGGTACGATTTTTGGTATTTTTGATGGAGTGAACCCGTTGTATGATGATTATTTGATTTCCGGTTTTTATGAACATGTGAATAATAAGTTGTATTTTGTCGAAAAAGAAAAGGGAGCTTGGGTGATGAGTGATGGAATAGTCGATAAACTAGCGACGTCAAATGTGTTGGATTTGTCCGATGATGTAAAAATATATGCTGATTTTTATTGGGAATTTGATCAGCAATATTATCGAAAAATAATTAGTCGATATCGTGTAAGTGATCCGGCAATTGCCGGGGTTTATTATAGCGACTTGTCCGGTGGTGATTGCGATGTGGTTTTGAGATGCAGTGGCAAACAAAATTTGGAAATGATGGTGATGTATGGTGTTGTGAAGGAAGCAGGAGGAGTGGTAATAGATAAGAATGGAGAAGATATTGGTAATCGAAAATATCTACAGTTTGGTCAAGACGAAGATAACAAAGAAGTGATGATGGCGGCAGCAAGCAAAAGTTTGGCGAATGAAGTAGTGAAATTTTTAGAAAAAAAGTAATTTTTTTTGAGAAGAGTATTGAAATATTTCCCAAAACAATATATCATGAAATAGGGAAAGGAAAATATTTAACAATAATAAATAATTATGGGAAGACCAAGAAAATTTCGGAGAATAAATTTTTTACCAAGAGCTGATTATTTCAAGCCGCGGGGAATACCGATGCGAGCGTTGGGAGAGGAAAGGTTGGAAAAAGATGAATTGGAAGCAGTGCGACTATGTGATCTGGAGGAGATGGGAATGGTCGAAGCAGCGGAAGAAATGCAATTATCGAAATCGACAATTCATCGTTTGTTGCAATCAGCACACAAAAAAATTGCCGGAGCGATAATTCATGGGCGAGCAATAAGGATTATTGATTAAAAAAATAATGCATTATTTAAATAATTTATTTGTTAGTGAATTTGGAGGTAAATTATGCCAAATTATGACGGAACAGGTCCAAATGGAAATGGTCCAATGACCGGACGAGGAATGGGTAATTGTGGAACAAGAGGTGGACGACGGAGTGGGTGCGGTATGGGCTGTGGTTGTCGTGGAATGAGACGGATGATGCCATATCAACCGACCAAGGATGAATATATCAAGATGTTAAAAGAAGAAATGAAAGATATACAAGCCGAGTTGGACGAATTGGAAAAAGAGTAGAATACAAAAAAAGAACTATCCGTTTTTGGGTAGTTCTTTTTTACTTTCAAAAAATGCTTTATGATTGGTACCAATCAATTGGGTCAACTTTGTCGGTGGTTTCATCGGGGTAAACGTCGATGATTAATTTGTCGTGTGAGGTGCAATCGACGCTAAGACCGCATTCAACAAATTCGGTATAATAGGCTTTGTTATCCGGAGCGGAGGGAATGTAAGAATAAACGTAGTAACTACCAACCGGTGCTTCTATAGTGTAGCCGGTAGAGTTGGTGTATTTGCTGTCGTTGATTATTTGATCGGCACAGTATATTTGATCATTATAAAAAATATTTTCGGCGCAGACTTGGAGGTCAGACGGGATAGATTCGCCGGGATAGCTGAGTGATCCTTCGATGGTACCGGTATTGTTGTCGATGTATGTATCTGAATATTGACTACTATCATCTTGATAGTTTGAACTGGTATTGTCGGAAAATTCATCAGAAATATCAGATTGAAAATTTTCCAAATCGCTGGTGACAGAAGAAGCATTAATGCCAAAATATGTTATAGCAATGGCCACAACAACAATTACAAAAATGACAAAGAAACAACAGCAGCCACCGAGAATGTATAACCAGGTATAATTTGGGGAGGAATTTGATGGTGGTGGGTTGGTCGATTGTTCCATATTTAGTTTTAGTGAATAAATATTATCTATATTTATAGTAGCAAAAAAACTTATGTTTGGGAAAATTTGCGTGTCAAATAGTTTTTAGGGGAATTTTTTTGATATAATTAAGGTGGTGAAATTATTATATGTAAATAATAGTAAGGAGAAAAGATGAAAGGTTTTAATGCAAATATTGAACAAGAAACATTGAGCAACGAAAATTTCAGAAAGGTGTTATACACTGGTAAACATAGTCAGCTGGTGTTGATGAGTTTGAAGCCGGGTGAAGAAATTGGGATGGAAATACATGCGGAAAATGATCAATTTTTCCGGTTTGAAAAGGGCAATGGAAAAGTGTTAATTGATGGCAATGAATATACAGTCAGCGATGGGTCGGCGATCGTGGTGCCGGCGGGAGCGGAACATAATGTGATTAATGTGTCTGAAAGTGAAGACTTGAAATTGTATACAATTTATTCGCCGGCGCATCACAAGGACGGAGTGGTCCGGTTGACAAAAGCGGAGGCAATGGCGGATGGGCCGGAGTTTGATGGAGTAACTACCGAATAATTTTTTATTAATTTGGATAAGAAATAATCCCCGAAAAATTTCGGGGATTATTTTATAATTATTTATTTATGGGTCGGTGTCGGGGGCGGTGTTGCCCGCTGTTCGACCGTATATAAATTTAATAGTCTGTTTGTCAGCATCAGAATAATCCGATGCTTTGTATGTACCACTGGGGTACATAATCGACTGTTCATTGGTGCCGGTGCCGATGAAGTCTGATGGGTGATCCCATCCGAAGACGGCATGACCAAACTCATGTCGGATGGTTTGTAGTCCGGCGGTGGTTTTGATCATTATTCCGCCGTCAGTAATGATATTACTGGTGGCGATAGCGACACCATAACCGGTGCCTCCGTCGGCAAATGATTCGCGGAACATGATGGTGACGGCGTTTTGTCCTTCCACCATATATAGTTCCGCATCTTCCTGAGTGATGCCAGTATAATCTTCCGGGCGACAGTTTTCTGTCTGCACGGAACAGCCGGAGAAGAAAGAATTCAAAGTGCCAATTTGAGTGATGACGCTTTGAACATTGGAAATCAATGCGGAGTCGACGTCGGTAACCGGTGTTTTGCCGGATACCTTCGTAAAAATAATAAATTTGGGTTTGGTGGCCCATTTTTTGGTGGGCTGATTGCCCATGATAGCCCGGAGAAATTGAGTGTTATAGTTAGTCGGAAGGACCGGACATTCAATGGTTTGACTTTTTTGGTCAACTTTGAATGTTCGAGTGATACACCGGTCGGAAATAACAACTGTGCCGGCTTTAGTAATGTTAAATGTTACATTGCCGGAAGCGTCGGTGGTACCAACGGAAACGTTTTCGAAGCCGACATTAGCATTACCAATGTCAGCATTCGAGTACATGTCATAGACATGTAAGCTGATAGTTGTGGTACCCGAGTTGGGGGTGTTGGTGGAGGTTGGGATGGCTGTTGATCCTGGCAAGGGAGTGGAGGTAGAAGTGGGGGTGGCTGTTGAACCGGGCAAGGGAGTGGAAGTAATGGTCGCATTGGGTGTCGAGGTTGAGGTGGGAGTGTCGGTGATAATAATTGCTCCGCCGGTGGTGCCTCCGCCTCCGCCACCACATCCGATGAGACAGGAAATAACAATTGCTATGAGAGTAAAAAATATACTCTCTTTTTTCATAAAAATCAGCTCCTTTTTTGTTAAAATACGTTGATTAAATGATAGGATTGTTTGGGAAAAAAAGCAATGGTAATTGCTATTTTGGATTACCGTTTTATTTTTTTATAAAAAAAGTTCTTGCTTAATGCAGAATAAAAGTGTACAATAATTTGATTTGTCGAAATGTAATTTGTTTGTAACATATATAATAAAAAATAAATAGAAACAAATGGAGAAGAAAAAGATTAATTTAAACGGTGCGTTAATTATGCTGATGTCGCTTGGGCTATTGTTTGTACCGGCTGACAAGAAAGAGCATGCTAATGCTTCAGTAGGAGAATTGATTAAACTGGAAGCTTCAGCGACAACAGTGAAATTTAATGATCCTTTGACATTGTCTTGGACGATTAATTCTTCTTTGTTGGGTGGTGAGATGAAATGTTATGACTGGGATGGCGATTTGCTGACAACGGCGACTGGGACAAAAACTATTTCGCATATTCGGCATCAAAAAGCTTTTCAAATCGGTTGTAGTATGGTGCAGGAAATGGCGGATGGAACGCCAGTGGCAACATCTCATGCTAGTAATATGATTTATATCAACATCGATACCAGTGAGCCGGTAGTATTGTCGGAGACGGCATCTTTTGATAATACCAGCGCCGATGATGACGTGACTTTGAAAATCGAAATGGGAAATAAAACATACGAGGTGGGTAGACAAGGGTCATTGGGAAATAGAAATTATAAATATACCTATATTGATACCCCGTATACTTCCGGAACTGTCTCTTGGAAATATGATACAGATGTTTTTGAGAATTGTTGGTTTGGTTCAACAGAACTGGGTAATTATGTGCGGGAAAATGTATATGAAGAAGTGACGATGCCAGGATATATTCCAGGTGTTACTCCTTCTTATGTATTAAAAAGAATGGCACCGGAAGGACAAGCGGATTTTGATTTGTCCAAAGATGATAATATTATTTTGTCTTGTTGGAGCAGTAATAATGTGGCCACTTACAAACAAACGACGGCGGATATGCAAATATTGTTTTACAATATCGAAGGTGGTAGTGATGCGCCGGCAGAAACTCCCTCAACGGATATTTCCAATTCGGCTGATCCGTTGAAATTGACAATGACAGCCGGTGACAAAACATATAAAGTGAGCGGTAAGGCTTTCGATTTCACTTATGATACTGCCAGTGAGGTGCTGACCAAAGATAATATCGGTATGTTGGAAGTATTTACCAAGAGTAAAGATGCGACTTTGAAATGGCAAGCGGATTCTTCGGTTTTTAAATACTGTCAAAGTGATGGTCAAGAAATGAATAACTGGCCGCTGGGAGATGTGTCGTTGTCGGGCACAAAAGAAATAAAGATTGGGGCGGGAAATAATTTGTATCAGATCACATGCACGAGTGGCGATAAAGCATCTTTGTATTCCGGAAGTAGCAAAATGGCACGGGTGTATATTTTGACCAAAGAAACATCCGGCTTGGTGATAGTAAGCGATGACTCCGGTACTCAGACGGTTGTCGACGATTCCGATTCTACCACCACTGACGACGAAGACAGTAATACTACCACCGATGACGAAGATACTACTGATGACACTTCTACCACCTCCACCTCTACCGAAGAATGGAAAGATTATTCATCAATGTTGGATATGCCAACAGTAACAGCGGATAGAGGTACACCACAATGTACTACTACTCCGGAAGAAAAATTTCATGGTTGTTATTAT
>Ga0116156_10003714_pt1 | contig 13206 bp, 5 predicted proteins | sample AD_UKC045_MetaG_FD_89891 | JGI IMG/M metagenome (GOLD analysis project Ga0116156, IMG submission 89891) | Active sludge microbial communities of municipal wastewater-treating anaerobic digesters from USA - AD_UKC045_MetaG | ecosystem: Engineered > Bioreactor > Anaerobic > Digestate | place: USA... | reverse complement strand
TGCAAAACAGAGTGGCGTATCCGTCGATGATTTGGAGGCGAATTTCGAACGGACTGTTTCTATGCTTGAAGAGAGCCTGGGAAAGACCGGTTTTTCCCAACCAAATGCCGATGTGGTCGCTAAAAAAATACACGAGATATTCGATCGTCTGATCAAGGTTTATCAGACAAAAACGCAGGAAGCGCCGGGACGGTTACGAATTGTAGATGCGAATACTGTGAATGCTTTTGTGATTCGCAAGCGCGCGGATGTGTATTTTTACAAGGGGCTATACGAAGCCCTGTACGATATCTCGACGCGGATGAATGTCCCTCTCACGGAAGATATGATTGCTTTTATCATAGCGCATGAGCTTTCCCACGCTTTACAACATACATCCCGTCAAGGCCTCGATATCCGTGACCTTAACGAGAAGGCCTCTCCATATCTGATTCAAATGATAAAAAATGGTGAGTACGACGCCGATATGAGAGCCCTTGAATTAATGGATAAAGCCGGATATTCAGTATTCGGCGCGGTTGACGCGATGACATTTTTAGAATTCATCACGGGAACTAGCCAGGCCGAAAATGTGTTGAGTTCCCACCCGTATGTGAGCCTCAGAAAACACAGGTTATCACAAATTATTTTTGATCAGAAAACGAACGTTTTTACTAATGTCAAGGCTTCAAGGGTTCCTATGGTTGGCAATGGTCGCATAAGGAGCCAGGACGTTGATTTTAGACATTTAATGGATAAAAGCGAAGAAGAATTGTTGGCCATGGCGCAGAATGCAGAAAGCCTGGTGGCTTTGGATGAGTTAACGGGGATGCTGGTTCTTCGCAAGCGTATGAATGCGTTGAAAGGTTTAGTGAGAGAGGACCAATTAAAAGCAGCGTTCTTGCGCGATGTTTATGTTCAGGCTGTGCTGGCGGCAACGGGAAGAACCTCGCAAGGGATTGATTACTCTGACATGAAAGGTGCGGCGGCCATATATGATTTTGGAAAAGAAACAACAACGGAAAACGTCCTTGAAAGAAATGCGCCGGCATTTGAAGATAATCCAGATGATGTTATAAAAAAGATAAACGAGTCGCTCAAAGATGACGCATCAAGAGAGGGTGTTGCCGCCAAGAATGTGTTGGAAGGGTTGATTTCTTCTGGCAACCGGAGAGTTTATGGCCTTACACAGAATGACTTTGATGGATTTTTACTTCCTTTCGAGGATGTTAAGGATATTATTCCAATATTTACAAAGAGAAAAGGGGGGCTTAGAGGTGTTTTTGTAAGCAGACAAGAAGGCGCGAGTGTTGATCAAACGTTTTTTGAGGACGCAATGCGAGACCCCCAAAGACTTATTTCTGCATTTTTCTACGCGAATTATCTTGGCCAGGAACCATCTGTTGAATTTGGTATCCCCACGACGGAAATGCGCGTAAAGTTACAAAGAAGAAAGAATGAAGTGTATTTTGAAAATCCTGCTTATCGGGATACCGGGTCAGCGGAGAATAGAAGACATCTTCAAAATATTGTCCTTCTTCATTACGCATTGGCAAAAACCCGTTCCAATATATTTGATAAGTATTTAGATGTTTCATTCCCGGGGATCAAGAGGCTTTTGCAAGTACCTGTACCCGATGTTCGCCAGCTTTTTGACAGGTATGAGACGTTATTTTCTAAGAAGTATCCTCAACCAATAGCAACTCAATTGGCCGGAAAAAGACTTTATGATTATTTTGGTGTGAAATTAGAAGGTGCCGGGGATGCCCCCACCGGATTCATTAATGAGGTTTCAAATTTTAAAACACAGGCCAAATCCGAATATGCGGAAGAAGAGGCAGGCTTTGCAGATTATATGAAGAACAAGGTTGGGGAGTTTGTAGATAGCCATCCTTTAATAATTTTTATGCGAACGGCCATACAACAGTATCGAGATCGGTTGTCGGTTCGGGATATAGAAAAGTTTGAAGAAACATTGGATCAATTGCGGACAAAAAGATTTGAAAAAAACTATAATTCACATTTGGACAGACAAAATATATCAAATATTTTAACTAAGCTCGCAGTGGTTTATTCACAAGAACCGCGAAGAGAAGCGCATGTTTCCGCTGTGTTTGCAAATGAGACTAGCTTGGAGTATTACCTCAAGGAAGAAGAAATTTTATCATTTAAGTCATTGCTGGAATTGCCGGATTGGGCCGTGTCTGACTATTTAAACAGAAAAAGCTATAGTGCCAATAAATTGATTGAGAATGCGCTGAAACAAGGCACGCCTCTAAGCGAAATATTTGCGTTTATGGGAACCCGCCTTGCGTATGCCGATAGACGAGAAGTTTTCGATAGCTTATTTTTGGGATGGTTCTCCGAGAATTCCAGGTACTTGTTCGATTTCTTTAAAACAAAGCTTAACAATAATTCACAGGAAATAATCGTGTGGTTCCTTGGGATGTTTTCCAAAAAGGACGCCCTTGAATTAATTGATAAGTTTTCCAGGGGGCTTTTGTACGAGAGAGCCAAAGACGCCCGCACCAATGTCGATGAAGCCGCGGAATTAAGAAACCTGGCCATTGCCTTGCTTGAATATATTTACAGGCAGACATCAAAGATATTTCACGCCGATGAAGAATCCGCAAAAGTTTATTTGGACTTAATAAATGAACGTATTGAAGAATCTGGGAAATCGGGAGATCAAAATTATGTGCGAGAGGTGGTTTACAATGCGCTTATGGTCCTGAGCGCTTCGGTTGCTCTTAAAATAGAATTCAGTCAACCGGAAGAACCTTCTGAGGATGGAACACCAGATTTTAAGTCTCAAAAGACAAGTCTTTTTCAACGGCAGGAATCTTTGGGGCGGTGGGAGACTGATTATAATTCACAATTTGCGCTCCATAATTTTGGCTGGAATGATAGAAAAGCAGCTTCTCAATCTGTTTTTGTGAGCCGTTTAACCGATTTATCAGTTGATCAGCTTAAGAAACTTTTAAAACAGAGATTGCGATACGTGGCGTCGCGAGCGGATGTTGAGTATAGAGGCGAAGTGTTTTCTTTGTCCAGTTTAAATGATTTTTTTGCAAATTTAATCACTTTAATAATATTAAAAAAAACACGTAACCCAGGATGGGAGAACACTAAGGAAAGCTTAAACAGGCTCGATGATTTGATGGGCATCAAGGTTTCCTATTCCCAATATGATAAAAAGACATTTGCTATCCATGCGAAAATGAATTTGAAGATAGACCAGGATGAAATCAACACAATATCTTACGACGCGATTAAAGAGAATTTTGTCGGGACTACGATCCCCTCTCCAGAACTTGATTATGTGTGGGGAGCTTATGTGGCGGCAAATGATCTCCATGGTAATTTTCCGGAAATCGTCCCCTTGCTTCAAAATCCCAACGCTGCAAACGAAAGCATTTACAATCCGATTGTTTTTCTCGAAAGACACAAATATGGCAGGAGGGTCTCCTATCGACAAATAGTTCAAAAATTTTTTATGGATTCATCCGTTTACTCGAAACTTTTTAATGCCTATTTGAAAGTACAGGGGAAAGGATATGTATACGGTAAATTCAGATCATTGGAAGAACGGCTGGCCTGGATAGCAAGAGTGCTGCCGAACAAGTCGATCATAAAAGACAGCATTATTAACCTGTGGGAGACCGATATTTTCCCGGAGATAATCGCTGATTTGCCAGTTTTGGTAAAGTTGGCTCGACAGGCTTCCAGTGAGGGAGAAGGTTTACTGCGGGATATGTGGGCGATCCTGGGGGAGATGGACGATGATGTGGGCCGATTAAAAAGGTTAAACGAGCAGATTGATTTATCACCAAAAAAAATACATCAATTGTTGGATTTCTATGAAACCGTTATCCCTTTAGCGCTGTCACCCCAAAAAATAGCTCGATATGGAGCAACGGCATATATGCTGTGGCGGTTATTGCCAGAAAACGCCGGATTAGGCCTCTCGGAAAACCTTGAAGCCTTAACGAAATTTATGCCGGAGCCAGGAGTATTAAGAGACGAATTGTTAATGCGGATCGCAAACAAGTATGCAATGCGTTTGCAAGACGTGCCTCTTGTTTCTGAGAAATTGTATTCCAATAATTTGTTGTCACGAAGCAGGGACTTAAGAACAGAAGACTTCGTTTCCGAGACCCTGTTACATCTGTTCGGTGGAGCAAAAACGGAAGACAGGAGAGATATTTTGTTGTGGGTCGTGGGCGCGCAGAGCAAGCCACTCTTCATAAGCGACATCGAGAATAAATATAATATTGATTTTACGACTTTGCCTAGCGACATAAAATTGCTTCCGGCAACAATGCGAGAAAAATTTATTGAAGGGTTCATGCTTGGTGATAATGGAGTCCTGGATCCTCAAAATGATAACGATAGACTCGTTATGTCCGACTTCTTGGAGCGCCTGTTTTTATACCTGTTCCCCGAGGGAACCAAGGGCATAGGCAACGAGGAGAGGCTGCTTATATCCAAAGTTTTTCTTATTGTTATGAAATCTTTCCCTCCATATCGAAGAGTACAGGTTATAAAGGCCTTGGCGGCCCTACGCGTAAAGGCTGATTTTGAAAAAACAAGCACGGGGGAACGGCTGGCCGTCCTTCTGGGAGTGTTAGGGCCCGTTGGGATAAAGGTTGCACAGTATTTATCTGAGAACGAAACGCTGGTTTCAGATGAGAAAATGCGCTCGAGCTTAGGCGCACTACGACACAAAGCCCCGGAGATTACAAAGATTTCAGCGTTTTCCGTGTTGGAGAAGGAAGTCCCCTTGAGTGAAGTATTGGTGCGAGAAATGGGCGAGCCCGTTGGCGTCGCCTCAATCAAACAGGTTAATCGCGGGGGATGGCTGGATATCGAGACATTAGCTGAATTGGTGATTCGTAAAGCTCGAGGGGCGGATATGAATGAAGTCAGAGAAAAAATGCGCGCTTATCAGGCTAAGGAAATTCCATTTTCTGAAGCGGTCGCGTTTGTGGTCGAAAAAGCTCAGCAATATAAAATAAATTTGGAGGAGGCCACGGCCTCGGTTGTTTTTAAAATTCGACGCCCTAATATGGAAACGACCCTCGGCACAGATTTTGCGGCCCTTGATGATGTGGCTCGGGAATTGCAAGGCACGGCTCATAAAGGCGAAGCCATTAATATCAGCGATTTGGTTCAAACCGTTAAAGAATGGGTGATCCTCGAGATGCTTTTTAGTAATGAGGCAAAGTTTGCCAAGATGCTTATGGACCTGGATTATACGTGGTCTGAAAATTTTCAACAGCAGGCAGGGGTAACAATCGTTCATCCCAAAATATTGTATGTGACGGATTCGCTCATTGTTGAGGAAGAAATTCAAGGAGCCCCCGTATTAAGTCTTGCGCCGAAGCAACAGCCAATAACGATGGAAGACGTAATGGGCGCGGGATATTCCCGTTCCGAGGCTGAGCGGGTTTTTGTCGCATTGTCCTCAGTTGACCCTCGGCAAGCGCACCTCACGTTAAGTCTTAAGAAAGCCGGATTCCCAGAGGAAGAATTAAGCAACCTGACTAAAAGAATGCTTGCTTATGACTACGGGAAACTACGCGAGTTATTACGTCAAATGTTGTTGCACCAAATATTTGTTGATGGTGTTTTTCACGCCGACCTTCATCAGGGAAACATCCTCATCACGCCTGATGGCAGGCTTGTGATGATAGATTGCGGCAATGTCGGCAGATTAAACAGGGCTCAAATTGAAGGAGCAAAAATTTTATTAAAAGGATTGTCGCTCAGAGAAAAAGATCTCATAAAACAAGGAGTCGATGAGATTTTCTTAAATGCCACGTATGAAGACGGAGTTCAGCCGAAAACTCCCAACATAACGTTAGCCGATATACAGGAAATATTGGGTAAAGGATATGACCTGAAAATGACAATGAACTTGATTAGCGTGAGAGCCGTTCAGGGAGCAAAGAATACCCCCGGCGGGAAGGATTTCTCGACGTTTTTAAAAGCCTTCACCCAAGCCATGTATCTATTTCCCACAGATCTAATAAACGGTATGGCGACACTACAGGCAATCGCTCAATATATTTCGATGAGCGAGGAGGATGCGATACGTGCGGCTCAAGAGCAAGCAAAGTATTTTGTCGTGCAGGAGGTAGACACGGCTGAGGGAGAAGCCGAAGCTCAAGGAGATATATTACAGATAGCGGAAAGGATTTTTTATAAAAAAACAGAGCGGTCTTTCTTACGTTCGGTATGGCGACCCATGGTTTTTCGTATGCTGGCAGCTCCTATAAAAAGAGCGACCGCCAAAGCCCCGTCTATAGGAAGCAATGTGATGTCACTTGTTAGGGTGCAGGGCCGGCAAATTATAGAAGAAAATATTAATGAATTTTTAAAAAGACAGAATTCCGAAATTGGGGATGTAGTGAAGGACATGATATCCGTTCCATTTGCAGAGAAGTTTGTGACCTCTTATGTGGAGCGTGGCATGAAAGAAAGTCGAGGAGGAAAATTCTTAGCCCCCATCGCGATGCCTTTGTTGAAAGGCGTACTATTCTTAGTCCGGCCGTTGACGAGGATATATGTTGAGGCTGCCAAAGAATGGGTTGATACCACGGGGAAACAGTATATCGCAAGCATTGCCCCGCACATGACGATAAGAGAAGGGATTGATCTTTTATCACAGGTGTTTGTGGACGATTTTTCGAGTATAAAAAAGAAATTTGATGAAGGACGAACCAATGGTGAATCCGTCCCCCTGGCCACGGAGCCGTTATCAGATATCCGAGTTAGGGAGGACATGCACGGAGGTTCTCAATTAGGCAATGAGAAAACTCTGTTTGCAACCGAAACAAGTTCTTCGGTTCAACAAAATCCAGGCGGTATTGATTTTAATCTCGATTTGTTGGAGCTTGAAATTCATGGGCAGGAGAGTGATTTTAATTTGCCCAATGTTAATCAGAATTTCGACCACATTCAAATAGATGACGGTCTTTTGCCGGTGATTATTAATATAACCCCGATCACGACAACGCTCCCTATCATTTTAGGCACGGCTGAGAGCGAAAAACAGCAATTGACCAGTGTTCAATAAATTCCTTCAGCTCTTCTGTTATTATTAATCAGTCAAGAATCATGAGTTTCTTAAATGCTAACCCCTTAGGAATACGGACGCAGGAGATGAATTTTATGAGGGTTTATAAACGGAAAAAATGATATTTGGAGAATAAAGCACCGTCCTCATCAGTCCAGCAGGGCTTTTTTGAGATATTGAAATGCACCCCCCGCTCCCGCTGGAAAGGAGGAGCTTGTCCTTGTTCCTCGCATGTTTTTTGGGGTGCCCAGGTTGCCCCCGGGGTCACTTAACCGCCGGGATCTTTTGAAATGCTTGGGAGATATAAATTTTTTATTAACTTCGGGAACAGCAGAGGCTCACAACCGTGAAACACAAGAATCCTTCCAACCCGTTTCGTTTAATCCGCGGGGTGCTTTTCACCCTGACATGGCTTTTCGTTGCCCCAGCCATAAGTTGTGCCACCTTGTCCAATGTTGCCGATCACGCGGCCCCTCACAAGTTGTTCAGGCTGACCATGAGCGCGGAAAACCTCCCCGTGGTTAAAGAGCCGGTCAAGCTCCTTACTATTGAGCAAATGGAAGAGATCAGGACATTGTTTAAAAATGAACGGTTTGGGGCCTTGAGCGTCATGATGGACAAATATCAGTCCGCATCCGAAGCCGATCCAGCGGATGAATTTTTGATCAGTGCCTTCCTTGATGTTTTTGGGGCGCCCTCCCGTGATTACGAGCGGTTGCTTTTAAAGTGGAAAGAAACGTTTCCCTATAACTATCAGCCGTATTTGGCCTTGGCGCAATATTATTACAGTCAGGGATGGGAAAACCGCGGGTCCCAATTCGCCACGGAAACAACAACCGAGCAGTTTCAAAAGATGGAGGACAGTTTTCAGAAAGCGGAAGAGAACCTCGAGAAAGCTTTAAAGATGAAGCCCAAATTGATGCCCGCGTATTGCATGTTTATCAGTATGTATAATGCCGCAAGACCAGAACAGGAGGAGAATGTTTTTATTGAGCGGGCTTTAGAGCTATTCCCCCATTCTTTCCTGGTCTGGTCGAGATGCATCGTAGCCAAAAAACCCCGCTGGGGCGGCAGTTATGATCAGATGCAGGCTATCGCCAAAGCAGCGGAACAATTTAATAAGGCCAATCCTAACCTGACGAAGTTATATGGTTTTATATACGCGGATCAAGCGTGGTATCTGAAACGGGCCAAGCAGTATAGTAAAGCGATCGGCCTGTTGCGGGAGGCTTTAGCTTTCGGAGAGCGTTCAAGCCTTCATCAGGAAATTGCCAAGATTTATTACTATAATTTAGAAGATTACCCACGGGCTTTGGAGGAATGCAATGAAGCGATACGGCTTGGCCCTGGCGCGGAATATTATCTTCTTCGTTCCAAAATATATTATAAGCTGGAAAATTACGAGAAATCACTGAGTGACCTGGAAACGGCAAACCGTGTTAATCCGTTTTATGATGAGGTGAGAAAATGGGTTAAATGGGCTGGCCGGGACCTGATGCTTCAGGGGCATAAAAAATATAAAGCCCATCATGTGCGGGCGGCGATTGGTTTGTTTAATTTGTCCCTGAAATATAATGACCAAGATCCCGAGACATATCATTGGAGGGGGAAAGCGTTTTTTGACAAAGGTGACGCGGGTTCCGCGCTCAAAGATTTTGAGCGGGCGCTTGCCCTGAACCCGAGGGATTTTTATTCCGTCAGCATGATCGATTATATCGCCAATTCAGAAGGGCAGTTTGATTTCAGTATCGGATATTGGAGCCGGTTCCTGAAGCTTGAACCGAACCATTCCGGGGGCTATCTGAACAGGGCCAGGGTTTATTATTATAAAGGGGACTTCGTGAGCTGTTTGCAAGACTTAAATCAAGGCTGCCGTTTGGGGAACCAGGAAGCGTGCTCCCGGATTAATAATATCAAAACCAGGGGCAAATTTTAACTTTTTGAAAACAAGGCTGTTTTGACCCTTCCCCAAAACAGATTTCAAACCATCCTCGCTGTTTTAGCGCAGGACTCTTCGGGAGCCGTTTGGAACAGGGCAGGAGCCTCTCTGGGACGCCTGAGAGGCTGGGATTAGCAGATCACCCCTCCCCATGGAGTTTGGAAATGATATCATTTTGCGGATGGAGCGGATTAAAGTAGTTGAGCAAATATCCGTCGGAGGTTTTCAAGATGCTTCTTAAATCGACTAGCCAGTATCCATGCCAGTGGGATGACCTTGTCGACAAAAATGGGCGGGTTATTGTTACGATATATACGCTTCGGGAAAAAATTATAGATGGTCCGTCTGTCCCTGGCGTGAAATTTTGCGAGGATGGGATATTCGACATAGTTGTCGACGTCCCGGAGCTTACTGAAGAAGTGGTGGCGGAAGTATTAGTGGATTTGTCTTCGCGGGCAGGGAAAAGATACAGTTTGAAATTAGCGTGAACCGAATTTTTCGGGAGTTTGGGTGAAGCGCCGTTTGGCCTGGGAATCGATCGGAGAAACGCCTAACGGTGGCATGAACCAGCCGTTCAGGCCTGGTTTTTGCTGCGGCAACCGGCTTCGCTGGTTATGCCGAGTGTTATGGGATCATAAAGGAGGCATAAGATAGGATGCAAAGAATAAATTTTAGAGAATTATAAAAGTCCTACGGGCGTGAGCCCGTAGATATCTAGCTTAAAAAGGAACGATTAACCAAAAGCGACGAGAAATCATTTTTAGGGGGTTTTTAACCCGGAATTTGTGTCCGGGTATGACCCCTATTGTCACGTTGACGGGAGAAGGGTGAGTTGGTACAATAACAGCATGAAATTCGGGATTCGCGTTTTTTGCGTGATTTATAATATTTTAGGCTTGTTGGGGCTCGGCGCCTGCGTGTCCAGCGCTGCTGTCCTGTCCCGGTCCCGCAGCCTCGTGATCGGTGAGGCCGACATGATGCAGATTGTCGCTTATGTCGTGGCGGTGTTGTTTTTCTGCTCGGCACTCCTGCTGATTAAAAGAAAAAAAATCGGATTTCTTCTGCCCATTCTTCTGCTCACCTTTTTCGTGTCCGGAGGGTTTGTCGTCCTGTTGCCGCTTCTTGTGGGACACATCCTGTTTTTTACCCGCCCACGGATCAAAGCCCAATTTTGTTGATTCTGCTCTTCTGCTCTATTTTTGCATTTCATGGAAAATCTGCGGCGCGGTCGCCTTTTCTTTGTTAAACTAACGAGAGAAGAACGGACCCCAGTGTTTTTTATTCGGTCTTTTGTCAATATAAAGGAGGACACATGATCGATCTGTTGAGAAAACGGCGGAGCGTGCGGGCGTATCTGAATCAGACGATTGAGCCGGAGAAAGTGAGTATCCTTAAAGAGGCGTTGCTGCGGTCTCCTTCCTCGCGTGATATTCAGCCTTGGATGTTTATTTTTGTGGAGGATGAGAAGATGCTCAGCCATCTTTCCCGGGTGAAAGTCCATGGCTCGGCTTTTTTGGCCGGCGCCCAGATGGTCATTGTCGTCCTGGGCGACGAAGCGGCTTCGGATGTCTGGATAGAAGATTGCTCTATCGCTGCGGTTGTGGCCATGTTAACCGCTTCTTCGCTTGGGCTTGGCAGCTGCTGGGTACAGGTCAGAAACCGTCAGCATTCTCCGTCAGAAAGCGCTGAGGATTATGTCCGCAAAGCCCTGAATATCCCGGACAATTTCCGGGTGGAAGCCATGATCGCACTTGGGTATCCGGATGAAGAAAAAGCCGGCATACCATTGGACGAGCTGCGGTTTGATAAAATTAAAACCGGGACGTTTGCCGGTTGAACTATGACGGGCAGAAAACGCTGTAAGTTTTCCCGTCCGGCCTTGGGCCCCGAGCGCCCCATCCCCAAGGCATCATCGTTTCAGAGAAACGGCTTCTTTTCCATTTTGAGAGGAGCGTTTCTTCGTGGCTTCGGGAAAGAAATTTTGCATAAAGGAGTATTTTGTCGTATATTAACTTAATTGTAAGAGCAGGACAGTATGACCAAAATAACGGGAGTTGATATGCCAAGAAAACGGAATGTCGGGATGGGATTAAGTATTTCCCAAGGGGACGAGTTGAAGATATTACGCCAGATTGTCGATATAACGTCTTCCGAGATGGACTTGGCGCGCACGCTGAAAGAGGTCGTTGGCATCGTGAATGAGGCGACCCGGGCGGATTCGGTTTTTATCTACCTTTTTGACGAGCGGAAAGAAAACCTGACGTTGATGGCCTCTAAATTGCCGCATAAAAGAATGCTGGGGCATCTTGTCTTGAAGGTCGGGGAAGGGATTACCGGCTGGGTAGCCAAGGAAAACAAGCCGGTGGCCATCAATGAGAACGCTTATCAGGACGCGCGGTTCAAGAATTTTGACGTCTTGCCGGAAGACCAATACGAAGCGTTTCTGTCCGTCCCCATCATTTATAAGGGCAAGGCGATCGGGGTTATTAATGTCCAGCATAAAAAGCCGCACGATTACAGTTCCCAGACCGTCACCCTGATCTGCACGATCGCCAAACAGGTCGGAGGGGTGATTGAACACGCGGTCCTTTATGAACATATCAAGCTGAAAGCGAAGCAGTTTGACAGCCTGGTCAAGGTGAGCCAGTCCATCACATCGGAGAATTACCTGGATGAAATTTTAAACCTGATCGTGGTGGTGACGGCGGAAATGCTGAACTCCAAGATTTGCTCGATCCTTCTTCTGGATGACAGGAAACAGAAGGAGCTGGTGATCAAGGCCACCCAGAGCTTGAGCGAGGAATACAAGCAGAAACCGAACCTCAACGTGGACCGCAGCCTTTTGGGGGAGGTGATCAAACGCAAAAAGCCGTTGATGTTTCAGGATGTCCGCCAGGAACAGAAATACTTTTACCGGGATTTGGCGGTGAAAGAGAACCTGACTTCGATGATCGCGGTCCCCATGATTGTCAAAGACACCGCGATCGGAGTTATAAATGTGTATACCAAAGAGCCGCATGTGTTTTCGGACGAGGAAACAGGGGTCCTTCAGATGGTGGCCAACCAGGCGGCGGTCGCGGTGGAAAACACAAAATTGATGCAGGAGGCCCTCAAGGCCAAAGAAGCGTTGGAAACGCGCAAGCTCGTTGAGCGGGCTAAGGGTATTTTGATGAAGCTGAATAATTTGTCCGAACAGGCCGCGTACCGGTTGATCCATAAAAAGAGCATGGACACCTGCCGCTCCATGAAAGAGATCGCCGAGTCCGTGATCCTGATGGATGAATTGAGCTCCTCGTGAAGGTGTTTTAGCGGAGGCGCGCTAAAGCCTGGGATCCGGGTGCGGGACAGGCAGAAGGCGGCTTTTTTAGGGCGTTATTTTGGATTTTCAAAATTCGTAAATGCCGTGGATAAAAAAAACACCTTGACAAAAAGCTCCGGAAATATTATATTTTAACCAGACCATTGACGGTTTATCATAACGGGCAAGGAAGTCCGGATTCTTTATAAGATTCCGGGCTTTTTTATTGTTAGTGCTTTTGGGCGTTGACGTCCTCTTGATCGCAGGGATTCTGCGGAAGAGGGCTTTTTTTTTGATATTTGATAAAGGGCATGGGGGTCCATAACGAGCAAAGACAGCTTGCGGGTCCGTTGGCGGGGCAGAAAAATGGTGCAATAGTGAATAAGAAAATTAAGGAGAAACGATGAAGTTAAAAAGTGAAATTCTGATCAGCGTTTGTATGACAGCCCTCTTTTGTGGACTTCCGGCTAAGGCGGAAAGCAAAACCATTTTTGGGGATTATCTTAAGGAGAACGCCGTTGAGGTCGAATTGAGCGCCCGTACCGATTTTTATTCCAAATATATCTGGCGCGGCTTTCGCCTTGATGATGACTATGTTCTTCAGCCAGGGGTTTCGGTAGGTGGGTATGGATTCGAGGTTAATGTCTGGGGCAGTTTTGACACAGCCCAGAATGACGCTTTGGGGTCGGATGAAGTAGACACGACGGTGAGTTACAGCCGTGATTTTGACGCAGTATCCCTTTCCGTGGGGCACGTTTATTATGATTTTCCTTCCGCGGGAACGTTTAGCAAGGAGTTTTTCTTAGGAGTGGGTTACGACACCCTGCTGGCCCCGTCTTTCACCTGGTATCACGATTATGGCCGAGAAAGCCAGGGGGGAGGCCATGGGGATTATATGGTGCTCGCGTT
>Ga0116156_10003711_pt1 | contig 13206 bp, 11 predicted proteins | sample AD_UKC045_MetaG_FD_89891 | JGI IMG/M metagenome (GOLD analysis project Ga0116156, IMG submission 89891) | Active sludge microbial communities of municipal wastewater-treating anaerobic digesters from USA - AD_UKC045_MetaG | ecosystem: Engineered > Bioreactor > Anaerobic > Digestate | place: USA... | reverse complement strand
GGGTTGGTAATGATAGCCCTGCCAAAGGAAACTCTTTGCCTTTGGCCACCAGAAAGTTGGTGTGGCATCTTTTTTTCTTGACCTTGTAATTCCAAACTTGCAATCATCTGATGCACTCGATCTGTAGTTTCTGAGGCATTTATTTTCTTGATCTTTAAACCAAAAGCGATATTTTCAAAAACATTTAAATGAGGGAAAAGCAAGTCTTCCTGATACAAATAAACAATGCTTCTTTTTTCCGGTGTGACATCATCAATCAAGTTTCCGTTGAGGTAAATGTGTCCTCCATCAGGCTTCACAAGTCCACCAATGATCTTGAGCATGGTCGTTTTACCGCAACCAGATTGGCCAAGTATACTCAGTGTTTGATGCGCGGCCAAGGTGAAGTTGAGGTCTTTGACAACCTCTTCTTTTTGAAAACTTTTGACTATATGTTGAACTTCTAAAAACATCAAATTAATTTATTGAATACGTAGCGTTTGTTGATGTACAGCAAAAGCACAGGTGGTAAAATCAAGAGGCAACAACTCAATGCGCCGTAATAAAAATTGGATTCCTTGATGAATAAAAACACCTTGATAGTGAGCGTTTGCACCTTTCCTACCCCAATGATAGATGTCAATCCATATTCAAACCAAGAGATCAAAAATGTTTGGAAAAAACAAATGATCAACATGTTTTTGGCAATGGGTAATAATACTTTTCTGAATGCTTGCAATTGATTTCCGCCAAGTGTTGCAACCAATTCTTCATAACTTTTTGTTTTTTCTCCCCAAAAGCTGCTGAAAAAGATCAGAGCATAAGGGAATGCAACCATAAATTGGGCAACAAAGACACCCACAGGTTTACCAAATAAGCCCAATTTTAAGAAAAAATAACTGAGACATGCAGCAAAAACAACAGGTGCTAAAATGTATGGAAAGTAGGTGAGTAGGGTGATGGTCCGTTTATAAGGATGGTAGGCGATTCCTCTGCTTATAAAAAATCCTATGAAAGTAGACATCGTTGCAACAGAGAAAGAAATGCCGGTCGAAACTAGAAAACTGCTTATTAATCCTGTCTCAGATGATACCACTTGCTCCCAGTTTCTCATGCCAAAGTATGCCGGCCAAAGTTCTGGAAAGCGCCATTCAGACGCCATTGATAGGAGCAACAGATAAGCAAATGGAAATACAACCAAGATAACCAATGCGGCCAAAAAGAAAAATTTCCAGTTAGCCTTCATGCTTGACATCATTTTTACGTGAAAAAAGCAATACGGCTGCGGTAGTCACAATCACAGTATAAATCACAGCCACAACATAACCTTCAGACAATCGACTCAAGTCATATTGTTTGATTTCCCTGATGATCAAAACCGATAACATTTGCGGAGATTCTTGGCCCAATATCAATGGCACTTCATAGGCACCTAATAAAAAGATAAAATACAAACCAATGAGCGTCCAGGTTTTATTGAGCAAAACTGGCAAACTCACACTCCAAACGGTTTGTTGTTTATTAGCGCCCAATGACTGTGACAATTGAGCCAATTCATCTACTCTTTCGTTTTTGTAAACATTCAAAAAAAGTAAAAGTAAGAAAGGTGTTACGATAGAAATAAAAGTAGCAATGATACCGATCGCGTATGGATCATTAACTAAATCAGGAAATTGTCTCGCTTCTGTGATCCAGCCAAAGGCATAGGCTATTCTGGAAAAAAAACCTGCTTTGGCAAGTAATTGAAAAGTGAAAAATGCCGCCACAATTCCTGGAATCGCAAGCGGTAAATACATAGCAAATGCAAGAATAGGGTGTTCCAATTCATTTCTAAATTTCAATGTAAGCCAGAGTGCAATACTGACTGAAATAAATATGGACGTTCCTGCCACAACTGTACTGTAAACCAATGATTTGATGAATGCGCCCGATTGCCAAGTAGAAATCCAAAACTCTGTAGTAAAACCAGAGTTAGCAGCGCCTACCAAGCCAAAACTATACAGCAAGGCATAGACAAATGCAGCAACAAATGGCAAAATTCCAATCAAGCCAAAGAATATAAATCCAATATTTGAAGCCTTATTTTTCAATGACAAAGGTTCTGAAATCGTCATACAATTTGATCATATATTCAGGTGCAGGTTCTTGAATGGCATTTTTACTGAGTTCGCTCAATTCTGCTCCATATTTTCTTTTTGGCAATTCCTCAAACTTTTTTCTCCATGCTTCAGGTAATTTTTGTAGATCCAATACAGGGTTTGCATCCATTCCATTGGGATCAGCCTTTGTCAATTGTGCCTCGGGAGAAATCAAAAAGTTGATGACTTGTAAAGCTCCAGCTTTGTTGGGAGCATTGTGGACGATACCGATGTAATTGGAATTGAGTACTGTGCCGTTTTCCCAAGCATATGCACGCGTACTTTTTGGATACAAGCCTCTATTGACCTTTTCTTCAATAGCACCTTCACTAAAACCAAAAGAAATAGATAACTCCCCGCTTGCAAACATCTGGTCCATTTTACTGTGCTCTTTTGGAAAGGTCACACCTTCTTTCCAAAAATATTTTTTATTTCTATTGATGTATTCCCAAAGTTTTTTAGATAGTACTTCATATTTTTCAGCATCAAAAGGACCATCTAATCCGTTTGGTGACCCACTCAATTCGGCTAGGAAACTTTTGAGTAGTGACATACCAGAAAAATCGTTGGAAATGGTAAAAGTTCCTGGCTTAGCCTTGATATACTGTTCCAAGGCTTCGAGATTTCTAGGTGGATTTGGCACCTCAAGACTATCATAAATCAGCGCAAATTGGCTCATACCCCAAGGAGATTCCATGCCTTCTATAGATTGTTGAAAGTCAATGCTGATGTGCGGGTCATCAAAGTTTATGTAAGTTGCATTGGGCAATTTCTGTACGAAAGGACCCCATAGACCTTCTATTTTTTTCAATTGGAAAAACGTTTCTCCATTTATCCATACGATGTCTATCTGACTGTTTTTCACTCCGGCTTCTTTCTCTCCCATGACCATTTGCACAATTTCAGGTCCTTGGCCACTGACAATTTGGAGGTCTATGTTGTGTTCTTTTTTGAGCGTAGGAATGACATAATTATTAATATATTCATTGACCACAGGGCTTCCTTGCCACATCATAAAATGCACTGTTGTACCTTCAGAAGCTTTTGTAACCTCTTCCCATGAATCCAAAAGTGGATCTTTTTCGACAGTCTTATTTTGATCGCCGCACGACCAAAATAACAAACACAGTATGATTAGTTTGAAATCCATAAAAGCAAAAAAATTATATTTAGTAAAGCAGTTGACCCAAGTAACATTCATCAGGTGATATTGATCCTGAAAAACTATACTCCCAATGATGTGATTACTTACGAGCAATCAAATGCATCTGGATGGATTGGTAATAATAATGTGATTAGAAAATTGGGGGAGCGCGGGCAGGAAGTTGCTGATCAACAAAAAGCACCTGTTTACCTAAGCCAAGATTTTGCACCAATGAGATTGTTCCCATCTGCAAGATTTGCAAAATGCGGATGTGTGAAGGATGAAGTTTGGCGTCTTGCAGCCATTTTACCAAATCCTGATAAACATTGATATCTGGCAATGCTTGCAAAAGAATGGGCAAGTCACCATTTTTTTGACAATATGTAGCCAAGTCTTGGAAGAGTTTTCCAGACTTCCAAGGTAAATTTTGAAAGCTTATTTTTTCAAAAGAGGCAGCAGTTAAGCCAATTAAATATGCCCCACCTCTTTGTGAAGCCCCAATTACACATCTACCAGCGGATAATTCACTTTTGATTTTTTGCCAATCAATGTGAATGATTTCAGGTGTATCATTCCCCAAAGAGATGACTGCCTCATATCCCAAGGCAAAAATATCTTCATAGGCATTGGCCAATTTTTCTCCAAAAGTGACGCCTTTTTGGTTTCCTTCGTGGTAATGAAATACAGGAAGATCAAGATTTTGAATGCTATCAAAAGATTGCTCAATGAGCGTTTTGGCAAGAAGGGTGTTTTTTTCTGAAGCTTTCTTTTTAAACCAAGATTTATGCAACCCTTCAACGCCAGCGCGACGACTAAAATAAATGATTGCAATACCTTGTTTTCCCTTCATAATAGTAAAGGTAAAAAAGATTTTTAACTCGCAAGGTTTAAACGGTCATTTGGCAAATAGCAGACATTTTTATAACAATTGGAATAGCGTGGTATTCGCTTAATGTAACCGAACCCTCATTGTTGTGATGTTTATGCGTTTATTTGTTTAATTGTTTATTCCATACCAAGAGTACAGACAAAAGGCCTTGCGTCTCTCCTTAAAAAAAAAAATCTTGGAAGGCGTAAAATTTTACGCATCTACTTGAACTTTCAACTTTATGAACTCCGTGCGAAAGCTTTTCGCCCCTTCTATTCCTGTAAAGACGCAAGGCCTTGCGTCTCTAAAAAAATGTAAACAAATGTAAAACTTGGTTTTAAGGCCCCATGGCTCACAATTTTTAATGTAATTTTGGACCATGAAATTTAGCATGTTATTATCATTGATTATGCTGCCATTTACTTTTTTATGGCAGAGTGGTGGAAATGTAAACGAAGCTTTTGAATCGGGAACAGTAGAAATTGCTTTGCGTAAAATAGGACATGATATACTCTTACAAGCAGGTGATAGCACTTCAAGAGTATTGCCGATTGAAAAAATAAATGATTATACTTATCACATCAAATTTGATAAACCATTTTCATTTTCACCAGATTCTTTGGTGGCGACCATTGATCAAACTTTCGCAAATTATGGTGTGAACCAAAAATATTTGGTAAATGTCGTTTCGTGCAGCGATGATGCGGTCATTTATGGATTTGGCATGTTTGGTAATATTTCAAAACCTTTTGCAAATAATGATACTTCAAGTAATGAAATGGTGCCTTGTAAAGGCAGGGATCAAGAAAGTCAGTGTTATTATGTCAAAATCATATTTGAACAAGGGACTAAGGCCAATTATTTGATGCTGGGAGTACCTTTTCTGCTCCTATTTATACCATTATTGCTTTGGCTATACAAGCGCAATGACAATCAAATCTTAGATGCAGTCCCGGAAGATGAACCATTACTTCGATTAGGTAATTATACCTTCTATCCAATAAAGAATGAATTGTTAATCAATGATGATTTAATCTCTTTGACTTTTAAAGAATCTAAGCTTTTGGAAATCCTTGCCACCAATCCAAATGTGGTTGTGAGCAGGGATGATTTACAAAAACTTGTTTGGGAAGATGAAGGTGTCATTGTTGGCAGAAGCCTAGATGTATTCATTTCCAAACTCAGAAAAAAATTAGATCAAGATCCGCGATTGACCATCGTCAGCGAACATGGTAAAGGTTATGTTTTAAGGATCAACGCATGATTAAATCAGGTAAATTCAAATCAATAAAAAGAAAACTTATTGAATGATGTAAATACTGCCTCATCCAACTTGGTATATACTTTCACATTTGAAGGACCTGATTTGTCTGATCTTTCGCTTGAAAGCATTAAACCATCAAACGATTTGTAATTATCCCACGGCCAAATTCTAGGCGGCTCAATTTGGTTGGCTGATTTAAAATATGCCCATTGTTTGATCAGATTATCTTTTTCTACGTAAACTTCATACTTGTTTTCAGGGGTATTTCCAACTGCGTTGAAAGTAAGCTGTAAAACGGAAGCAGGACTACCTTTTAAAGTGGTATCCTCCCTTAAATATTGGAGATTAACTCCAGCGTCCATTAATTTGAATGGCATAAATAGCCAGTAAGAATCATTGATCCACATGCCTTTTGCCTTTGTGAGCTCTTCCTGAACTTTAGCAGCATCTGTTATTTCCACCCCGCTTCGCATCACTTTTCCTGTCATTTTATCCAAATCCAACAAGTAAATAGACGTATCTTTTGGGATTTCAATTCTTACCATACTGCCAAGTTTATCCCAAACCAGATGCCTATTTCCAAAAAAAGTCCAAGAGACATAATGGAGTTTATCCCATTTTGCTTGCCCTCCCATGGCCTCCATTGTGGACATAGCTATGGTTTTTGCCTTAGGATCTATTGAGCCAGTATTCGTTTGGTCAATCTTTGATGGTTTGGCACAGGCCATAAGGAAAATGAAAATTGAAAATAAAATGATGAAAGATTTAGTTTGCATAATTTCTTTTTGATGTTCTAATTGCCAAATGATTGGTAAATTCCGGCCTTCAGTTGTGGTTTATCAAATGTATACAAAATTTGAAACAAAGGTTAACAATAATGAAAATGACAAAGTTTATTATTTCTCAAAATTTCCTACTATCATCTTAACCTATTAACCATTAATAGATTAAGAAGCATGAAGGTTTGATTCTATAGGGAGTGATACAATTTTTGCTGGTTGATTGTGCTCAAAGTTTGATACTTATATTTCTAATTTAGGTTTGATAAATTCGTTGTAAATTTCCGCTTCAATAATTTTGTAACTGTTATACATGGAGGGTTTTATCCGATATACATTCAATCAAAAATCTGAAGACGAAATCGAAAATGCTGCAAAAACATTTGCAAATTCGATGTCCAATCGCAGATCTATTCGAGACTTTAGTAGCCAGGATGTCCCACAAGAAACGATAGCCCACCTTTTGAATGTTGCCAATAATGCTCCCTCTGGTGCAAATAAACAGCCCTGGACATTTTGTGCAGTGCATTCAAGTGATATAAAAAGGCAAATTAGGATTGCAGCAGAACTGGAGGAATATCAAAATTATCATGGTAGAATGAGTGAAGAGTGGTTGCATGATTTAGGTCCGTTGGGAACCAAATGGCAAAAACCATATTTGGAGATTGCGCCCTGGCTCATCATCATTTTTAAAAAAGTAAATGATTTTGGAAGTGAAGGAGAAAAAAATAAGAATTATTACGTAACAGAATCTGTAGGAATTGCATGTGGATTCTTAATAACTGCAATTCATCAAGCAGGTTTGGTCACACTTACGCATACCCCAAGCCCAATGAATTTTTTACAATCCATATTACAACGACCCATAAATGAAAAACCATTTTTATTACTCCCAGTGGGATTTCCTGCTGATGGAGTACTGGTACCCAACATCCAAAAAAAGACCGTTGACCAAAATACCATCTGGTTTTAAATCATTTAATTCCGCAGAATATTGAGTAAATAGCTTATTCTCAATACCAAATGTAATATTTTTACCTCGATGAGCACTTCAGAACATAAAGTCAGTTTTTGGAATTCCTTTGTGACAAGGTTTGCCCTATTTTTTACAACACTGATTGTGTTCACGATCTTTTTAGCAGGTTATTTGGTCTATTCAAAGAGCTCAGTGGTCATATTGCAGTTTGCCAAAGAAAGGATCAAAAATTCAGCTGACTTGGTGGCACAATCATTTACCACCTTACTTGAAGGTTTGAAAAATGATGTTGGTCTCATTGCTTCTAGCTCAAAACTACAATCTTTCATCAATAAGTCAGATCCATTAGTAGAGGAGGATTTGGTCCAGGTATTTAAGGAAATGCTTCAAAATAAACCATCTTATTTTCAAATTGCTCTTTTAGATACCAATGGAAAAGAGATCATCAAAGTTATCAAAAAGCGTGGTGATATCATTCAGGTGCCAAAGCAAGATTTACAAGAAAAAGGAAATCTGAGGTATTTTCAAGAAGCCATTTTACTCAAAGAAAAGCAGTTTTATTTTTCCGAAATCAATTTGAACGAGGAAAATGGGGTGATCGATTTGCCTGAAAAACCGACCTTGAGGTCTGCCACACCTGTTTTCAAAAACAATCAGATTTATGGCTTGGTCATCATCAAAATGGAATTGTCAGCTTTTTATAAAGAATTGGATCAAACTTATGCAGAAGACACCCGTCTTTACATCATAGATGACGAGGGGCAGTACCTTTACAATGAAGACCATGAAAAAGAGTTTGGAGAACAGCGCAAAACAGGAATAAGATTTAAAGATGATTTTACAGTTTCTACTGAAAATCTCAATGTAAGCGGGGAAAGTGCCAACGATTTTGTAGATAGGCAAGGCAACAGTTATGTCAATTACATTAAAAATATTGCATATTCCCAAAATGGATTTCACCACATATTTGTCATCAGTACCAATAATACCAATTATGTTTTGGAAAGCGCACGGCAAGTAAGAACTCAAAGTCTCTCTATTCTCCTCGTTGTTATTATTTTATCTGTTATTTTTTCGTTTTTATTCACGCTGATTTATTCCAAAAACATCAAATCCATTACACAGGCCATTACCAATTATGTGGAGGGAAAACCTCAAGAAAAGTTGCTAATTTCCAACAGAAAAGATGAGCTGGAGTTGTTGTATAAAAATTTTGCCCAGATGAGGGAAAAAATTGACGAGCAGTTTTCCGAATTAAATCAATCTCTTGAGCGTGAAAGAATCGCAAAAAATCAAAGAGATGAATTTCTCCAAAACATGAGTCATGAGCTGAGAAATCCATTGCACAACATCAATGGACTTACTCAATTATTGTTGAAGAACGATCCTTCTAAAAGTCAGTTGCCCATCATTCAAGCATTACAAAAAAGTGCATCTAATCTTTCTGGTTTGGTGCATGATGTATTGGATTATCAAAAATTGGTAGAACAAGAAGTTCAAATTCAATACACACCACAAAATATTGGGGTCATATTGGAAGAAATATATGGTAATTTTCAATACGAAGCAGCGCAAAAAGGGCTCACTTTTGACTTACATGTTGATGATCAATTGCGGAATAATTATTACCTCACAGATAAATTGAGGTTGTCGCAAATCATACTCAATCTAGTCGTTAATGCTTTGAAGTTCACCCATCAAGGTGCTATATCTATCCAAGCAAACTTATTGGATAATAACCGATTACATATGAGTATTATGGACACTGGTGTAGGAATTCTTCCAGAAAATCTTGAAAAAATAAACGATCGTTTTTATCAAGAAGTACAGGAATTGAAAGGAAGTGTGTCGGGATATGGACTCGGGCTATCTATAGTGAAACAATTAGTTGCCTTATTTGGCGGGGAATTCTACGCCAAATCAACAAAGTATGTTGGATCAACATTTGAAGTGAATTTGCCCATTACAGAAGCTGAGGTAGAACAAAACACAAATATTACATCTTTAGGGACAGGACTGCCAAGGCTTTCTGGTAATTATAAAATATTACACATGGATGATGATCCTACTTCCTTGAGTTTGGTCAAATATGCCATCGAAATACCACAACTTTCCTTAATGCAATTTGACAGATTGGAAGAAGGACTTGCTGAGATCAACCAAATAAAACCCGATTTAATCATTTCAGATTTGATGTTTAATGGTCAGAATTCATTGCAGAAATTGATAGAAGTACATGAGCGATTTAAGCGCCAAGTTCCAATATTACTTACCTCTGCCATTGATTTTAATGACGAATATCAACAGTCGTTTTTCTGCATTCAAAAGCCATATGAATTGACTTTATTGTTGGATTGTATCATTAAAAAATTGGGGGAAAAAGAATATGAAATTCCTGATTTTACAAGTTTGTATAATAATTATGATTTTAATTTTCCAATTATTATAAAAGTTTTGAAATTACTGGAACTTGAAATAATTACTTATTTAAATCATTTGGAAATAATAAGCACAAATGGAAAATTGGATGACTGGCTTTTATTAGCTCATAAGTTAATTGCACATACAAAGGATTTAAAGTTGAACAAATTAACTGCCATTCTGGAAAATAATGATCAAGTTCCAAGCTTATTACAAATAGATATGCTCAAAGAAAGTATGAAATATTTATTGTGCTGCATTAGAATTGAAGAAAAAATCAATTCAGTAGATTGATTTTAGTCAGGAGCAATTTATCATAACTATTACTCACAGGAATTTGGTGGCCCATTATTTTCACAAATCCAGTTTCTATTACATCAATCTTATTTATATTGACGATGAAAGACCTATGCACTCTCTGAAAATAATCTGGTAATTTGGGTTCAATATCCTTCAAAGCCATAAGGGTCAAAAGTTTTCGGCCATCTTGCACAATTGCGAGATAATTGGCTTCGGATTTAAAAAATTGCACTTCTTTGAGATCTACTTTGACCAACTTGTTACCGTCTCTCACAAATAAGGTTTCATTTTCTGTTTTTTTGGAAGGAATAACTTTGGTCAACTTTTGTACTGCTTGAAAGAATCTGTCGAAGTTGATTGGTTTTACCAAATAGTCTAGGATATTTTCAAAAGCATATGATTCAGCAGCAAATTCTTTGTTGGAAGTAATCATGATTACAGGAGTTTCCTTTGGTATTATTTTTACCATTTCCCGACCAGTCAAATCTGGTAAATTAAAATCTAAAAAAATGACATCAAACCTATTGTTATTAATCAAATGAATGGCCTCAAATCCTGAGTTTGCGGTAGTAATACTTTCAATCTCTGTTACCTTGCTACAGAAATGGCTGAGCAGGGTACATATCAATTGGTCGTCATCAACAATTAAGCAATTCATATATAGAGATTTCTATGTGCTTTCAAAATTCAATTTTAACTTTTGTAATTAGGAAGCAAAGTTAGTCATTATCTATCAAATCAACTACCTTATGAATCATTCCAAACGAGAGAGAATTGCATATATTCAAATGTGTATTCATAAAGTGAAACGCCTATTTCGTCCATTCAAATAGCCAAACGGTACTATTTTTCATATATGGTTAGCTCCATGCCTTACTTTGTGGCAGAATTAAAAATACCAAGAAGCTTTGGTAACTAAATTTCAAATAATCGAATAAATCACAGCTACTTAAGAAATGTTTACAAATACAATTATTGATCAAAAACACAACACAAGAAACCAGCGCATGAAAATTTGCTTCACAGACCTAGGTCTGAGATTTTCATTATTTAGTACAATCTTTGTTTGTTTTTTTGTCCAAATTCAAGCACAGACTCCCAATGATGCCAATATGATGGATAAAAGGGAAGCCTGTCTGTTGTTAGCTTATACACATGGATCCTTTGATCAATATTGGGAGGGAAGTAAACTCAGAGAAAATCAAACAATAGCAACTGTACAACGTCAAACCATTCTAGGCATGGCTGCAATTGGAGTCATTGACAAGTTAAATTTGTATGTTGGGCTTCCTTATGTCAAAGCCGAATCAAGTGAGGTCACTGGTGGACATTTGGCAGGAGTTAGTGGTCTTCAAGATGTACTTGTAGGTTTAAAATACCAACTGATCAATGCTCAATCGAGTACAGGGACTTTTTCACTTTTTCCATCAATTACATTTTCAACGCCAGTATCCAATTATTTATCTGATTATCAACCGTATAGCCTAGGATTGGGAACAAGTGAAATAAATTGGCGGTTGATGGCACATTATAAACTCAACAAAGGAATATACACAACCATTGGAGCAGTTCACGTTTGGCGAGGATATACAGAGGCAGAAAGAGATTACTATTACAATAATGGCAGCTTTTATACTGCTACTATGGACGTGCCTAGCGCTTGGAACTTCGAAGCATTGGTTGGGTCTTGGTTATTTAAAAATAAACTCAGGTTGGAGGTGAATTATTCTTCACTCAGATCAATCAGTGGTGATGACATCAGGGCTTACAACGCACCACAACCTACCAATAAAGTGCATATGGATAGAGTAGGAGCTTTCGGGCAATACTACTTCAATCCTGAAGGGGGCTTTGGAATTGTAGCTTCATACAACACTATTTTCCAAGGAAGAAACGCTCCCAAAATGACATCTTTAAATTTGGGTATAACTTATCAATTTGGATATTAATTAGATTATGAAAATGAAAAGAAATTTATTTAACGCCATTATAGCTATCGGTTGCTTAATGTTTTCATCTTGCGAGCAAGATTTGCCATCATACCTTTCATACAGTTACACGTATTCAGGTGTAGACGCAGATGGCGGAAGTTGGAAGCCAGTGCTCATCAGTTCAGGTGCCGAAATACAAATAGATGCGCCAGCTGATGTCAATTCAGCAGCCTATAAAGAGGAAATCTCTGCTGCAAAAACTGCTATCAAAAACATGACTGATGCGCAACGCCAAAATGTTACATATTGGACAAATAATCCAGCCAATCGTTGGAATGAAATAGCGCTGGAATTGATTGCAAAATATAATTTGATTCCTGGACCAAATGCAGACGGCACTTATACATTGCCAAATGCAGCTACACCAGAAGGGCCTCCAGCGTTTCCTTTTGCCCACCCACCTTATGCTGTCAGAGCATTGGCTTACCTATCTGTGGCTCAATTTGATGGGTTAATTGCTGCTTGGCACTACAAATATTTGTACAAAAGAACGGCGGCATACAAAAACGATAACGAGATAAAATTTGCCTACAACGATAATGACATTCCTGCATATCCCTCAGATGCTGCTGTAATTGCAAATGTTTCTAAAGATGTTTTATCAGTTATGTTTCCATTAGAGAAGACTTATCTTGAAAGGCGCGCACAAGAACATTTGGAAAGTATCTTATTGGCTGGTGGAAATGTTACGAGTGACATTGAAGCGGGTAAGAAAATTGGTAGTTATGTAGCAACCAAAGCTTTAGCAAGAGCATCAACTGATGGGATGAGAAGTGCACAAACACCAAAACCTGTTTCTGATTCCATCAAAACCAAGGCGTTTGAACGATTTGGTTGGGCTTGGGACAATTTAGAAATTCCTGCGAGACCAGTTGGACTTACACCTATGTTTGGAAAAGTAAAATTGTGGAATGTACCCAATGTGGAGGCGACTCGCCCTATTCCTCCGCCAGCAATTGGCTCAGAGGAGCTAAAAAAGGACATTGAAATTTTAAAAGACTATGCAGCTAATGTAACCAATGAACGCCGCAGAATTGCTAATTATTGGCAAGACGGTTTAGGCACTTATACACCTCCGGGTCATTGGAATAGATTTGCCAAAGAATTCATCATCCAATATGCTTTAAACCCATTGAGAACAGTAAGAACATATGCTTATCTAAATATGTCTATGATGGATGGCGCTATCAGCTGTTGGGATACGAAATATTATTATCATTTCCCGCGCCCAATCAATTTAATCCCAGGTTTTAAGACAATAGCGGGCACTCCAAATTTCCCTGCGTATACATCTGGTCATAGCGTATTCTCATCATCTGGTGCTGAAATTTTAGCTTATGTTTTTC
>Ga0116156_10003709_pt1 | contig 13212 bp, 3 predicted proteins | sample AD_UKC045_MetaG_FD_89891 | JGI IMG/M metagenome (GOLD analysis project Ga0116156, IMG submission 89891) | Active sludge microbial communities of municipal wastewater-treating anaerobic digesters from USA - AD_UKC045_MetaG | ecosystem: Engineered > Bioreactor > Anaerobic > Digestate | place: USA... | reverse complement strand
TGCATGCTTACGAACCCATCAACTGGTTTGCCAATGGTTCGTTATGGCAAAGCTCGGATACGGTCCGGATTGAGTTTAGTCCTGATGCGGGTTCCACCTGGATCGGCATCGCGGATGCGACAGCGTTGGAGTACGATGCACGAACCTTCTGGTGGGACACGCGCACGGTGCCCGATGGAGTCACCTACCATTTCAGAGTCGTATCGAATACTGTGCCTGAAGTCATTGGAACGAGCACGCAAGATTATGTGATCGGAAACGAGCCGGTGGGTGAAGGGGAGGACGAAGGGCAAATTGAGGGTGTAACCGAAGGACTCCTTGAAGGTCAGGCCGAAGGGGTGATTGAAGGCGCTGCAGAAGGCGCTGCAGAAGGTGGTATTGAAGGGGACGTTGAGGGCGAAGGAGAAGGCGCGGTGCAAGAGGGAGAGGTTGGAACATTGGTGATTGTTAAACAGCCGAGGGGCGCCTCGCTCTATGTGGGGATGTCTTGGACTATGTCGATTTTGGTGGAAGGCGGTGAGGGAGTAATTGGGTATGATTGGAAGAAGGACGGGATTTCATTGGGGTGGCCAAGTTCGATGGTACATGTGCTGGGACCTTTGGTGGAGGAGGATGCGGGAGTGTACAGTTGCACAGTGAGTGATGACGTGAGCGTGGTTGACTCGAACGAAGTGGGTCTGTCGGTATATCCGGCGGCCTTAACGGGGCAGCACGCGGTGGATCAGAACGGGGACTGGGTGATCAGTCTTTCGGAGTTGTTGCGGGTGGTGCAGTTTTTTAACAGTGGCGGGTTCCATTGTGAGGAGGGGACGGAGGACGGGTATGCACCGGGGGCGGGGGATCAGACGTGCGCTTCGTATGATGCGGATTATACTCCGCAGGATTGGTTGGTGAGTCTCTCCGAACTACTGCGCATCATTCAGTTTTTCAATTCTGCTTGTTATCATGTTGAAGAAGGTACGGAAGACGGCTATGCGCCGGGTGCGGGGCCGTTATAGAAATATTGAATGACAGACGAATCCGTTACCCAAGTTTGGAAGAGTGCATAGGCAATGTTTCATATTTTTAGAATGAGTACGAAGGACAATTTTACATAATTTTCGAATATCGGGATGGGGTGCGCATATTGATTCGCTTAAGATGGAAGTATACATACCTAAATGACGGGTGTGTTCTGGGAGAAAGGAAAAGCATTCCGGACGTGAATCCGGAATGCATGGAAGGAAGGCAGTCATGGCGCACGGTGCAGAGAATCTTTTTTATAATGCGTGTTTTCCGCGGTCGAATGGGTATGATCCACGGTGGGTGGCGGAGCATCAGATGGGGCCGAATGTGCTCTGGCTGACGGAGTGGCTTGCGGAAGGCCTGAAGCTCGAACCGGGGATGCGGTTGCTGGACATGGGCTGCGGGCGGGCAATGAGTTCGATTTTCCTCGCACGGGAATTCGGCTGTTTTGTGTTTGCCACGGATCTGTGGATATCGGCGGCGGAGAACTGGCGGCGTGTCCACGAGGCGAACCTGGAGGACCGGGTGTTTCCGATTCACGCGGAGGCCCATGCGTTGCCGTTCGCGGCGGACTTTTTTGACGTCATCGTATCGCTCGACTCGTATCAATATTATGGCACGGACGATTTGTATCTCAGTTATATCAGCCGGTTTCTGCGCCCGGGCGGTCAGATCGGCATCGTGGTGGCTGGTTTGACCGCGGAATTGGTGGATAGCCCGCCGGAGTATCTGCTGAAGCCGCAGGCAAATGGGAAAGCATTCTGGGAGGCGGATTGTTATTCGTTTCATAGCGCGGCGTGGTGGCGGCGGCAATGGGAACGATCTGGATGTGTCCACGTGGAAGTTGCTGATACGCTTCCCGATGGATGGCGTCATTGGGTACAGCATGAACAGGCCATCGAGGCGATGGGGACCGGTGTTTTTCCTTCGTATGCGGAATCGCTTCTGGAAGATGCAGGCAGGACCATTGCTTTCCCTCGGGTGATCGGACGCAAACGGGAAGCTGAAGTTTCAGGAGTGCTGGGGGAAGGTTCTCATCCGCATGTATGGGAGCCTGAATTCATGGCGGTTTGCGATAAGTTGTTGTCGGCGCGTACGCTGAAAAAAGATGGGTGACACAGGTGATTCGTCCCTTCGTCCGTGGTCTACAAGACAATGGTCTTATCTTATTCGCCGGAATAAGGTACAATGAAGCCCAGTGAAGGATGGTTTGCGTGCGGCGCTGATTCAAGGTGTGTATACGCGTGCATGACCAAGTGTTTGTAAACACGTGGGAAGGGTGCCGATATGACGAAGGGCATGGTTGTTACCGGTTTATCGCTGAGCATGTTGTGGATGGCCGCGTCCTGGGGCGCACCGGTGGTGTTTAATGATGCTGGATTACTCGATGCGGTACGGAGCGGGTATCTGGACCAGGTGGGGGTGGCGTTGAGCGATCCGCCGGAGGATACGGAATTATCGAATGCGCTGTTCACTGAAGTATGGGCGCCGGATCGGGGGATTAGTGATCTTACGGGGCTGCAGGCATGTGCAGCGCTCGAAACGTTGTACTTGGCGCGCAATGCTATTAGCGATTTGGCCCCGATTTCGGGATTGACCTCGTTGCGCGTGCTGGAATTGGGTTTTGGAAATCCGAAACTTGAAAGCACGCTTGATATCATGCTGCTGGAGACAAATCTGGTGGATGATGCCGATATGGCCCAGCTTGCGGGATTATTCAGTTTGCAGAGTTTGGGAATTGGCGGAAACTTGGGAATTACCACGCTGGCCGTCCTCGGCAATTTTCCCGTGTTGCAAACACTGATAGCCGGCGGGGGATATATCACGGACTTTTCATCGTTATCGGGGCTGGTGAATTTGCAGTATTTAATGCTGGTGAACAGCGGCTTTTCTGATGCTGATGTCCCGTATATTCAGGACAAGACCGCGCTCACCGGATTATTTATCGGGCTGGAGCCGGGGTTGTCGGATATTAGCGCATTGACGGGGCTGGTGCATTTGGAGGAAGCGAGTTTTCCCTATACGGATGTGTCGAACATCAGTGTTTTTTCCAACTGGCCCGATTTGGACTATGTCCTCATGAATAATGCGCCGGTTTCCGATCTCTCCGGCCTGTCGGGGCTGACTCATCTGACGACGGCGATTTTCAACAACTGTCTCGTAACGGATATATCGGGATTGACCGGCTTGACAAGCCTGTTGGCGCTGGATCTTTCGCATAATGAGGTTTCGGACATTACTTCTCTGTCCACGGCAACGGGGCTTGCACAATTATCATTGCTGGACAACCTGATCACGGATATTCAACCGCTGGTGGATAACGCGGGCATTGGCGGTTCGGACGTGGTGGACGTTCGCGGCAATCCGCTTTCACGGGATGCGCGCTGCACGCAATTGCCCGCGTTGCAGGCCAAGTTCACGCCCAGCGGCTATCTGGCGGCGGATGCATCCTGTGAGGCGCTGTTGATTCTGCATGCGGACGGTCCGGGGGATGTCACACCCCATCCTGGATTCACGTTCTGGCCGGATGATTCAACAGTCACGCTGAAGGCATATCCCGCAAGCGGAACCGGCTATGCCTTCTCCGGGTGGTCCGGCGATCTGGTTTCTTCAGAGAATGAAGAAACGTTGATGATGGACAGCGACAAGGAAGTGACGGCGGAATTTGTCCCGGGCGATTATGTATTAACGCTTCAATTCTCAGGTACGGGGTATGGGGCGGTCAGGCCATTTCCTTCGGGCGGCATGTATGCGTATAGGAGCGGTCAGGTGGCAATACTAGCGGCGGTGGCGGATACGGGGAATTTTTTTGCGGGATGGGCCGGCGATGCCTCTGGCTGCAATCCCTATCTCAATGTGGTTATGGACGCTGACAAGACGATCTCGGCCAGTTTCAGCGACACAGGATATACCTTGACGATGAATGCGCCGGTGGGGGAGGGAACAACGGATTTTCCGCCCGGTTCCTATGCACTTGCGGCGGGCGCCGAGATAACCATCACCGCGCTGCCCTCGCCGGGCTGGCGTTTGGCGGAATGGCAGGGCGATTATGGCCCGGCGGATCCGGAGAATCCCGTGATCACGGTGACCATGAATCAACACCGCACTTTAACACCCGTGTTTGAACTCATACCGTTTATCTTGACGGTAGCCATATCGGGGGGAGGCACTACGGATCCGGAACCCGGCGCGCACGAATATGCGCCCGATACGCCGGTGACGGTGACAGCATCCAATACGCCCTGTTGGGTATTTGATCATTGGGAAGGGGACCTTGGCGGGAATGATCCGCAGTCCGCCACGCTCAATCTCACGATGAATCAGGAGTATAGTGTCTCGGCTGTTTTTGTGCGGACCTGCTACCTGCTTATGCTCGCGGCGCAGGGGGATGGAACGACGCTTCCGGCGGCGGGCGTCTCCGAGCAGCCTTTGGACGGCCAGGTGGAGGTCGCGGCGATTCCCAACAGTCCCGCCGTAGCGTTTGATCACTGGGAAGGCGATATCGGAGACAATGATCCCTTGCTGGACATTATTTCGCTTTTGATGAATCAGGATCGGAGCGTTATGGCCGTTTTTTCTCCGGCGGATGTGGTGCTCAGCCTTGCTTCATCAGGTCCGGGAACTACCGAACCCGTGCCAGGGGAATACGGCTTTCTGCTAGGCCGGGTAGTGAATATTTCCGCCGTGCCGGATATGGACGCCTTCTTTAGCGGCTGGACAGGCGATGTGCAATCATTGAATCTATCGCTGGATCTGGTGATGGATGCCAGCAAGAGCCTTGCCGCGCATTTCAGTGATGTGAGTTATCAGGTGACGATTGAGGTATCGGGAACCGGCGCCACCGATCCTGCGCCAGGAGTGTATACTCTCGGCGGGGGGGCAATGTTGCCAATAGCGGCTATTGCGGATGATCCGGGATGGTTGTTCGATCATTGGGAAGGGGATATTGGCGCCGTGGATCCCAGCAATCCGAACATTATTCTTCTGGTGGATCAAAACAGGGTGGTGACGGCGGTGTTCGTGGCAATTGAGGGAGAAAATGAAGGTTCGGTGGAAGGGGAAGGCGAAGGACCATCCGAAGGTGAAGGAGAAGGTTACAGCGAAGGTATGATTGAAGGCCTTGTGGAAGGGGAGGGCGAAGGCATGGCCGAAGGCGTAGAGGAAGGCGCTGTCGAAGGGCTGACTGAAGGCGAGGAGGAGGGCGAAGGATCTGTGGAAGGAGGGGAGGAAGGGGAAGATCCGTGGCATTCAGCAGACCAGAACCACGACGGGCTCATTCTTCTTTCCGAACTGCTTCGCGTGATTCAGTTCTTCAATTCCGACGGGTATCATTGTCAACAAGGAGGAGAAGACGGGTATGCGCCCGGTCCTTCCGAAGCCCATGAATGTGTTCCGCATGATAGCGATTACAATCCGCAGGATTGGGAGATTGGACTCTCGGAATTACTGCGGGTGATCCAGTTCTTTAATTCGGGCGGTTGCCACTATTGTCCGGAACAAGGCACGGAAGACGGTTTCTGTGTGGGCCGCGTATGACGGGCCGCTGATACTATAGTAAAATCCACACGGACCAACCCCTGGGCGATGGGGGGGCAGTCAGGTGCGGATAAGGAATTTTTTGTCTGGGTTGGAGGGGTATGCTATAGTGTCCATGTAGCAGGTCTGTGTATTCTTTCAATGCGTTGAAATATGCTACAGTATGTCAAAGTGTGCGGGATAATACGCCCTAGGGTAGTATTTTGTACGAAACGGTTGAAGAAGGTGCATGAGGGGCGTTTACTCCGGGAAGGATTGTTTGGGTAATCCATGGAACTAGACGTGTATACGCAAAGGAGGGGTTAACCGTGTGCATAAGGGCATTTTGGGCCTTTTTCGGGTGGATTCTGCTGATAGGAACAAGTCTTTTCATCCCCCATGCAGGGTCGGAGGCGGCAGTGCCCGCTGAACCAGCCCGAGGTGAAAAGGGGCTGGTGCTTTCTTCGCCGCCGCCGGTGATTGCCATACGGTCGGGGGATGGCTTTTCCATTAACGTTGCTGCATCGGGTGGAACAGCGCCCTATACGTATCAGTGGGAACGTAATACACAAGGCGTTTGGGAGAATGTGCCGGAGGAGGGGCCGAATCCGGTGATACTGTATCCAGGTGCGAAACAAGCAAGTATTGACCGAAACATATCCGGGACACATGGCGAGTCGCTTATAGTTGGCCGTGCCTTTAAGGACAATGGCGGTGCGGTGTGCCAGCCTGCCGCGTCCGTTGAAGTGCTCGATGAAGGGGATTATCGTTTGTTCGTAGAGGATAGCCTGGGTGAGAGCGCGCGGTCTGACATCACTCATGTTTCCATTGACGACTCCGAGGTGAATATTGCGGTGTATCCGGAAACCGCGCGGAATTACGTGGGAGACACGGCCGGCTTTTCCGTGACGGCGGTGGGAGGGCATGGCCCCTATGTGGCGTACCCCCCCGATGGATATCAATTTACTTGGGAAGTGAATCACGAGGTGGTGGGAACGGGAACCGTGGAGGGATGTGTAAGTGCGATTTCGTTTCCCTGCGAAGAAACATGTACGGATTTGGTGACGGTGTATGTGGAGGATCATTCCGGCGGAACTTCGACGCAGGACGATACCACGCTTCAGCCGGTCTACCTAATGATTCGAGAACTGGTATCGGCGACGCCGCCGGGATATGAGCATCGGAACGTGGGGCAAATCATGACGTTTCAGGTGACGGCGAGCGGCGGGTATCCCCCGTATGCTTATCAATGGAAAATACAACAAGGCATGAGTTATGTGAATTTAATTGCCGGATATCAACCTTCCGGATCCTATATTGAGAGCGTGACGGAGTCTTCTTTGAGCATTCAAAATGTGCAATTGGGCGATGATGGATTTTACCGGTGTCATGTGAGCGATAGTGTGGAAACCGGCTCCTGTTCCCAGGCTTTTTCCCCGGTGGGCGGATTGAGTGTTACCGAGCGATTGTCGATTACTCCAATTACTCTGATCGGCAGTACCTACGGAGGAACGTCTCTTTATGAAGGCGGATATTTCTCACTTGGGGTAACCGCCTCCGGAGGCAAACTCCCCTATGTGTATCGATGGTATCAGAACGGGGCGCAAGTTCAAGCGGGTGCGATGGATCACTTCACGGTAAACGATGCCCTGCCGCAGCACGGAGGCGCATATGTCTGCGTGGTGGAAGATAGCAGTGCGGATCCGGATGCCATCTCAAATCCAGGGAAGACCATTACAGTATTTGCAGACTTGGCCATTACATTGAATCCGGAACCATTTCAGGAGGCGAATGTGGGGGAATCGGTGTCGTTTCATGTGACAGCCACAGGCGGGTGGGTGATTCCACCGCAGACGCTTCGTTATCAATGGCAGCATGGGCCCTTGGGGGCGGGCGACGAAGACTTTGTGGAGGTGGAAAATGGATCATGGGTGAATGGGGCGCAGACCCCGGATCTGATGATCACGCAAGTGCAGTTGGCCGATCAGGGGGAGTACCGGTGCGTGGTCCGGGATAATGGTCCGGGGCCACAGGAAGTACTATCGGCTGTGGGTGTGTTGAGTGTGACGAATTCTATATATATTCCCGCGGAAAGTCAGCCGAAGGACCGGAAGGTATATGTGGGGGATACGATCCGGCTTACGGTGGCCGTGACAGGAGGAACGCCTCCCTTTGATTTTGTGTGGACAAAACTAGGCGTGGGAGAGGCGGGGCACGGGGATGCTTTGGAGATTCAGCCTGCGCAACTTACAGATGCAGGCGGGTATTTTGTGACTTGTTCGGACAGCGGCGGCCATCCGGCGATCCAATCGCGCGTGGCCCAAGTGAATGTATATCGTCCATTGACTGTGACGAATCCTCAGAGTACGGCGGTCTATGAAGGGGGACAGGCGCAGTTTAATGTAGTGGCGGCTGGCGGAATTCCCGCCGTGTCGTTTCAGTGGTATGCGAATGTGGGGGGTGGCGGTTTTATGCCGATGGATGAAGGGGGGTGGAATGCAGCAGGGGTGAAAACGCCGGTATTGAGTATTTCGCCGGTTCCCATGGAATTGAACGGTGCATTGTTTCATTGCCGGGCGGAAGCGCAGTCCTCGGATGATCCTGCGTCGCCTTTGGGGAACTGGCGGGTAATTACCGCGAATGCATTATTGCGGGTGGAGGAGTCCTTAACATTTGATACGCCGCCGGACCAAGCTGTCTATGTTGGGGCGGAGGCGGATCCTGTGTTTACGTTGGCGGTAACGGTAACAGGCGGTGGGCGGCCCGCAAGCTATGAGTGGCAACGGCGAAAGGAGGGGCAAAGTAGTTTTATTACGGCGCCTGATTCAAGCTGTTGCGGAAATCTGGAAGAATGCAACTCCGCAGTGCTTCGCATTGATCCAGCGAACGAAAGCGCCGGTGAATATGAGTACCGGGTTGAGATTTCAGACGGTATAAGTGAGTCGTTGTCTTCCCTTGTTGCTGTTGAATTTGATCGGCATATCAGCATTACCGGGCAGCCGCATGATGTTATCGTCAGGCCTGGAGGAGTGGCCCGGTTTTATTGCCAGGTTCAAGGAGGGCTTGGGATCAGGACGTTTGAATGGCAGAAACGCGTGGAAGGGGAGTGGCAATCGATCCCGGAAGAGGATGATGCAGTGGTCATCCTGGAAGACATTGGCATCGGGGATGAAACAGAGTACCGCTGCATTGTATCGGATTCTGGGAGCACTATTACCGGGAGAAATGACTGCTGCTTTTCGGCATCGGCCCGCTTGACGCTAGGGAATCCGGTTCCAGTCATGGGAACGAAATGGCTTTTTGTTACGGCATGTCTCCTTGGCATGGTTTTTTATCGTATGTCTTGTGTAAAATCCGGCAAGGATTGAAAAGAATGGAGATAGGCAAAAAATCAATTAATCCAATGATTTGATAGCCTCTATTGCGTGGTAAACGAAGTTTACATGCCTGTGTTTTAGGCGGAATGAGGCCGATATCGATTCAGGAGTTGAACGGAAAAACCATAGGGTGAAAAAACCATTGCATTTTACCTTAATTATGGCGTATGATTAGGGTAAGGTACATTGGGACTGTCAAGAAGAGGTTTACAAACGTCCACCGAAAAACTGTGCGAGGATTAGTGAGCGGAAAATGCAAGTAGTTTATAAACACAGCATCAGGAGAGAGTGTGCTGTGGAAAGGATTTCTCCCGATCTTCTGTGCTTAGGGGAGAGGGGGAGGTTACATCCATGGAATCAGTGCCGTTTTGTAAACGAACGGCGTTCTATATACATTCATACAAATGGCTATTGGTGTGAGGAAGACTCCGGTCTGTAATTAACGCTTAAGGAGTGAAAGAAAATGAGTAAGGGTATTGTAAACCGTATGATGGGTGGAACAATCCGGCATTCGTGGGCGCTCACGATGATTATTCTGGTTGTCTGCCTGGGGTTGGTTTCCTCGTCTGCTTTCGCGTCGGGAAGCAATTTTGTAAGGACCGCGCAGCAACAAGTTACTACTATGGAAAAGGCCGCGGCATTTGAAGACGTCGACAACGATGGTCTCAAAGATATCGTGATCGGGTTTCAGAGTCACGAGTGGCCAGCGTCCTGGTCATCCACTGACAGGGCGCAATTCACCATCCGGTGGTATAAAAACAACGGTAACTCGGACACCGACAACTGGACGGTGGGGGGTGAGTATGTTTGGACCGCTTCGGCGTTTCCAACGGATCTGGATGGCGGGCACACTCAGTATAATTCGTTCAACAAGATTGACTGGGTTTCGGATATCAAAGTAGCCAACCTCAATAGTGATGTGGGGGGTAAGAAAGACATCCTGTTTTCCACACACGTGGAAGGCGTCAAATGGATAGAAAATGGCGGGCCTTCGGGGGCATGGGCAGCGGGTAATTTTGGCGATACAGGCACGAATCCCATCCATGAAGTAACCACCCGCCCTGGGACGGCCGAAGCCTATTATCCCAACGTTCGCAGGCTGTTGGCGGTGGATTTGGATAACGATCTCGATATGGACATTGTATTTGCACAAGCAGAAAGCGGTGCGAGCAGCGGCGCGAATCAAAACAGCATCATCCGTGTCTTTTACGGGAATGGATCGGACGCATTCACTGAAACCACTGCCAAACCTCTCATCGCGTCGGAACTTCTCCCCTTTTGCGTGAGCCTGAGAGCCTTTGACTTGGTGGGAGCGGACAACCGTCCAGAAATCGTGGCCACCGGTATTGGGGGCGCTACCGCTGCAACGGACAGGGTGCGCGTTATTCAGACCGCCGGCACGGATAATACTATCGTCGAATCAGGAAATCTTAATCTTACCCCCAACTATGGCGCTGACCCGTTTGATACGGGAATTGGAAAAATCGACGGCGATAGTTTCATGGATTTGGTCGTGGTATCCTCCCAGGCGCCTACCGTCACCTGGTATAAAGGCAATGGCACTCTGTTGGGGTTCAGCTATGCAGGCTCGATTGATAACGGCACCCGCGTTGGAACGATAAATACGATGTCGCCCCGATCCGACTATTATCCCGTGTTTTGTTCTGTGACCGACTGGGATATGGACGGCGACGCGGATATTGTGGCCTCCTACTTTTCACTCTCCACACCCGCCCAAAATACGGGTGCGGTCGTATATTATGAAAACACGGGAATATATTCGGCCACGTTTTCTTCCGAGTATCTTCCGATCAGCAATTCTGGTCCGTATGGCGAGGATATTCATCCGATGATGGTGGATATGGCGGCGGCGCAACAGGAAATAAATGCGTCTCCATCAATAGATAATTTCCAGGATATCGTGGTGGCGCAACTGGGCACGGTGAATTGGCCGCCGGCGCCTCCTACGGCTCCTACGCCTGCGGCGGGCAGCGGCACGGTCAGTTTTTGGAATAACATAGGGTACCGGAGTTTTGGCCCTGTCGTAACGGGGGCCGCGGTGCTTACGGAACCCGATTTCACCCATCGGCGGGTGCAGATTACCTTTTCTAGAAAAATGGATGCTTCAGGGGCAACCGGCGATCCATGGAATGTGCTGAATCCGGCCAATTATGTTGCATCGGGGCCCGCCACCTCTGGGTGGGCTACCTTTACACCACAATCCGTAACCAAAATCTCTGACACGGTGTGGCAACTGAATTTCACAGGCGCGCAATTGCTCGCGGATGGCGCTAATCTCACTATTACATGCAGCGGCAACTTGCGTGAAGTGGATGGAACGGTGCCGGACTATGTACCGCTTCAAAATCCCAAAGATGTGACGGTTACATGCCGCATGGATCTGACCGTTACCGATGTATTTACGTACACCGACTGGGATCCGCTGATGACGGCAAATGTGATCATTGACGGTGGTTGTGGTGCGGTGGTTAAAGAGTTTAAATGGGATAGTGCGGACGCTCTGGGGAATGTGCTTTCCACCCTTAAGGCGTGGTCCAGCGCCACAGGGGCGGACCAGTTGCAGCTTACACATCCGCTTACCGATTATCAATACTTCTTTTCCTATGTGCGGGATACTGCGCGGCTGACGGAAGAGGTGCGCACGAATCTCGTTACGTTGCGCGCCATGCCGCCGCTCACCGCCAGTGTTCTCATAACGCTCCCTGGTCCTCCGAAGGATTACGGATATACGGGACGTTCCGGGGATGATTTTACCTTGGTGGCGACCCCGGCCGGCGGGTATGGCCCGGATCTGCCCGATGCGTGGGGACCCTATACCTACCAATGGCAACGGTGGAATGGAACGTCATGGGATGATTTACCCCAGCTTCCCACGGACTATGTCCGGACCTTGCCTGGTGAACCAACCTCTCAGGATGTTACAACGACCATATCAGGAGGCACATCGGCCACGTTGACGGTCGTGAATGGCATCGCCACCTTTGATGATAAACTTTACCGGTGCCGGGTGCGGGACGCTAAATATGTTCCATTAGGCCGCACGGCGTATTCCAATGAAGTATGGGTGCGGTTGTCGGACAATCCGAACTTCAGCGATCAGCCCGATAGCGCCAACCAATATATTGGCAATACGCATCACCTGGAAGTCAGCATCATTGGCGGTTTGCCCCCCTATACGAAAACGTGGCAAAAATGGACAGAGACCTTCCCAGGATCAGGGGTGTGGGCGTGGACTACCGTGCCGGGTTCCACGAACGACCGCATGCTCGATTTAACAGGGCTTACCGTCGCGATGGCGGGAGATTACCGTTGCTACGTGGTAGATAGCGATTCGGTGGTGGGTATTTCCGACGTGGCTACCGTTAATGTCCGCGAGAAGGTGCATTTCACAACGCAACCGGCGGCTTCCACGACGATACGGACGGCGCAAGACCTGATGACGGGCGGCGCCGCGGATCCGTTTGTGGTGGTAGTGGCAGGCGGTTATCCGGACGTCTACCTTGGGGGCAATTATCAGTATGAATGGCAACGGGACATAGGGGGAGGGTTAGGCGTTATCCCGGATGGCGCTCAGGCCCGCACGATGTATCCTGGGGGCTGCTCGGTGCCCATGACGACCACCTTTGCCGGCAGATATTCCGCGCATTTAACCATTGAAACTGCGCTCAAGTTCAACGGAGACACCGTTACGCCGGTGGTGTTCGATGAAGGCACCTACTCCTGCTACGCGTTTGATGGCAATACGACGGTTCCCATAGGCGACGGACCCTCCAAAACGTCCAATAACGCCATTCTCACCATTCAGGATTTGGTGGCCGTGGTTGTTGACCCTGTGGAGTCTCCGAAAAAGTATGTGGGAGAATCCACCCAGTTTTCCGTGACGCTTATCGGAGGATCGGGACCTAACTGGGATTATGACACCATGGGCTACGGGTATCAGTATGTTTGGGTGTCCAAAGGGATTAACCCCTTGCCCGGCTCGGGTACGGAGACGGTTCCTGGATGCTTTAATGGGAATACGTTTACCGCCGGGCCATTGACGGCCTTGTTGAATGGCGATATCAACTGCGAGGTGTGGGACTATATGCCTCCGGTCATGGGTGGCGGAACCGGCCGGGCCAGCAGTGCTCCCGCTTTGTTGAATGTGGCGACGGGTGTGACGGTGACTACGCCATCCGGTCCCACGCACCGCAATGTGGGTCAATCAGCCACCTATACAGTAACCGCCAGCAATGGATGGCCTGGTTATACCTATGAATGGCAATTCTACGATGGGGTGACGTGGCATGTTCTG
>Ga0116156_10003689_pt1 | contig 13276 bp, 10 predicted proteins | sample AD_UKC045_MetaG_FD_89891 | JGI IMG/M metagenome (GOLD analysis project Ga0116156, IMG submission 89891) | Active sludge microbial communities of municipal wastewater-treating anaerobic digesters from USA - AD_UKC045_MetaG | ecosystem: Engineered > Bioreactor > Anaerobic > Digestate | place: USA... | reverse complement strand
CGATAAAAAAGCCAAAGACGGCGAATGGTCATTACAGGTGGATGTGCCCATCACCGCGCCCCCCGGAGAATTCCTGCTGGAGTTCACCGCCAACCGAGACGATGGAACCCCCGTTCCCATCCGTGACAAAAAAGGCCACGTCACCCAGCTTAAAACCACGATGCCGCTCGTCATCCAGTACGCGCCGCAATAAGTGCGAATGGTTCCGGGATGATCGCCGCTCTTCTTGCTCTCGTCCTGACGGCGGGCGCATTGCCGCCTAATGTACTGCTGATTTCGGTGGACACCCTCCGCGCGGACAGTCTTGGATGCTATGGATCGCCCCTGCCCGCTTCGCCGAATCTCGACCGGTTTGCCCAGGAATCGCGGCTATTCGAGGATTGCGTGTGCGAAGTTCCGCTCACGCTCCCCTCCATGGGTTCGATGCTGAGTTCGCGCTTTCCGCGCACCACCGGCACGCGCCGCAACGGCCTCAAGATGCCCAAGGACACGCCCCTCGTAACGGAACAATTTAAGGCCGCGGGCTACTATACGTTCTGTGTCCAGAGCAATTGGACGCTCAAGGCCAAACTATGCGGATTGGACCGGGGCTTTGATGTCTATGAGGATGGTTTCCACACCAAGCGCTGGGGGATTGTCAAACCCGAACGGTATGCGGATGAAGTCAACCGCGTTGCCTTGGACCTGCTCAAGAACCGCCCCGCCGATAAGCCTTTCTTCGCATGGGTCCATTATTCCGACCCGCACGCCCCCTACCGCAAGCACCATGAGTATAATCCCACGGGAATCAAGTTTTGGCAGTGGAATAAAAAAGATCGCGTGCGCGCCCGGTACGCGTCCGAAGTGGCTTATGCCGACGCCCATGCCGGCCAACTCCTCGCGGCACTGCCAGAGAACACAGCCATCGTATTCACCGCCGACCATGGCGAATCATTGTATGAACACAATTACCTCGGCCATGGGCGCCGCGTCCATCAAACTAATATTCACATTCCACTGATCATTCATGCTCCCGGCGTGGCCGCGGGCCGCACGAAGACCCCCGTCAGCGGCATCGATATTGGCCCCACCCTGCTCGCCTTGGCGGGCCTGTCCAAAGCCAACGGCATGCTCGGCATGAATCTGCTGGACAGTTCCCTCCCCTTCTCGCGGACCCGTGTTGTGGAAACCTACGGCGGCGCGGTTCCCAATGTGCCGGGGGCCAAAGCCATCCTGGCCGAGCGGCGCCCCATGCGCCAGAGCGTTCTTCTCGACGGATGGAAACTCATCTTGAACGGCAACGAAGCGGAACTTTATTACCTTCCCAATGATCCCATGGAAGAACATGACCTTGCCCGAAACGACCCCGGCCGCATCGAGCCCCTCCGCGCCCTCATTAAACAATGGAACAAAGCCACCCACTCCCAGCCCGACACAACCGGCGAAACTCTCAGCCCGGACGACCTCCAGGCTCTTGAAAGCCTTGGTTACATCAAATAGGCCTGCCGTTTATTTCTCCTGTATGATTCCGCAGAGGCAAGGGCGGGGATTGCTGCCACAATACACGTCAAACCGGCAGGTTTGACCGGAATCCTCGACACGCGCTTTTGCCGTGCTCCCGATCAATACGGGCCCTTTAAACAAAACATCGCACGAGACGGGATAATGCAGGGCCGTTCCACGGAGGCGCGCCGCGCACACGGCGGTGGTCCACAAACCATGAATGATGGCGCGGGGAAATCCGAAAACTTTCGCGGCCAGATTTGAGATATGAATGAGATTATAATCGCCGACAATGCGGGCATAGCGCCGTCCCATATTTTTCGGCACCTTCCATTCAAAGGATTGTGCGGCGGGCGGAATCTCCGAAAAAGAGGGCCGGGGCGCATCGGGATCGGGTTCTCCGAACTTTCCACGGCAAAGATAGGTGCTGATATTCTCACAGACGACCGAGCCGCCAACAGCCAGGGACGCTTCCATATCGAATTCCAGGCCGCTTTTCACCACACGGCTTTCACCAATTCGACACACCGCATCCAGAACTTCACCCGGATCAATTTGCCGGTGATGGGTTATCTGATTCCGCGCATGAACCATCCCGAAAGCAGGCAACGGGAACCGGCGCTGCGTCAGCATGTAAAGTTGCATGCCCGCGGTTAACACATACGGGAACAACAGGGGCACAGGGCCTTCCTGGGAGTACCCACACGCCTCCCGATACGCCGCCAGTTGCTCCGGGCGGATCCGGATGCCTTTGCGCTCCATAACGAAGCGCGGCAATGCTTCCAGCCGGGCAGGACGGCGCTTGGGCGTTAACAAGGCCTTGGCAAACATTTTTACAAATGAATCCTGTGCAGGACAGGGCAATTCAATAGACTCCATCTGATTTCCTTTTCATTATGATGTTTTGCATAAAAAAAGCACCCCCTATCTTTTTTTGATACTGAAGATTAGCATATCGAGGACAATTCCATCCAATACTGAGATAGCCGCCTACAAACTAAAGGTTTTCACGGAATATGCGGCCTCACTGCGGAAATTCCGCCACCAGCGGATGGTATTGGGTTCCGTAATCATGTTGCTGGGGCGTGCAGGGATATTCACACCGGGCAACCCATCCAATCCAAAGCTTTTTTCCCGCACAACCAAATTGACAGGATTGTTTTCCGGCACGGTGAGTACAAGGTCCAGTCCATCTCCGGAAAAACCTCGATAGTGCAACCGCCAGAAAGGCGGTTTAGCCTTTTTGCCCTCCCCTAAAAGCATTCCATTCAATGAGGCGGACAACACCTCCGTGGGTGCTTTGGTAAAGAGTTCGATTTCAGCGGCTTTCCGGGGCGAAACCACCTTCAAATGCAGTGTCCGCTCGCCGTTTTGGGTTTGGTCGTCCAAAACATTCATCTGCGGTTGGTCAAACGACCACATCGGCGCAGGGGCCTTAAGGTAGCGGTGCATATCGTTCGGCAGGAATTGTTCCAGGGACTCCCGGGCGGCGCCTTTTGAGAAAAAGCTGCGGGTCCAGGTATCGAGGCGTGAATCGCTGGTCAGCCAAAAGGCCTGACCGGTGTCCCAGTTCATGGCGTAACATAAGCTATTCATTTTCGGGTATTCAGAGGAAAAGGGGCGGCCATAGAGGGCAAGGGCCAAAATGGGTAGGGCGCAGGCCAATGAAATGCCGGAAAACCACCAGCGGTTGGGCCTTTTTAAGACCAACACGCCGGGAACGAGGAGTCCCGACACCAGCACGACAACCGCAAAAAGCCCCGGTGAAAAAACGATCGTGAGCGCCTGAAAAAACTGCAGCAGCGTCGGCGAAAACAGAATAATGCTGGGGGCGGCCCCCGCTAAAAGAAGCAATAACGACACCGTATTGCTGACGCGCCCGTAAAGAATGAAAACGAGTCCAAGGGCAATTAAAACAAAGACCGCCGGCCATTGAAACAGAAAACTCCCTCCAGGGAAAAACGCGGTCATGAACAGGCATAACGCCACCCACCATGCGATAGCGCCAAGGGCCAGTTCCTGTGAGCGCGCCCAGCGCTCAAACCGGCTGAAGATGAAGAAAATGATTGCCAGGGACAGCGCAAGGAATCCATACAAATATTCATAGCTCCGGTAGAGCACGTATTCCTGATGAAGCAAAAATCCGATAAACACGATAAGGCCGGTGAAAAGCGCTGCTGCGAGTATTCCTGCAAGCAACATGATCACACCCATCAACATCCCCCGGACCGTCACCAGGTTCCTCGTGATACCAAGCGCAATCACGCCCACGAACAGGAGACACAGGAGTCCGGTAAGCGGCCATACCCAGGAAACCGGGTAATGCGCGGTATGGAAACCGAGCGTATTGAAATAGACAACGTTGTCTTTGGTGGGATGCGCAAGGTCTATCCGTTTGAGGCCGCTCAAATCGAGATTTCCGAAATGACGGGCCAGCGGGAGGGCATAGGAACCGTGATGTTGCAGGGAGGCCAGGCTCAAGTTATCAGGATTATCATTGCGGGTGTGGTAATAGATCAGCCCGCCGATAAAGGCAAAACCTATGCCAGGGATGCCATCTTTCTTCAATATTTCATAATCCGTTGTGGTGGGCATGCGCCCGGCGATATCGAACATCAAGGACGAAGCCACCGGATAGGGAGCCCCTTTCAGAAACTCCCGCGCGATAAACGCATTGTCCTGGCTGGTCTCAAACATCAGCGAGGAACCATAATGACCGCGCGCCTCAAAATTGATGGCCATCCCGACATCTTTGTACCAAGGGTCCTGCAGGAATGCCTTCGCACCCAGCAGGCCGCCCTCCTCGCCATCGGTAAAAGCAAAGATCACATCATTTTTCAGCGGCGGAGAGTGTTTTAGTGCGCGCAGGCTTTCCAACATGCTGGCGACCGCCGCGCCGTCGTCCGCCGCGCCGGGACCATACGGCGTGGAATCGTAATGCCCCATGAGCACAATGGCCTTGGTGGGCGCTGTGCCCGGCACCCGCACCAGGACATTTTCCGTATGATACGCGCGCCTGTTTGGCCACTGATCATTCCCCAAAAGCTGCGTTGGGCGAAGCACCGGTTCATATCCCATCGAGCGAATCGCCCCCGCCAGATAATCATGCACCCGCGCATTGTCTGGCGAACCCAGCGGATGTGGACGTTGTGCAATCTCCCGGATATGCACGAGGGCGCGCTCCGCGGAGAATTGATCCGCCGGCGCATTGGCTGGCAACGGTCGAGGGGAACGTTGCACGAACAAAGACAGCGCCACACAAACCCCCACACACACCAAGACCAACAACGGCGCAAAACGCGGCAGGGAAGACAATACTTCCGGACGTTCACTTTTCAACATCGTGGCGCACACTCCTTAGTAAAAGGATTCGTTGCTTAGACCCTCTAACAATTAGGAGAGTTTCAAAGGGCGCAGGGCGGGTATCGGGTAGTTGGTTTGTTGCGTGCGCATGGACTGGTGCGCAAAGTTGGCAAAACGCATCGCTATATGTTGACTGCAACTGGGCGCACATTTGCTAATGCGTTGGTACTTGCTTCAAGCCTTGAGGCTAAACAACTTATGGAGTTGGCCGCATGAATTTCTTCGAAAAAATATTGGAAGATGATGGGTAGTAGTACGGACGCACACAAATGTCGCGGGTCGGGCGGGTGGGGAGGAACCGTTGAGTCCGCCTGCGGCGGATTGAGAAGTTGAGAAAGGAATCCTACTATTTGGATGTGCCAAGGTTCAGATTCCAAATGAATTCTACGGCGCTGTGCCGAAAGAGTCAATAAAACAAAATTACCCCAGAAATAAAACGCCGCGGATATAGGACGGGCATGGAAGGTAAAGGGGTGGGAATGCTGGGATTGCGGGGAGTTGTGGGAGGGATGGGAAGAGAATGGGTGAAAGGCGGGGGAATTTTCTGCAGGGCGGGTTTATACCCGCTGGTATGCGTGAGGGGAAATGCGTGGAAGATGGCGGGAATAAATCCTGTCCTGCTATCTGGCCGTTGCAGGTGGGATTTGGAAGGCGTTTTGGGCGTTTTGGGTGATGGTTTCGCAGAATTCTTCGAGGGGGATGTTTTTGAGTTCGGCGAGGGTGCGGGCGGTGTGGAGGACGTATTGGGGGAGGCATCGCTGGCGGCGGTGGATTTGTGGTGCGAGATGGGGTGCGTCGGTTTCGATGAGGAGGCGGTCCGGTGGGACGGCCAGGGCGGCGTCGCGGAGGGGTTGGGCCTTGGGGAAGGTCACGTTGCCCGCGAAGGAAATGTACAGGCCGCGGTCCGCGCATTTTCGTGCAAAGGCGGCATCGCTTCCGAAGCAGTGGATGATGCAGGCGGGGAGGCGGTCCAGGAAAGGCTGGAGCAGGGCAAGGGTATCGTCATCCGCCTGGCGGTTGTGTATGACGGCAGGGAGGCGGAGTTCGCAGGCGAGTTCCAGTTGCCGTTGAAGGGCGGCGTGTTGTGCGGGGCGGGGCGAGAATTCGTTGTAGTAGTCGAGGCCGATTTCGCCGATCGCCATGACGTTTGGGTGGGCGGCGAGTTGGCGCAATTCATTCAGGGTATCCGCATTCACCTGGGTTGCGTAATAGGGATGAAATCCGATGGTGGCGTAGACCCGGTTCCGGGTCATGGCAATGCCCGCGCGGCTGTTGGGCAGGTCGTCGCCGATCACCATGATCCAGTCCAGGACTTCCAGCGCCTCATGAATCACGGTTTCGCGATCTTCGTCAAAGCGCGGGTCTTGCAGATGGCAATGGGTGTCCACCAACCGCATCAGGTGTTTTGCCTTCCAGGGCCTTGATTGGAGCGTGGTCTGCGTCTGCGGCGGCGGCGGGGGGATCGGCGTTCACCGGAGTCCCGGCCTGGGTCGCCGCTCCGAGCGGGGTCAGAGTCCTGTTGAAGCTGCTCATCCGCTTCCTCGGGAAAGTCATCATCCTCGTCATCCAGGGCGTCTTCCTCAATATCGGCCTCGTCGTCTTCGGGTTCCGGTTCGGTCCGTGGCTGTTGGCTTTTTTTCTTTCCGTGGGGATACTGTTCGAATTCGTAATTCAGACAGCACAGGAGGCGGCCGCATTGTCCGCTGATTTTTGTGGGGTTCAAGGAGAGATTCTGACGTTTTGCCATGCGCATGGAGATGGGCTTGAATTCGTTGAGCCAGGTGGCGCAGCACAATTGCCGTCCGCAGGATCCCAAACCGCCGACGAGGCGTGCTTCGTCGCGGACCTGGATGTGGCGCAGTTCGATGCGGGTGCGGAGTTCATGGGCGAGGTCGCGGACGAGTTCCCGGAAGTCCACGCGTTCATCGGCGGTGAAATAGAAGATCACTTTTCGCTGGTCGAAGGTGTATTCCACGTCCACGAGTTTCATTGGCATGTTGCGCTGCCGGATTTTTTCCAGGCAAACGCCGCGCGCTTTGCATTCCTGGTGGGCCATCACATCGAATGTTTTGAAATCGTTCGCATTGGCCTTTCGCAGGAGCCGCATGGGATAGTGGGTTTCCATATCCTGGGGGCATGGCTCCGGGGGCAATATGCAGAGTCCCCATTCGGGTCCGTGATCGCTTTGCACGATGCAGGGTTCGTCCCGGTTGAGGGTGAGTGCATCCCCGCACAGGAAAGACAAAACACGGCGCGGTTTGCGCAGCCGGACTTTCACGACTTGCATGGTTGCTTTTACTCCCTTCGCACTCAGGGTGCTAATGAAAAGAACAGATCGCGGAAAACGCGGTCCGTGCTCAGATTGCGCTCGATGTACACCCACGCTTTTTCGATGGCATTCAGCCTGGCTTCCATGCCGTCCGAAACCGTGGAACTCATTTTGGCCGCCTGGTCCCGATTCATCACCGTGTCCGTGTTTGCCGTTTCGCGATACACCATCACGTCACGGTACCAGGTTTTTAACAAATACAAGTATTCCATGACGTCCCGCCGCACCATGGCCTCGGCGAGGGCCACAAGCTCTTTTTTTTGATCTTCCGTTTCTTCCTGGGTGGCCTCCGCGGCTTCTTCCGCGTCAGACTCCGCCTTGAGCGATGCCTTGATGGCGTCGGCCTGGGCGTGGAGATGCTCCACGAATTCTTCGCTGACCAGCAGGGGATCTTCGCCGTTTTGGAGCCGTTCCGTGACATTCAGCACAATGCCGCGTTTTTCCGACACCACCAGGTCGATGGCGCGCGACATCTGGCCTTGGGCAACCGCGGCGATTGCCTGGGCGGTTGCCTGGGGCAGATCGTGGGTTTGCAGCAGCAACTCCATTACGGTATCCGGACGCAGCGCCCCGAAGCGGACCTGCTGGCACCGGGAACGGATCGTAGGAAGCAGTTGGCGGGGGTATTCGGTGATGAGAATGAATACGGTGTTGCTGGGCGGCTCTTCAAGGGTTTTCAGGAAGTGATTTTGCGCCTCGATTCCCATCCGGTCCGCGTCCAGGATCAGGAAGACCCGCCACGCGCCTTCAAACGGGCGGTACATGGAGAGATCGTTCACGAAATCAATGGTGTCTTTTAAAATTTGGCGCGATTTACTGACCGGCTTGATTACATGCACGTCAGGGTGGTTCCCATCCAGTGTTTTCCGGCAGGACAGGCATTTTCCGCAGGCTTCGCTGGATTTTTGGACGCAGTTCAATGCCTTGGCGAATTCCAAGGCGGTTATCTGCTTGCCCACGCCGCTTGGGCCCCAGAATAACAGGCCGTTCGGCACGCGGTTCCGGCGGATGATATTCCGCAGCAGCCGCAGGGCCACGTCTTGATCTCGAATGGAAGAAAAACTCATGTCTCGACAGTTATAAATACCGTTTAAATGTTCAAACGCCTATTCTACAGGTTTCAGGAGCAGTCTTTCTAATAGGTGAGGTGAGGCGTTTGCGGAATAGGCCATTTCCGCCTATGGGCAAATGAAAGTGCGGCACGTTGGCGGTGAAATGCCGGTAATTTGCCCTGTGGCCGGCATGCTTTTGAGAAAAGGGGCAATTTCGTAATTTCGCAAATGCCTTTTTATCGCGGAGAGTTCTTAGCCTTGGATAGCGCGAAGAGCGTAGAGGGCATGCTGAAAATCTTCGGGCGGCGGCGCGGAAAAACGCAGGCGCTCCCCGGTGACGGGATGGGTGATGCCCAGTAATTCGGCGTGCAGCGCCTGGCCATGAAGGGACTCCAGGGCCGCGCGTGTTTCCGGGGGGATGGGCCAGTTGGCAAAATCGGTTACGCCATACACAGGATCGCCTAGCACGGGGCGTCCTGCAAAGCGAAGATGCACACGGATCTGATGGGTTCGTCCGGTTTCCAGTTGCAGGGCAACCAGCGAAGCCACCGTAAACCGCTCCAGTACTTCAAAATTGGTTATGGCCTCACGCGCGCTTACCCCTGTAACGGCCATGCGGCTGGGATCGGCCAGGCTTCGGCCAATGCTCGCGCAGATGCGCCCGCGCTGTTCTTTGAATTCCCCACGAACCAGTGCAAGATAACGGCGATCGAACGTGTGCGCCGCCGCCTGCTCCGCCAACACGGTGAAGGCGCGCTGTGTCTTGGCGATAACCATCACACCAGAGGTGTCACGGTCCAGGCGATGCACAATACCGGGTCTCGACAAGTCTCCACCGGTGCATTGAAAATCAGGACAATGATGCAGGATGGCGTTCACCAGCGTGCCGGTGTAATGGCCGGGGGCAGGATGCACCACCACGCCGGATGCTTTGTTCACAATAACAAGTTCCGCATCTTCATAGAGGATGTTCAGCGGCAAGTCTTCTGGTTCTGGCGTGGCGGGCGGCGGCGGCGGTATTTCAACCTCTACATGGTCGCCTGGAATGAGCGCCCGCGAAGGCTTGGTGCAGACATGCTGGTTCACCTTGGCCAGACCGTCCTTAATCAGCTTTTTCATAAACGATCGCGAGGCGTCTTCGATCACTTCCGCTAAAAACACATCCAAACGGAGCCCGGCGTGCTCCTCGCCTGCGGTATTCTCAATTCGTTCATTCATAGCAACGAAGCGATACGCCTAAAGGAAGGTGCAAGGGCCTGGTAGGCCGCTTGGTATTCCTTGAACCATTGGTCGTATGGGGCAAGATTTTTGGGGTTCGGTTCCAGGCGGGCGGTTTCGTGAATGATGGCGTCGCAGGCTTCTTCCACGTTTGCGTACATGCCCGCCGCCACACTCGCCAGAATCGCGGCGCCATAGGAGGGGCCTTCATCCACGTTGATGGTGACCATGGGGACGCGCCCGGTGTCGGCGAGGATCTGTTTCCAGACACTGCTGCGTGCGCCGCCGCCGGAAGCGCGGACTTCCGAGGTGGTAATGCCCATGCCGCGCATGATTTCGAGGCTGTCGCGCATGCCGAAGGCGACACCTTCAAGCACCGCGCGGGCCATGTAGGCCTTGGTATGACGCAGGGATAGTCCGAGAAATGCCGCTTTGGCATAGGGATCTTTATGCGGGGTGCGTTCGCCAGTGAGATAGGGCAGGAAGATCAGGCCCTCACAACCCACTGGAACCTGCGCGGCTTCGGCAGTGATGTATTCATAGGGATCAACACCGGTTTGTTCACCCACGGCGCGTTCGGATTGGCACAATGTATTGCGGAACCATTGTAGTGCGCCGCCCGCACTCAGCATCACGCCCATGACATGCCATTTGCCGGGCACGGAATGGCAGAAGGTGTGGACGCGCCCTTCCGGATCGGTGCTGACGGTGTCGGCGAAGGCAAAGACCACGCCGCTAGTGCCGAGGGAGGCGGAAATGACGCCCGTGCGCACAATCCCGCAGCCCACGCCGCCCGCCGCTTGATCACCGCCACCCGCTACTACAGGAATTCCCGCCGGGAGCCCAGTTTTTTTTGCGGCGTCCTTGCTCAAGTATCCAGTGATTTCCGGGCCTTCATAGGAGGCAGGCATGAACTCCGGATCGATGCCCAGCACGGACATGAGTTCTTTATGCCAGCACCGATTCTTAACATCGAAAAGCAGGGTGCCGGAAGCATCGGCAACATCCGTGGCGAATTCGCCGGTAAGCTCGAATCGAATATAGTCTTTCGGGAGCAGCACTTTTTTCAGACGATCATAGAGGGCAGGCTCATGGTCGCGCAGCCAGAGAATTTTTGGGGCGGTAAATCCCGTGAGCGCGGGATTCGACACCATTTCGAGAAGGCGTTTCTCCCCCACTTTTTCCGTAATGGCGGCGCATTGATCGGCCGTGCGCTGGTCGCACCAGAGGAGTGCATTGCGCAAGACCTGGTTTTTGGCATCGAGGAACACCGATCCATGCATCTGGCCGGTAAGTCCTAAGGCTTTGACTTCCCTCGGGTTTATCCGGCCCGCTAATTGCTTGAGAGCATCGAACGCGGCGCGCTTCCAGTCAGCGGGGTCCTGTTCCGCCCAATTGGGTTTCGGGCTATATAAGGGGTATTCCACCAACGCGGACGCGAGCAATTTCCCCTCGGCGTTCATCGCGATGGCTTTGGTACCGCTGGTTCCTACATCGAGTCCAAGTACACTACTCATGGTAACTTCTCCTTGCCTGCCGCGCTTATTGTTCACATTTCAGCGGTATAAAACAAAAACAGGACCGGAATTCCGGTCCTGCATAGTGCTCAGCATGTACTCTTTACGGTTGTTGTTCTTGGACAGCGCGGGAAATCGCTTTAGCCAGTTTGCGCCGGCGGCGTTCGCACGGCTTCTCATAGTGCTTCATTTCCTTGAGCCGCTGCATCAACCCTTCCTTGTTGCACTTCTTTTTGAAGCGCCGCAGGGCCTTCTCAAAGGGCTCATCGGTCTTTACACGAACCTTCGTCACAAAAACTCAACCTCCCCTCATCGGAGTAATGGCACGGCGTTCGAAGCGCGCCGTGGTTGGAAAACCACAAATTTTTAGCCCAAAATCGGAGGCACTTTAGCAAAAAATGGGCTGGAGAGTCAATTTTTTGGGGAAGTCTGGGAGGTCTGGGAGGTCTGGGAAATCTGGGAGGTCTGGGAGAATAGGACCGATAGGACTGATAGGACCATTGGACAGGGTAAAAGAAGGGGATGCCGATAATCAGAAACAGCAAGCGGCCAACCCATCCTCGATGAGCCGGCCGCTCGAAAATTTCCCTTTGCAAGGCGTGCTTAATGCGCCTCACATATCAGGTTTGCCGTTTGCGTCTCAGTGCCAGTGTACTCGCCGCCGCCGCGCAGGCCACGAGCAGAATCAGCCCCAGCGGTCCCGCCGCGGGCACACCCGCCGTGACGATCAACTCCGCGGTGTTGGAATCCACCGTCATTACATCATCCGATGCCTGGCAGACATAAAAGCCCGCATGTTCATCACTGGCATCTTCCACAGTATAACTGGAATCGTTGGCATTAAGAATCTCGGTGAATTCCTTGGCGGCGGGCTCAAAGTACCAAGCATAGCTCACATTACCCACCTGCCCGGAAACTACAGTGTTGAACGTGTGGTCTTGGCCTTTGGGAACATAGACGGGGCTCTCGCCCAGGATTTGGACAACAAGACCAGCAGGTTCACCTTCAATCTGGCCTTCTTCTTCTCCTTCGACACCACCCTCAACACTGCCTTCCATCGCTCCTTCGACGGCGCCTTCGCCTTCTTCACCCTCGCCTTCGCCTTCCCCCGCCAGGATAGGCGCGTGAACCCCGTGGAACAGGGCGGCACCGGAGGGTACCAGGGAAAGTCCAACGGCAACCTGACCGACGGTGCCGTTCACAGACCCGGCGCCGCTCAAGCCCAATACTCCGCCACTGGCCACGACATCTTCGTCAATGGTGTGGCCGGAAGGGGAGGTGCGATCACCCGCCCAGCCGGAGAGTGAAGCCGTTGCGAGCACTACCGCCGCCGCCAGAATCAGTCCTATTGATGGACCTCTCAGGCGTTTCAGCCAATATATTCTTAGTGTGTTCATACTCAGTCTCCTTCCAGACAGGGTTATTTAACCTTCATGAAGAAGACCATGGAAATATTTACGGGGCGGGTTTCGCCGCCGGGCGTATTCGTAGTTACCGAAACGGTCCCGGAGACACTGTGTTCATGCGCGCCGGTTGTACTTGTTGTTCCGGAAAATGTGTGGTTGTGTGTACCTGCGGGATCTGTATAAATTCCTTGTGGATAAGTACATAAGCCAGATGTATCGGCATCAAAATCCCATCGATATCCACCTCCTGGGCATAGTCCAGTATTTGCCGATACATTCTGGGGATGCTGGTGATTCCCGACGGTACTCGTAGTCCCGCTGTACGTATGCGCATGGTCACCCGCCGAGGCGGCGTTGCCACTGCTGAATGTAGCGGAGTGGGAGTGGGAACCAACATTATCCGATTGTGAAGTTCCCGCCGTGGCTCCCCCGCGGATAAACCAGCCATTACCGTTGATGTTGGGAGTGGCGGCGGTAATCAATGGACTGGTTATCCCTTGGCTGGACGGCGTCGTACCATTACAGAGCGCCCAGCCATGCGCTTGATATTCTGCGGTGGGCGGCACGCCCGCCATTCCGATATAGACAGAAACTACAGTGCCCAAGGGGGCATCCCATCGGGCGGAAGTACGTATATCGGCATGTGCGGTTCCGTCAATATTATGTGTTCCAATACCGGAACTTACGGCGGAGGCGATGGTGGAGGCATGGGCTCCCGCATCGGCATCATGGTTGGTAATGGCCGAGGTAATTTCGGCGGATTCTTCCAAATCCGCAGCATGAACTCCGTCCAGCATGTCGGAATCGATGCCGCCGCCCGAACCCGTGTTCAACCGCATATTGTCCAATTTCCCGCTCGTGATCTGATTGGCGTTGAGCGCAAGATTGGTGTGGGCGCCGGCAGTGTTG
>Ga0116156_10003688_pt1 | contig 13277 bp, 13 predicted proteins | sample AD_UKC045_MetaG_FD_89891 | JGI IMG/M metagenome (GOLD analysis project Ga0116156, IMG submission 89891) | Active sludge microbial communities of municipal wastewater-treating anaerobic digesters from USA - AD_UKC045_MetaG | ecosystem: Engineered > Bioreactor > Anaerobic > Digestate | place: USA... | reverse complement strand
TTCTAGTACAATTTGAAGTTTTTGTTGACTGGTCCATTTACGTTTTTGCATTGAATAAGCCTCCTTTTTATTGGAGCCTTATTCTACCTTAAAACCCTGATTCTGTTAATGGGGAGCAGTATAATGTTGAAGCAAAAACAGCAAAATTAAACAACAGCATCACAAAAAAAGGAAAATATTGGAATAAAACATTAATCCATGGATTTTTAATAAAGGCTTCTTTCCAAAAAAAGACCCATTCGTTATGAATAAGATACATGCAATAGCTATGCTTACCTATTAAAACAATAAGTCTATTTTTAAACAACAGTTCTGAAAGACGCGACTTGCTGGTTATAGTTAAAATCAAAATAGCGGCATATAACATAGCCAAAAGGCTAAACCCATAAGTAACTGTCCCCCAAGAATGAACATAATAAAATATTTTATTCTGATCAAAAATCAGATAAAGAAATATGGGGATAATAAATAAAAAATAAAAAGCTATTTTCCTTAATAAATACAAATATTCTCGACTAACGTTAATTAATAGAGATATCAACGATCCTAAAGCAATCGCATCAATCCTCGCATAAAAAGAAACATAAGAAATAAAGGGCTGCACTCCGTAATAAAAATGTGCTATCCTAAAAAATAATGCGGCCACAATAAAAAAACATGTTAAAAATATCATTACTTTCCGCCTTAAAAAATAAATAAGGGCCGGCCATAGAAGATAAAATTGTTCTTCGATAGAAAGAGACCATGTTAACCATGCAGGCGTATGCGCGGGAATATTTTCAACAGACGCCAAATAAAAGTTTGAAAGATAAAAAACTTGATACAAAACACCATTTATTTCTTTATAAAACAAGATGTTGAAAATCAAAAAAGCATAATATAAAGGAAATATACGTAAAATCCGACGAAAATAGAAATTCTTGAAATAATGCTTTTTTGTTTTGCTTTGAAGTAAAATGTTCGTTATCAAAAAACCAGAAATAACAAAGAAAAGATCTACACCGCTCCACCCAAAATTATAAAAGAACATTGTAAATCCCGAGTTAAAAGGAAAGCCATTAAAAGCGACATGAAAAAATATGACCAAAACAATCGCCCATCCTCGCAATCCATCTAAAGCAATGAATTTCTTCCCAGAATCTAAATATTGTCTAAGCTCCTCAGAAATAATCTCTCTATGAGTCATATTTTGATTATATACATATTTATGTTAGATATTATCTATTTTAATATTATTTTAATAGTCTTATTTTATACATATTGACAACAAAAAATCGCTCGTGTATAATCCCAATCCTCAAATCAATTTAAATAAATTTTAATGAAAATCTCTCCCGGAGCAAAAGCTCCTATCGATTTTTCCCTAAAAGAAAGAGGAGAATCTCATGACAACCGAAGCAAAAAAACCAGCAGAAAAACCAAACGTTGATTTGGAAAACAAGAAAAAAGCGCTCGAACTGGCCTTAACTCAAATTGAAAAACAATTCGGCAAAGGTTCTATTATGAAGCTGACCGGTGGCGTGATTAAAGGTATTCCCGTCATTCCCACCGGTTCGCTTTCTCTGGATATGGCTTTAGGCGTTGGAGGAATTCCCAAAGGCCGCGTCGTTGAAATTTTCGGGCCTGAATCATCAGGAAAAACAACGCTTACCTTAAGCATTATTCACCAAATCCAAAAAATGGGCGGAACAGCCGCCTTTGTGGATGCCGAACACGCGTTTGATTCCTCTTACGCGCAAAAAGTCGGCGTTAAGCTCGAAGATCTTCTTATTTCCCAACCGGATACCGGCGAGCAAGCTTTAGAAATCGCGGAAACGCTTGTGCGATCTAACGCGGTTGATCTCGTCGTTATTGACTCTGTCGCGGCCTTAACACCGCGCGCGGAAATTGAAGGCGATATGGGCGATTCTCATATGGGACTTCAGGCAAGACTGATGTCGCAGGCCTTACGTAAATTAACCGCGGCTATCAGTAAATCAAATACCTGCGTTATTTTCATCAATCAAATTCGTATGAAAATTGGCGTTATGTTTGGCTCTCCCGAAACAACGACCGGCGGCAATGCCTTAAAATTTTATGCCTCAGTTCGTATTGATTTGCGTCGGATTGAAAGCATTAAAGTCGGCGATCAGGTTTTAGGAAACCGCGTAAGAGCCAAAATCGTTAAAAATAAAGTGGCCGCGCCCTTTAAAGAAGCCATTTTTGAAATTCATTTTGGAGAAGGAATTTCTTATACGGCTGATATTTTAGATTTAGGCATTAATTTAAATATTATTGAAAAATCCGGCGCGTGGCTGGCCTATGAAGGCGAAAAAATCGGGCAAGGCCGTGATAACGCGATAAAATTTTTAAAAGAAAATCCTAAAATCGCGCAAAAAATAGAAAAACAGATTCGTTCTAAAACAGAATAAAATTGAAACGTGGGGAAAAATAAAAACGATAAATATTTACAAGAAGCAAAAAATACGGCTTATCGTTTATTAAAAATACGCAATCGCAGTGAACAGGAAATCCGCGTAAAATTAAAAGAAAAAGATTTCCCGAATGACATCATTGAAGAAACGACTCGCTATTTAAAAACAGTTAATCTCATCGATGATCGGCTATTTGCCAAAGGATTTATTCGATCTCGCTTAAATAAACCTTTTGGAAAACGACGCATCGTCCTTGAATTACAACAAAAAGGTGTTTCCAAAGACATTATTAAAGAAACCCTTCTGTCAGAGACAGAAAATTACGATGAAAAAGATACGGCGATAAACTTAGTGCGAAAACGCGCCGTCAAATATCACGGAATTGAAGAAACAAAAAAACAACAACGGCTATTCGCTTATTTAATCCGTCGAGGATTTTCAAGCGACTCTGCCTGGAAAGCTATTAAAGAATTATGACCACTACCGAAATTAGAAGTAAATTCTTAAATTTCTTCGCATCCAAATCTCATAAAATCATTAAAAGCGATTCTTTAGTCCCGAAAGATGACCCAACCGTATTATTCACAACCGCAGGAATGCAACAATTCAAACGTCAATTTTTAGGGCATTTAGAAGGATTTACGCGCGCCGCGACATCACAAAAATGTCTACGCACGGATGATCTGGAAGAAGTAGGAAAAACTGATTTTCATCATACCTTCTTTGAAATGCTCGGGAATTTCTCGTTCGGCGATTATTTCAAAAAAGATGCAATTCTTTGGGCATGGGAATTTCTAACAAAAGAGCTTAAAATTCCATCAGAAAAATTATGGGTTTCCGTCTATAAAGATGATGCCGAGGCGTATAAAATCTGGCTCGATGATATCAAAATTCCCAAAGAAAAAATTGTTAAGCTGGGCGATAAAAGCAATTTCTGGCCGTCGGAAGCAAAAGAAAAAGGCCCGAACGGACCTTGCGGGCCGTGCTCTGAAATTTTTTATGATTACGGTGTAAATAAAAACTGCATCCAAAGCGATACATGCGATCCGTCGTGTAATTGCGGACGATTTTCAGAAATATGGAATCTCGTTTTCACACAATTCAATCGAAAAGACGGTGGCGTTTTAGAACCTTTACCGGCAAAAAATATCGATACCGGAATGGGCTTGGAACGTTTGGCATCAGTCATGCAAGGCAAGAAAAACAATTTTGAAACAGATATTTTTAAGCCCATTTTAGAAGCCATTGATGAAAACATTAAAATTGGCCCGATTTTACCAGGCATGCGTAACGAACGTTATGTCTTAGCGGATCATATCCGCGCGGTTGTGTTCGGCATTTCCGACGGGGTTGTGCCGTCCAATGAAGGCCGCGGCTATATCATGAAAAAACTCATTATCGCCATGTCTGATATCGCGATTCGCTCTGGAAATAATAAGCCGACAATTTATAAACTTGTACCAACGGTTATTACAGCCATGCAAGAACAATATCCGGAAATTAAAGAAAAAGCCCAAAACATTGCTGATATTATTAAAAGCATTGAAATGATATACATTGATTTAAGAGAAAAACGTATCCCTGAATTAGAGGATAAAATTTTTCATGTCTTTCTTAAAAACGAAACTCAACAAAAGAATAAAGAAGTAAAAAAAGAAGTTGGTCAAATACTATTTCTATTTAAAGATACTCACGGATTAACAATAGAAACAATGCGTCCTATCGTTTGGCATACTATGGAACAATGGACAGAGAATGATTGGGAAGATGCTTTAAAAGAATTTAATCAATTAATGCAAAAACAACAAGAACAATCCCGCGCGGGAAGTAAAATGACCGGCGATGTCTTTGCAAATGCCGGATTAAATCTTAACGTCGCAAAAACAGAATTCTTAGGCTATAACCACATTTATACAACAAGCACTGTTTTAGCGTTATTATCAGGCGATAAAAAAGTGACAGAAGCTAAAAAAGACGAAGAAATAAAAATTATCCTTAATAAAACGCCTTTTTATGCCGAAGGCGGTGGGCAAATTGGCGACACAGGAAAACTCACCAAAGATGATTTAATCGTTAAAATAACAGACACAAAAAAAATGAATGATATTTTTATTCACATGGGCATAGTGGAAGAAGGCACCTTGCGTATCAATGATATGGTCAAAGCGGAAATTGACATCGAGCGACGTTTAGCCATTATGCGTAATCATACCTCAACGCATCTCTTACAATCCGCGCTACGTGACGTTTTAGGTTCACATGTCCAACAGCAAGGTTCTTTTGTCGATGATGAACGCCTGCGTTTTGATTTCACGCATCCTAAATCACTCACAGAAGAACAAATCACGGCCATAGAAGAAAAAGTCAATCGATTGATTCTGGATTGTGACACGGTGACAAAAGAATATCTCTCGATCGATGAAGCAAAAAAAAGCGGGGCGCTTGCTTTCTTCGCCGAGAAATATGGCGAGGTTGTCCGCGTCGTAACCATTGGCGATTATTCCAAAGAATTCTGCGGCGGCACTCATTTAGACTCAACCGGACAAATCGGATTATTTAAAATCATTTCTGAAAGCGCTATTGCCCAAGGCATTCGCCGTATCGAAGCTAAAACAGGATTAAACGCGTTTCTCGACATAAAAAATCAAGAAAAACAATTGTTAGAGATTTCCAGGTCTTTAAAAGTGTCTCCTCAAGAAATCGCGCAACGTATCCATCTTCAGGCCCAACAGATAAAATCATTAGAAAAAGAACTCTCGCAATATCGTTTTGAAAATATCAAATCTTCTATTGATAGCATTATTGAAAAAGCGGAAACGGTCAATAATTCAAAAATTATTACACATCATTTTACTAATATTGATATGGACCTATTAAGAAAAGCCGCTGACGTTATGAAACAAAAAACACCGTCTGCGATTATCGTTTTAGGCGCGACCACTAACGAGAATGCATCTTTACTTGTTGCCGTATCCGATGATTTAATCAAAAAAAATATTAAAGCGGATATTCTTATAAAACCTTTAGCGACATTGATAAAAGGAAGCGGTGGAGGCCGTCCGCAAATGGCACAAGCTGGCAGCAAACAAACGGATAAAATCCCAAACGCCCTTCTTCAAGCTAAAAATATCATCAAGGAAACCTTATCATCATGAAAATCGTTACCACAAAAGGCCAAACATTACAAAAAATTTATGAAAGAAATTTTTACGCCCGTAAACCAAGCGTTATCGAAAAAGTTCAAGATGTTTTAGAAGATGTGCGTCAATACGGCGACGAAGCGGTCATCAAATACACAAAACGTTTTGATAAAGTAAAATTAACCGCTCGCCAATTAGCGGTTACGGAAAGCGAAATCTCAAGCGCCTTTCAAAGCATTACAAGCGATTTTATATCGACATTAAAAGTCGTTATCAATAATGTCAATACCTTCTATAAAAAACAAGTCCTTAAACCCTGTCGAGTCAAAGATACAGATGGAGTTCTCTTAAAAGAAAATATTATCCCCTTAGATACGGTGGGAATTTATGTGCCAGCAGGAACCGCGCCATTAGTTTCTTCCGTCTATATGTCGGTTATTCCGGCCAAACTGGCTGGAGTTAAACGAATTATTTTAGCCACACCTCCGGATAAAAATGGACATATTAATCCTCACATTTTGGCGGTGGCCAATCTTCTTAAGGTTAATGAAATTTATAAAATAGGCGGTGCTCAGGCGATTGCGGCCATGGCCTTTGGAACCAAAAGCATTCCGCGGGTCGATAAAATCATTGGGCCAGGCAATATGTATGTCACAGAGGCCAAACGACGGCTTTTTGGATTCGTGGATATTGATATGCTTGCTGGGCCTTCAGAACTCGCGATTATCGCGAATCGTTACAGTAATCCGGATTTTATTATGGCGGATATGCAAGGACAAGCAGAGCATTTAGGCGGATTAGCCATTTTAGTTACAACCTCTAAAGAAATTATCCGTCAACTCAAAAAGAAAGATTGTCCTGGTTTTGCTATTTATGCGAAAAATATAGAAGAAGCGATTGACATTGTTAACAATATCGCACCCGAACATTTACAAATATTAACAAATAATCCAAATCAGGTCGCTAATAAAATTAAAAATGCCGGAGCTATTTTCTTAGGGCCTTACAGCCCAACCGCTTTGGGCGATTATGCGGCGGGGCCAAGCCACGTGTTACCGACGATGGGGTCAGCGAGATTTTTTTCAGGACTCTGCGTGTCTCATTTTCTCAAAAAAACGCATATTATTTCTTATTCCAAAAGAGCGCTCGAAAACATCAAAGACCATATTGTTAAAATTTCAACGCTCGAAGGATTAACTAAACATAGCGATTCTATTAAAATCCGTTTTAACTAAAAAATAAGGAAACTCTTATGGGACGAAAAGCGAAAATAGAAAGAAAAAGCAATGAAACCGAAATCATCGCGGAACTTAATATCGACGGGACAGGAAAAACAAAAATAAAAACCAACATTGGGATCCTGGATCACATGCTTGATTTATTCTCGTTTCACGGCTGTTTTGACCTAACCTTAGATGTCAAGAAAGCGGACCTAAATATTGATATTCATCATACGAATGAAGATATTGCCATTGTCTTAGGAAAACTTTTCAGAAAAGCCTTAGGCGAACAATGCGCCGGAATTCGACGTTTTGGTGCAGGCGCGGTTCCCATGGAAAACACGCTTGGGAAATGCATTATTGATATCAACGGACGCGGCCATTTGGCATTAAAAATAGGAGAAAATGATCCGCCTTATCCGGCGATGAATGTGATTGACGGCTATGCGATTACCTATTTAGAACATTTTTTAGAATCTTTTGTTAAAAATCTTGGTGCGACTCTTCACGCCAAAATTAATTATCCCAGTGAAGATCTCCACACGAATTTAGAAACTATTTTTAAGGCCTTAGGGCTTGCCATAGACGAGGCCACAACGATTGATAAAAGAAAAGAAGGAAAAGTTCCGTCGACCAAAGGCATTATTGACTAAAAGGATATGACGATGATAGCAATCATTGATTATGGCATGGGAAATTTACGAAGCGTTGAAAAGGCGTTTGAAAAAGTTGGCGCTAATGTTAAAATTACCCAGAGCATTCCCGATATTTTAAAAGCAGAAAAAATAGTTCTTCCCGGCGTAGGCGCTATAAAACCAGCGGTGGAAAAACTAATAGAATTGCATTTAGTTGAACCCATCCAAAAAAGCATCGCGGATGGAAAACCTTTTTTAGGAATTTGCTTAGGACTCCAATTGTTGTTTGAAAAAAGCGATGAGGGGGGCGATGTCAAAGGACTTGGCATTCTAAAAGGAACAGTGCCGCGTTTTAAGAGCTTAAAAGTACCACAAATGGGTTGGAACCAAATTCATATTCAACAAAAAGATTGCCCTTTATATCGAGGAATTCCTGACGGATCAAACTTTTATTTCTGCCATTCTTATTATGTCGAACCCACAGATAAAACAATCGTGGCCACGACAACGGATTATGGTTTAGCTTTTAGCTCATCGATTGCGGTAAAAAATATTTTCGGCGTTCAATTCCATCCGGAAAAAAGTCAAACCTTAGGACTACAAATCCTCAAAAATTTTACTGAGATTCCTGTATGATTATTTTTCCAGCGATTGATATTAAAAACGGAAAAGTCGTTCGACTTATTCAGGGAAAATTTGATTCTGTCACAGAATATGGAAATGATCCTCTGGCTATGGCTCAACATTGGGAAAACAAAGGCGCGACGTGGATTCATGTAGTTGATCTCGATGGGGCTAAAGAAGGAGCGATGAAAAATACCGCAGTCATATTAAAAATGGCGCATAATGTAAAAGCGGCTCTTCAAGTGGGAGGAGGCATCAGAACCAAAGAAGACATCGCTAAACTTATAGACGGAGGTGTTTCCCGTGTTATTTTAGGGACCAAGATCGTTGAAGAAAAAACATTTTTAAAAGAATCCTTATCTCTGTGGAAAGATAAAATCGCTGTCAGCTTAGATTGTTCAAACGGGAGAGTCCTTCAGAAAGGATGGACATCTCAAACAAATATTAAAGCTGTTGATTTTATTCCCGAATTAGAAAGACTTGGATTAAAATGTCTTATTTATACGGATATTGCCAAAGATGGCATGCTTTGCGGCCCAAATTTCGAAGCCTTGGAGGAAATCTTAAATATCACTAAAATTCCTGTCATTGCTTCAGGAGGGATTTCATCGTTAGAAGATATTAAAAAACTTCATCTTTTAGAAAAAAAAGGGCTCGTAGGCGCTATCACGGGCAAAGCTATTTATGAAGGAAAACTTGATCTGAAAGAAGCCCTCAAGATAATAAAAATATGCTAACAAAACGAATCATCCCCTGCTTAGATGTCAAAGACGGCCGTGTAGTCAAAGGCATTAATTTTGTTAATCTACGAGATGCCGGAGATCCTGTTGAAGTGGCACGAAGTTATGATGAGGCCCAAGCGGATGAAATTGTTTTTTTAGATATTACAGCCAGTCATGAAAAACGTTCTATTATTTTGGACGTGGTCAAAAAAACAGCAGAAAAAGTTTTCATGCCATTAACCGTCGGAGGAGGCATTAAAAATTTGGAAGATATTCGACAGCTTCTCAATGCCGGGGCGGACAAAGTATCTGTTAACACCTCGGCCGTCGAAAATCCTAATCTAATTCAGGACTCAGCTAAAAAATTTGGAAGTCAATGTATTGTCGTTGCGATTGATGCTAAAAAAACAAAGGATCATTTTGAAGTTTACACGCATGGGGGAAGAACGCCAACAGGAAAAAATGCTGTAGAATGGGCCCAACAAGCAGAAAAATATGGCGCAGGGGAAATCCTTTTAACCAGCATGGACTTTGACGGCACAAAAAATGGTTATGATATTGCTCTTACCGACGCTATTTGTCGCGCTGTTAATATTCCGGTTATCGCATCCGGAGGCGCTGGACGCATCGAAGGATTTTATGATATCTTTGATAAAACTTTAGCCGATGCCGCCTTAGCCGCGTCCGTCTTTCATTATGGCGAACTGACCATTTCTCAAGTAAAACAATTTTTAAAAGAAAAAGGAATAAAGGTTAGATTATGACACAAAAGAATATTGCAGAAACAATCCAAATCACATCTAAAAATTTAAAAAAATTAAAATTCGACGATAATGGGCTTATTCCAGCGATCGTTCAAGATTTCAAAACCAAAGAAGTGTTAATGATGGCGTATATGAATATTGATTCATTAAAAGAAACACTTAAAATCAAAAAGACCTGTTTTTGGTCCAGATCAAGAAAAGAATATTGGGTGAAAGGCATGACCTCAGGACATTTCCAGTTTGTCAAATCTATTAGCTATGATTGCGATTGCGACACTCTTCTTATAAAAGTCCGCCAAGTTGGATGCGCATGCCATACGTATAAAAAAAGTTGCTTTTATCGAACAATTAAAAAATAATTTATGCTTTATCCTTCAAAAAAAGATTTCATCGGATTAACACAAAAAGGAAACCTAATTCCTGTCTGCAAAGAAATTTTAGGCGATTTGGAAACGCCGGTTTCTGCCTATTTTAAAATCGCTCAAAAATCTACATATTCCTTTCTCTTAGAATCCGTTGAGGGCGAGGAAAAATTCTCACGATTTTCTTTTCTTGCGAAATACCCCGAACTTATTGTGGAAAGCAAAGGTCAAGAAATAAAAATCACGTCTTTTCAAAACAAGAACAACACAACAGAAAAATATCCTATCACCGATACCCCATTATCCTTTTTACGCAACATCATGAAAAAATACAGCTTAGTCCCCATAGATAATCTTCCAGCTTTTTGCGGTGGTCTCGTCGGATATATGGGATATGACACCGTTCGTTTTTTTGAAAAACTCCCAAACGCGCCTCACGATGATTTAAACTTGCCCGATATGATCTTTATGCTCGCGAAAGATTTTATTATTTTTGATCACCTCAACCACAAAATAAAAATCATTTCGTGCGCGTATATTTCTGATCATGCAACGCCTCAACAAAAATCGCTTATTTATAAAAAAACCGTCAAAAAAATAGATGCCCTGATTAGACAATTAAAAAAACCTTTGGCCATTAAAGAAAAATCCTCGAATGCTCCGAATAAAAAACTTTCAATGACCTCAAATCTTACGGCCAGTCAATTTAAAAATATTGTTGAAAAAGCCAAAGAAGAAATCCGCGCGGGTGAAATTATTCAAGTTGTCCCATCTCAAAGATTTATGGTTGACTTAAAAACAAATCCATTTAATATATATAGAACTTTGCGGGCGCTTAATCCATCTCCTTACATGTATTATTTACATTTGAAGGACATAGATATTGTTGGGGCATCCCCGGAAGTTTTTATCCGATGTGAAAACAGAATTGTCGAAACGCGCCCTATCGCAGGAACAAGACCGAGAGGAAAAGATGACGCAGAAGACCTGCGATTAGCCCAAGAACTTTTAAACGACCCGAAAGAAAAAGCCGAACATATTATGCTTGTTGATTTAGGGCGAAATGATCTGGGACGCATTTGTGAAAAAGGAACAGTTCATCTCTCGGAGTTTATGGTCATTGAAAAATATTCGCATGTGATGCATATTATCAGTAATGTCAAAGGGATTTTAGAAAAAAATAAAGACATCTTTGATATACTGCCAGCAACATTTCCAGCAGGGACAGTTTCCGGGGCGCCTAAAATAAGAGCCATGGAAATTATTAACGCGCTTGAAACCGTCAAACGCGGACCTTATGCGGGATGTATTGGTTATTTTAGTTTCTCAGGAAATTTAGATACCTGTATTACCATACGAACTATTGTTATAAAAAACAAAAAAGCGTATTTGCAGGCCGGAGCAGGAATCGTTGCGGATTCAAATCCGCAAAAAGAATATCAAGAAACAATCAATAAAGCGAAAGCGCAATTTATGGCTATTGACCTAGCTCATAAACACGCTTTCTAAAAAAGAAAAGGAGTCAACACGAATGGAAGTCAGTATCAGATTACAACGCATTGGAAAATCAGCAAAAAATCACCGCAACTTTAGAATTGTGGCTATCAAAAAAGCTCAAAAAAGAGACGGCGGATCTTTAGAAATCCTTGGGTCTTATGAGCCTTACAAAAAACCAGCGGTTATTTCTATCAATCAACAACGATTAGATCACTGGGTAAAACTGGGCGCACAAATGTCTGACACTGTCAGAACTCTTGTGAAGAAAACAGCCAAAGCAACAAAATAATAATGTGTTTCTTTATTAACCTTTTGTGAAAGAAAGAAGATTTCTATGCCTACAGAACAAACGGCGCATCCTTTAATGACTTTCCCTATTATCCCTTATATTTTGATTTTCTTTATTTTTTATTTTCTCATCATCAAACCGCAAAAAGACAAACAAAAAGAAATAAAAAATATGCTTCAAAATATTAAGAAAAATGACGAGGTGGTCACTCTTTCGGGAATGCATGGAACAGTTGTTCTCGTCAAGGAAAAAACAGTTATTCTCCGTGTCGACGATAACACCAAAATAGAATTTGATAAGGAAGCCATTGCTTATATAAAAACTAAGGAGTAAGGAGATGTTTACGCTATGGACAAAATTTTACAAAATAAACTCTTAATTATTACTGGGATTTTAATCGCGGCGCTTTTTTGCGCTTTTCCCATTGAACAACGCATTAATTTAGGACTGGATTTAAAAGGCGGGATGCATTTGGTTCTGAAAGTCGATAATGAGAATCTTCCAACAGAACAATCGAAAAATGATGCCGTGTTACGCGCCATTGAAATCTTGCGTAATCGCATTGATAATCTGGGCGTCGGAGAAACAGCCATTCAACGCCAAGGAGAAAGTGAAATTCTTGTCCAGTTACCAGGCGTTACCAATCGCGAACAGGCCTTACAAATTGTCGGACGTGTAGCGATGCTCGAATTTAAACTCGTCAGCGATGATTCCGAAAAATTAAAAAATGCCTTGGCAGGACAAATTCCAGAAGGGTATGAATTAAAAGAATTAAAAAAAGATGAGGGAGGCGGCATGATTTTAGTCGAATCCCAAACAGCTTTAAGCGGCGATACGATTTCAGATGCCCGTGTTGATTTTAGTCAACAAAGTTTTGGCCAACCTTATATTTCTCTTAAATTCAATGCCGAAGGATCTAAAAAATTTGGGACACTCACGCAGAACAATGTCGGCCGACGATTAGCCATTTTATTAGACGGAGAAGTCTTATCAGCGCCTAATATTAAAGAAGCCATTTTAGGAGGAAACGCGCAAATCACAGGACAATTTTCTTTTGAAGAAGCGTCTATGCTTTCTTTAGCATTACGTTCCGGTGCGCTTCCAGTTCCTATGCATGTTGAAGAAGAACGCACTATCGGGCCGTTATTAGGAAAAGATTCTATTAACGATGGCTTTAAATCTGGCGTTATCGGCATTATCGCTGTTTTTATTTTTATGTTTCTTTATTATTTTAAAGCAGGATCTATTGCGAATTTCGCTCTGATTCTTAATGTCTTTCTCATTTTAGGAATTATGGGTTTTATTAATTTAACCCTTCCAGAATCTCAACTAACATTAACGCTTCCCGGTATTGCTGGCATTATTCTCACTTTAGGTATGGCTGTTGACGCTAATATTCTTATCAATGAACGTATCCGAGAAGAACTACGTAATGGCCGACCGCTTCAAGCGGCTATTTCAAGCGGTTTTAGCCGTGCATTAACAGCAATTATTGACTCTAATATTACAACGCTCATTGCGGCGTTTATGTTATTTCAATTTGGCTCCGGTCCTATCAAAGGATTTGCGGTTACATTATCGATTGGTATTGCCTCGAGTCTTTTTACTTC
>Ga0116156_10003681_pt1 | contig 13292 bp, 12 predicted proteins | sample AD_UKC045_MetaG_FD_89891 | JGI IMG/M metagenome (GOLD analysis project Ga0116156, IMG submission 89891) | Active sludge microbial communities of municipal wastewater-treating anaerobic digesters from USA - AD_UKC045_MetaG | ecosystem: Engineered > Bioreactor > Anaerobic > Digestate | place: USA... | reverse complement strand
GGGTTATTTACACTTAAACCGACAAAAATATCATCGGTTAATTGATGGCTTATGTACAGTGTAAAAGGAGTGAAGACGTTACTTTTAAGTTTATATTCGTCTTTTGCTTGGTTAGGACCAGTAAATTTTGTCATTGGTGCAATTAGAGATACACCGGCAGAAAAATTTGTTCCTTTTAGTTGAGTCATTCCAGCAGGATTAAAAAATACTGCTGAAGCATCATTTGCCAATCCTGTGAATGCATTTGCCATTCCCATAGCTCTGGCACCGTTTTCGTTTATTTGAAAACCGCTTGCAAATAAATTTGCCGATAATAAAATTAACATCATTCCCGAAAGTAAACTCTTTCGCATATTATTCCTCCGATTAATTTAAAAAATAACTGACAAATATCGTACAAAAATATGAATAAACCAAAGAAAAAATTCATTATTCAATTAAAAGAATTTTTTGATCCTTTTCGACAGGCGTGTTTTCTAAAACAAATACTTCTTTAATTATTCCCGAAGCAGGGCTCTTTAAATCATTTTCCATTTTCATAGCTTCAAGAACCAATAGAGATTCACCTAATTCAACTCTTTCTCCAATCGCTTTCTTTAATTTAATAATTAAACCCGGCATTGGTGCTTTAAATAATAGATGATGAACTTGTTTTTCTTTCAATGAAAGAAACTCGGTTGCTTTTTCCATTAATTGTGTTCTAACAAGGGGTTCATAATAATGTCCATCTATTAATACCGAGTATTTTTCTGAATTTAATCGGTTAGTTGTAATAGAATAAACTTTATTATCGATATTTAATAAATACAAAAAATCACTTACTTTCGATATTTCGTATTTAACTAAACTTCCCTCAATCTTTAAAGTAGAGTTATCAATAATAGTTATATTAACTTTTTTATCATCTAATGTTACAACATAATCATTCATTTTCACTATTTCTCCATTTATTATTTGGAGTACATTCTATTTGTTTAGGTTTTAATTCGTTTTCATTATTTTTAAGAATTACTGATATTATTGAAGCAACATCGGAGTATTTCATATTGTCAAATTCTTTCCATTTTATCGGAATTTTAGTTAAAAATTCTTCTTCAATAAAATTAATAGTAAAATTCCCTTCAATAAATGATGAATTATTTAATATCCATTTTAAAGCATGTATGTTTGTTATTACTCCAGCAATTTGATATTCGCCTAAAGCTCTGATTAGCCTTTCAATTGCTTCGGTTCGGGTTCTTCCCCAACTGATTACTTTGGCTAACATTGGATCATAATAACGCGATACCTCGGTTAATAAGTCAATTCCTCTATCTACCCTAACTCCAATACCACTTGGTAATTTATGATGTATTATTTTACCAATTGAAGGAGCGAAATTTGAATCAACATCTTCGGCATATACTCTTGCTTCTATTGCATGTCCAAATATTATTAAATCTTCTTGTTTAAATGATAACGGTAAATTAGAAGCAACTCTAATTTGTTCCTTAACTAAGTCAATTCCGGTAATCATTTCGGTTACAGGATGTTCTACTTGTAGTCGAGTATTCATTTCTAAAAAATAAAAGTTTTTACCTTTATCCATTAAAAACTCAATTGTACCTGCATTATAATAACCACAAGCTTTGGCTGCTAAAATTGCTGCTTTTGTTAATTTATTTCTTGTTTCTTCATCAATAAATGAAGATGGAGCCTCTTCAACAATTTTTTGATGTCTTCGTTGTATTGAACAATCTCTTTCATACAAATGTACATAATTGCCATATTTATCGGCAATTATTTGTACTTCGATATGTTTTGGATTTTCTATAAATTTTTCAATGTAAACAGATGCATCTCCAAATGATTTTAGTGCTTCGCTGGAAGCTAGTTTAAAGAATTCTTCAAACATTTCCTCGTTTTCAACCTTTCTCATCCCTTTTCCTCCCCCTCCGGCAGAAGCCTTTAACATAACGGGATATCCAATCTCTTCTGCAATAACTTTGGCTTCTTCCATATTATCTATCGGTTTTATTGTTCCTGGTACAATCGGTACACCGCTTACACTCATTAAATTTCTTGCTGCGGTTTTGGATCCCATCATTTTTACAGATTCAGAAGATGGTCCAATAAAAATAATGCCGGAATTTTCAACTTCGGCAATAAACTCAGCGTTTTCGGATAGAAATCCGTATCCGGGATGTATAGCATCTGCGCCTATTTCTTTTGCAAGGTCAATTATTTTTTTATAGTTAAGGTAAGATTTTGAGGCTTCGTTTTCGCCAATGTAATATGCTTGGTCGGCTTGTCTTACATGTAATGAATTTTTATCGGCATCTGTATAAATTGCGATGGAAGTTATTTTTAATTCTCTGCAGGCTTTTATAATTCTTACTGCAATTTCTCCTCTATTTGCAATAATAATTTTTTGTATCATAGTTACCTATTTTAATTCAACAATGGTTATTCCCTCCCCTCCGCTTTCAATTGATGCGTAATAATATTTATTCACACAGTCGTGTTCTTTTAATATATCCCAAACCACTTTTTTTAATGCTCCTGTACCTTTGCCGTGTAAAATCTCTACTCTTTCTAATCCCGAAGTAAAACTATTGTCTAAAAATTTAATTAATTTATTGGCAATTTCGCCGGTTCGTTCACCTCTAATATCAAGAGTGTAATTGGCATAGTTGGCAGTAATTTTTAAATTGTTTTTTAATTCGTTTTTTAAAGCACTCTTTGAAGATAACTCAATATCCGTATTTTTAACCTTCATTTTTATTGATCCAATTAATACCATTAGGTTCTTTTCATCAAGAATCGAATCAATTATGCCGATAGCATCAGTATTTTTTATTCTAACATAATCACCAATTTCAAAATTTAGTTCAATTTCTTTTACTTCTTCTTTTGAAATTTTTAAATTTATTTTTAATCTCTCAATTTCTTGTTTTTCTTTTTTTATAATCAAATTATTTGCAGAAGATTCTTTTATATTTTTAATAGTTTTTTCTATTTGACTGTTAACATTTTTTAAAATTAATGTGGCTTCGGTTTTGGCACTATTTATTATTTCTTTTTTTTCTTTATCTAATTGCGTAATTTTTTGTTGATAAAGTTGTGTTAACCCTTTCAGTTTAGTGTTTTCAATTTCTGCTTGTTTTAATTTATTATTAAGATTTATTGTCTTTTCTTCAAGTTCAACTAAAAATTTTTCGACGTTAATTTTATCCGAGTCTAAATAGATTTTTGATTGAGAAATAAAATTTTTATCAAATCCAATTCGCTCGGCAACTTCAAAAGCGTAAGATGACCCCGGAATACCTTGTCTAAATTTATATGTCGGGACTAAATTTATTAGGTCATATTCCATACTTGCATTTTGAAAACCCTCTGTATCATTAGCCATTATTTTTAATTTGCCAAGATGAGTTGTCGCTAAAGTTTTGGTCCCTCTTTGTTTTAAAATATTTAATATTGAAGCAGCTATTGCTCCTCCCTCCTCGGGGTCTGTACCTGTACCTATTTCATCAATCAGAACAAATGAGTTGTTTGTGGCATAATCTAATATGTATTTATAATTTGAAAGATGTGAGCTAAATGTACTTAAACTACTTTCAATTGATTGCTCGTCACCAATATCAATAAATATATCATCAAAAATATGAAAATTTGAATCGGGATGTATCGGAATATGAAATCCGCTATACACTAATAGTAAATTTAAACCCAATGTTTTTAATACAACAGTTTTTCCACCTGCATTAGGACCTGTAATTAATGTAACTATATTATCTTTAATTTTAAAGTTAAGAGGTATAGTTTTATCAATTCCAAATTTTTTTAATAAAATTGGGTGTCGAGCATTAATTAATTCAAAACTTTTATTGTTATCTATTGTCGGAAAACTTCCATTTATATCTAATGAGTATTTTGCCTTTGCAAATATCAAATCAAGCTTTGCAATAACATATAAAACACTTTTTAATTCATGCGAAACTTCGGAGAGTTTGTTAGTTATTACTTCCAATATCCTATCAATTTCTCTCTTTTCAGCAAATGATAGAGAAAGGATCTCGTTATTTAAATCAAGGGTTTCAGCAGGTTCTATATATACTGTTTGTCCAGTAGCAGACTCGGAATGAATAAATCCTTTAACATGCCTTTTATGTTCGGCTTTTACCGGTAATACAACTCTTCCTTCATTTAATGTTACATAATCTCCTTGAACGTACGAGTTTTCTTTAAGCTGCTTTAATATTCTATTAATTACTTTTTGAAGAGTAAAGTTTTTCTCTCTTATTTCATTTCTAATTTCGCGTAATTTCTTGCTGGCGTTATCGTTAATTTCACCGGTTTCAGTAAAAATGCTTCTGATTTCGTTTTCGAGGTTTTTGTTTGAATATAATTTATCTTCAAAAGAAGATTTTAAAAATTCGCAGTCATCTTTATTCTTAAAAAACACAATTAAATTACGTGATATTTCCAATAATTTCAAAATACTATATATTTGTTCTACTAATAGTCTGCTCCCTTCTATATTTGTTTTGGAAATTACTTCATCTAAAATTGGGAGATGATAAATAGGTGGAATCTCATTATTAATTAATACTTCTTTTGCTTCATCAACAAATTTCCCTTCTTTTTTGATTTGTTCTAAATTACTTAAAGGAAATGAGTTTAATAATAAAACAAGTCCATTTTCGGTATTCAAGTACTTGCGATGATATTCCATTACTTTTTGGAATTCCAATCGTTGTAGTAAAGTTTCGTTTATCATTTATTTATCAATAACTGAAGAGTTTGTTTCTATAATTTTTTGCATATAATCCTGTAAACTATTATTATTCCCCATAACCAGTCTAATTGAAGAAGGGACAATTAACGAGACCTTATTATACATAAAAGACTTTTCTTTATCCGGTTTATCGGGAATATTAAACATATTAAGTATCAAAAAAATAGCGCTGATAAAAAACAATACTTGTATAGTTCCGGCAACTCCACCTAATACTTGATTGAGTAATTTATTTACTTTATCTAAGGGATGAATAATTCGTTTTAATACTGAAAAAACTAAAACTATTAAAAAGAAGAGGATTATGCCCCCAAAAATTTCCGCTAAATTAATTTCATTATTAAAAATTGGTAAAAGAAATTTTCCTATAACCGAAGCGAACCTAAAAGAGACAAAAAAAGCGACAAATAACCCCAAAAGCCCAATAATTTTACGTATTAAGCCATCTTTAAACCCAAGTAAAAACCCGATTACAACAATTACTAAAATAATTATATCAAGGTAATTCAATTTTAAACCAATAATTTTTCAACTGCTGCTTTAATATCTTTTCCGTCTGCTTTTCCTTTTAAATTTTTTGCAGCTAAAGGCATTAATTTTGAAAAATCAGCTTTAGAAACAGCATTAATTTCTATAGCCATTTTTTTTACTTCTTCAAAAATTTCATTTTTTGTTAATTGTTTAGGCAAATACTCCAAAATAATTTGCAGTTCAAACTTCTCTTTTGCTGCAAGTTCGGGTCTATTTCCTTTTTCAAATTGTTCAATAGCTTCTTTCCTTTTTTTTAAGGCACTATTTAACATAGTAATTTCATCATCGGAAGTCATTTCGGTCTTTTTTCCGCTTTTTTCGTATTCTAATATCAATGCTCTAATAGAACGAATTGTTTCTAAGCGAACTTTATCGCCAGATTTCATCGCAGCTTTTAAATCGTTATTTATTTTTTCTTTTAAACTCATATTAACTCCAAAAAAAAAGGATGAGCATTTACATGCTCACCCTTTATGTAAAAAAAATAGTTACTAAGGTGCTAATAAAGTAGAATAGTTGATACGACGAGCATCTGCACGGCGTAATTTCTGTTGTACGTCCGTAACAATTCCCATACTACTATTTTTATCAATTCTTAACGATACAATTACTTGAGGTAACTGAACACGTTTATTATACATGATATCTTGAATTTCTTCAAGTTTTACAATAGCATCATTCAACTGTATTCTTTCGTCTCTACCTATCCATAAATAGGTAACAAGGCGTTTATTTTCTATTTTTTCAATAGCTTTTGCTTCCGGTAGCTTATACTGAACCAAAACATCTACTTCGCGTAATGTTGTTGTAACCATAAAGAATAACAACAGAATGAAGATAATATCCGAAAGCGATGCAGTTGGTATAGCTGCATTAGAATTGGCTCTTCTTTTTTCAAATTTCATGTTATTTCCTTAAGTTTACTTTTTAATTTGTTCAGGTTCTGCAATGGAAATGATAATAGGAATTTCATCTCTAAGTTCTGTAGTCTCTTTTTCATCAAGTTCACCAACTTTTTTACCATATTTTGTTCTAGAATAAGTTTCACGAACTTCAAAATAAGCTCCTTTAACTTGATCTAATGCCATAATATATAAGTTATAATTGGTTTTTCTATCTACTTTAACAGATACCACTAACTTTTTGTTTTTTGGTTGACCAATTTTGGAAGATATTCGTTCAATTAAGTTCTTTTGAATTTGAGGAATCGAAATAATTTCTCCGTTCAATAAAACATCTCCATTTTCGTTAATTAGCAATGCAGCTAAACGATCTTTGGATAAAGGAACAACTTCTGCCTGTTCCAAAGGAATATACTCAGGAAGAGTAAGACCAATACCGGTATCAACATCAATAACTGTAGATACAAGGAAGAACAATAAAAGTAGAAACGAAATATCCGACATACTACTTGTTGGAATTTCAGGATCCGGTCTCTTTTTTTTCTTAATCTTTACCATATTAATTTTTCTCTTTGTAATTAATAATTATTTTTTCTTCATTTCGTATAAAGCATCGATTAATTCGATTGAACTTTCTTCCATGTCAACAACAATTTTATCGATTTTGGAAATGAAATAATTGTAAAGAACCTGTAAAATCATAGCTACAACAAGACCGAATAATGTAGTTAATAAAGCAACTGCAATACCTGTAGCAACAATAGAAGGAGAAATTTGGTTAGCTTCGGCAATAGCGTCAAATGCTTCAACCATTCCTTGTACTGTTCCTGTAAAACCTAACATAGGAGCTAAGGCTATAAATGTTGTAATCCAAATCATACCTTTTTCAAGAAATGACATTTCGATTGCACCGTAAGCCATAATAGCTTTTTCTGCAGCTTCAACACCTTCGTGAGCTCTTAACAAACCGGCATGAAATACACTTGCAATTGAACCACGTGAATTTTCACATACTTTCATTGCTTCTTCAACACCACCGTTTGCTAAAGCTTCTTTTACTTTTACGATAAACTTCTTAGAGTTGATATTTGCACGTGTTAATGTCCAAAGTCTTTCTAATGAAAATCCTAAACCAATAATTAAACATCCTAAGATAGGCCACATGAAAGCACCACCGGCAATAAATTTTTGCTGTAATACAGTTAAAAACCCAGCGTCTTGTGCTTGTGCAAATAAATAAGAAATAAATCCCATAATTGATGTTAGTTGCATAAAGAATAACCTCCGAAATTATTATTTTTTTATTGTTTCTCTATTTTTATAAAATTTCTAAAAAACATTTAGTAACATTAACGATTTCGCCAAAAAAAGTCAATAAATAAATTTGTCTTTTTTGTCTTTTTTTCTATTTGCTAATATATTTTTATTTTGATATAATCTAAATTAAAGCTAAAATATAAAAATTACTTCATTTATTCACTTATTAAACTAAACTTAGCTCCAATAGGAAAATGATCACTATAACCTCCTAAATATTTTTTACCGCCAAAAGTCGGAATGGTTGAACCCTCATATCTTCCCTCTTTAGTAATCATATACAAAGGTTTAATTATTTCAAAACTATTTAGATTGTATTGTATCTTCCCTTTTTTTAAAAGACTTCGACTTATAATCATCTGATCTAACATATTCCAATTACCTCTATAATAGTAGGTACCTTCGCCATTCTCTTTTTTTTCAGTTGACAAATTAAATAAACAGCCTGGATTTTCGCACAATTCTTTTAAACTCTTAGCGTTTAGTATCTCTTTTATTGAATTATTATTAGGCTCGTCGTTAAAATCACCAACTATAATTATATTATCAATACTACAGTCAGATAGATTTATTTCTTTTTCCAAAACTTTTGCAGCAGTTATTCTAAATTTTTCGGAACTATCTTCACCACCTCTTCGAGAAGGCCAATGGTTAACAAAAACTTTTATTTTTTCATTATTACCGTTTGTAAGTTGTAATTCAACTTTTAATATATATCTTGTCTCAGAGTGGGAAGAATCAAGATAAACATGTAATGGTTTTGAATCAATAAGATTAAAAAAATCGGAATTGAAAATTAATGCATTATCAATTCCTCTTGGGTCAGGGCTTTCGATATGCACAACCTTATAATTTTTATTATTGCTAAGGTTTATTACATTAATTAAGTCATTAACTACATTAATATTCTCCGTTTCAACTAATCCCAGTATATCGGGACCATTATTATCATTCATGTCGTTAATAACTTTTGCAAGATTAGTTAATTTTTGTTTATACTTCTCGGTGTTCCATTTTTTTTCGGAAGAAGGTAAAAACTCGGAATCGTCTTTATCAGGGCAATCCAGCGTATCAAATAAATTTTCAACATTCCATGAAGCTACATAAAATGACTTTTCAATTTGAGCCAGCGCACAATTTAGGAATAAAAATGTTAAAAGTAATATTTTGTTTGCCATATAAATTCTCTTTTATGTATATTGTAGATTAATTTAATTTTAGAAATCCAATATACTAAATAAGGCTTTATTTTAAAAATGAAAAAAATAGTATTAGTTGACGGAATGGCACTAATTTTTAAGGCGTTTTTCGCTTTTATGCGAAACCCTTTATCAACTTCTAAAGGAGAACCTACTTCTGCCATTTATGGTTTTTTAACTCAATTTCTTAAAATTATTGAAGATACAAAGCCGGATTATTTAGGTGTTGCATTAGATTCCAAAGAACCGACTTTCAGGCACAAAATATTTCCTGAATATAAATCGAATAGAGATGTCATTCCAGAAGATTTAATTCCGCAAATTGAAAGAATTCAACAATTTATTAAAGCATTTAATATACCAATATTCAGATTACCCGGATATGAAGCGGATGATATTATTGCTACTATACTAAAAAAGACTGCCCAACATGATATTATATCTTATGCTATTACACCAGACAAAGATTATATGCAAATTGTTGATAAAAATATTTTCATTATTAAACCGGGGAAAAGTAGTGAAGAATTTTCTTTATATGATGAAGCCAAAGTTATTGAAGATTACGGATTTAAGCCAATTTATATGATTGATTATTTGGCTTTGGTTGGGGATACTTCTGATTTTATACCGGGAGTGAAAGGTATAGGACCGGTTGCAGCTAAAAACTTAATTATTAACTTTGGAACAGTAGAAAATATTTATAAAAATTTAGATAAAATTAATAAAAATAGTGTTGTTCAAAAATTAAATGAAGGAAAAGAAAATGCTTTTTTATCAAAAACACTTGCAGAAATTAATTTAAATGTTCCTATCTCTTATAATCTTGATGAATTAGCTTTTTCTTTGCCTAATTTTGATGAATTAAATAAACTATTTGAAGAATTAGAGCTAAAATCACTTTCTAAAAAAGTTGAAAAAATTTATGGTAAAACAACAGATATAAGTGATCAGAAAGACATTCAAATTCAAAAAAACGAATTATTAGATAAATTCTCGGGATTTGATGTATTTGATAGAGATAAAGTTACTTATAAATTGATTTCAAATTACGATGAAGCAAAGATATTGGCAGAAAATATTTGCGATTTCGATTTATTTGTTTTTGATACCGAAACTGATTCTTTAGATAGATTTAATTTAAATATTGCAGGAGTTTCTTTTTGTTTTAAGCCTAATCTTGCTTATTATGTTTCAATTAAACCACCTTATCAACAGAATGATATTTTTTCTGTGGATATTGACTATAAAGGTTTGGAAATAACTGATTTTGTAAATTTATTTAAACCAATTTTTGAAAATGAAAGAATTAAAAAGGTTTGTCAAAATGCAAAATTTGATATCGGAGTACTTGAAAAATATAACATAAAAGTAGTAAATCTTTATTTTGATACAATGTTGGCTTCTTATGTAATAGATCCTGATCAAAAGCACAATATGGATGACTTAAGTAGAACCTATCTATTATTCTCCCATTCCCCTATCCTCTTTATTGGGAGATAAAAAATCTGCAGATAAAATTTTTGAAGTTGAACAAAAGTTGTTATCTAATTACTCATGTGAAGATGCAGATGTTACTTTTCGGCTTTATAAAATTCTTGAAAACCGATTAGCAAATACTAAACCTGAATATATAGCAAAAAAAATAGAATTCCCTTTAATTCATGTTTTATTAGACATGGAAAAAACGGGCGTTAATATTAATGCGTTTACTTTATTTGAACTTAGTAAATTGATGGAAAACGAATTAAATTCTTTAGTAAAAAAAATTTATTTGAATGCCGGAGAAGAGTTTAATATTAACTCAACACAACAATTACAGCAAATATTGTTTAATAAGTTGAAACTTAATCCAATAAGAAAAACAAAAACCGGATTTTCAACTGATGCCCAATCCTTAGAGCAGCTTAGAGGAGAACACCCTATAATTGATTTGTTGTCTGAATATAGGGAAATTGCAAAACTTAAATCAACTTATGTTGATGCGTTGCCAAAATTAATGAATCCGACAACAAAACGTGTACATACTACATTCAACCAAACTGTTGCTTCTACAGGTAGATTATCAAGTCTAAACCCAAATTTACAAAACATACCTGTTAGAGGAGAATTAGGTAAAGAAATAAGAAAAGCTTTTATTCCAAAACCTAATAATGTATTGATATGCGCTGATTACAATCAAATTGAGCTTAGAATTATGGCTAGTATCTGCAAAGATCCTAATTTGATGTTTGCATTTAATAACGATATCGATATTCATACACGTACTGCTGAATTGATTTTTAATTTGCCATCCGATAGAATCAGTCCGGATATGAGGAGAAAAGCAAAAGAAGTTAATTTCGGAATACTTTACGGAATAGGAGCTTTTGGATTGAAGAATAGATTGCAGATTAGTCAAAGTCAGGCAAAAGAAATTATTGATAATTATTTTATTACATTTCCTAATGTTAAACTATTTATGGAGAATATGATAGTTTTTGCTCAACAGCATGGCTATTCTGAAACGATTTTGGGAAGAAGAAGATATTTGAAAAATATTAATAGTCAAAATAAAACTCTAAGACAATTTGAAGAAAGAGTTGCAATTAATATGCCCATTCAAGGCACAGCTGCCGATATGATAAAAATTGCAATGATAAACATTTTTAACGAGTTTAATTTAAGAAACTTAAAAAGTAAAATGATTTTACAAGTACATGATGAATTAATTTTTGACACAGTAAAAACTGAAATAGAAATTGTAAAAGAAATTGTAAAAGATAAGATGGAAAATGCTCTATTATTAGACGTTCCCATTAAAGCTTCAATTGGAATAGGTAATAATTGGTTAGAAGCTCATTAAATTAAATAATTTTGGATAATATTATATAAAAGTTTAAATTTAAATATTAACTAATAACAAAAATTAGGAGGTCTTATATGTTAAGAAGAATAGTATTATTAGTATTTTCGGTAATTTTTTTAACAATTCTTCAAGGTTGTGGTCCATCTAAAACTGTTACAAGAATTGGTACAGACGAAGTTGTTGACTTAAGCGGTCGTTGGAATGATACAGATAGTCGCTTAACAGCAGAACAAATGATAAGAGGGCTTTTAGAAAGACCTTGGGATGAAGATTTTCAATCGCAAAACGGTAGAAAACCTGCAGTAATTGTTGGTACAGTAAGAAATTTAAGTTCAGAACATGTTGAAACAGGAATTTTTATTAAAGATATAGAACGAGAGCTTGTTAATAGCGGTAGGGTTAAATTTGTTGCAACAAAAGATGAAAGAAAAGAAATACGCGATGAACGTTTGGATCAACAGAGTTTTGCTAATGAAGAAACTGCTAAAAATTTAGCTAACGAAACCGGTGCAGATTTTATGTTAAAGGGTAGTATAAAAAGCCAGATGGATGCGGTTGAAGGTCAGCAAGTAAAATTTTACCAAGTGGATCTTGAACTAATTAATCTTGAAAATAATGAAAAAGTTTGGATGGATACAAAAAAAATAAAAAAAACTGTTGAAAAATCGAGTACAAGATGGTAAATAAGTCTTATTTAATTAAATTTAATAAATTTTTTCTCCCATTTTTACTTTTATTTTTAGTGTTTTTTTTAGTTTCATGCGGTAGCATGAAAACCAATAAAGACCATTTTGAAAAAATTGATAAATTTGTTAATAAACGATCTTTTGATACTGCTGCTACTTTTTTAGTAGCAGCAAAAGATTTAAGTTACGGAGAAAAAGATAGAGTCTTGTATTGGCTCGATTTAGGACTGCTATATCATTATCAGGGTGATTTTAATAACAGCAATTTAATGTTCGAAAATGCAGAATTTGCTATTGATGATCTTTATACAAAAAGTATTTCAAAAGGAGCAGGATCTCTTTTACTTAATGATAATGCTTTAGATTATTCTGGTGAAGATTACGAAGATATTTATTTAAATGTATTTAAATGTTTAAATTATTTAGGCTTAAAGAAAATAGACGAAGCTTTTGTTGAAATAAGACGAATTAATGAAAAATTGACTTTGCTTGAAGATAAATATGCCAAAATTACTGAAGAGTATAACTCTAATAAAGATAATAAAGCTGAAATTAAACCGGGTACTAGTCAGTTCCATAATTCCGCACTAGGAAGATATTTAAGCTATCTTTTATATAGAAATGAAAATGATATTGACGGAGCAAGAATTGATAAAGGCAAAATTGATGAAGCCTTTTCATTACAGCCGGAACTTTATAACTTTTCAAATCCTATTACTGATAGTATATTTTTAGTCCCTGATACCTTGGTAGCAATTAATTTTATTAGCTTATTTGGCAAAGGTCCTGAAAAGTTTGCTTATGATTTAGTAGTTCATACCGATAAAGATATTATTATTATATATTCTTCAGACGGACAGGATAAAAAGCAACTTGATGCAATAAATTGGCCCGGTGTTGATAAAGGTTTACATTTTAAATTATCACTACCAAGAATGGAGAAAAAACATTCCAATGTAAATAGAATTACCATTGAACTTGACGGAAAAGAAGTTTCCGAATTCAAAATTATTGAAAGTATTGAAAATG
>Ga0116156_10003677_pt1 | contig 13302 bp, 10 predicted proteins | sample AD_UKC045_MetaG_FD_89891 | JGI IMG/M metagenome (GOLD analysis project Ga0116156, IMG submission 89891) | Active sludge microbial communities of municipal wastewater-treating anaerobic digesters from USA - AD_UKC045_MetaG | ecosystem: Engineered > Bioreactor > Anaerobic > Digestate | place: USA... | reverse complement strand
CAACGCTGTGGATTTGGAATTATATAAAAAAAAACCGGATTATTCAAAACTTGAAGAATTTAAAAATAATTTTAAAATCGTTTATGCCGGAAGAATAAATAGAGTTAACGTAATTCATCATATTATAGAATGCGCCAATTTAACCTATAAAAAAATTCCTAATGCAAAATTTATAATTCTGGGCGGAGGGTTATCAGCCGACGATAAAACATATTTTGAAGAATGTAAAGAACTGATAAAAAAATACAATATAGAAAAATATGTTTATATGCCCGGAATTTTTATTTCTAACTTTGAAGTTGCAAATTATAAATTATGCTGCGATATAAACCTTATAACTATGGGCGGATTGAGTTTGATTGAATCCGCAGCCTCAGGAAAACCTGTAATTGTCTATGATTATGACTGGCATTCGGAACTTATCGAAAACAGAAAAACCGGTCTTCTTGTAAAATACAATGATTTTCAACAGATGGCAGATTGTATTTTCGAATTATACTCCAACCCGGAACTTGGAAAAAATCTTGCCGCAAACGCATATAACCGCATTTTGGAAAGACATACGTTTGAAAAAGAAAAAGAAAATCTTATACGGTTTTATGAAAGCATATACGCTGAAATCTAAATTATTATCAGAATTTATTATATAAACAAAGAATTTTAGAATTGGAGATAAATTAAAAATGTTCAAAAAATTATTTTCAAAATTAAGCGGAAAATCCGATAAAAAAAATATAATAATGATTACGATTGATCAATTAAGAACCGACCGGCTCGACAAATTCGAGATTTTTAAAAAACTAAAAAGCCGCGGGATTTACTTTGATAATGTAATTACTTACGCTCCTTACACAATAGCTTCAATGACCGCGTATTTTACGGGTATGTATGGAATTCAAAACGGAGTTGACGCTTATTACGCTTCGCCGAGATTCAAAAAAAACGAGGTTCATACGCTCGCTCAATATTTTCAAGATAACGGATATTATACCTGCGCCGATTATATAAACGAAATGATGGCTCCGCATCAGGGATTTGATAAATTATTAATTCACAATGAGTTTAAAGATAAACTTATAGAGCGGCATTTAGGACTTCTTGAAGAAATGAAAAATGGGAACCGTCCCTATTTTCTTTATCTTCATTTCAGCACAATACATACAATGGTGGTAGAAAATATAATCCATAAATTCAATGATTTTGACGAGGGATATTTTAATCCTGCGAACAGAAATACTAACGCTGAACGTTATGAAGGTTATATAAAATACGCGGCTGATTATTTAGAAAAAATAATGGATTTCATTGATTCTAATAATACGCTTGAAAATTCAATACTTATTTTTCAAACAGACCACGGATGCAGTCTCGGCGAAAAATCGGGCGAACTTGCATACGGAGTATATTGTTATGATTATACTGTCAAACTCTGGTCGATTATGATTGGAAAAAATTTATTTCCCGAAGGGAAAAAAATTTCGACGCAGACGCGAACTATCGACGTTATGCCTACCTTGATGGATATTGCGAATATTTCGCAGGACCCGCAATTTTTTCCAATTCAAGGTTCAAGTTTAATTCCGGTAATAAACGGAATTGAAACCGCTCACAGAGAAGCGTTTATTCAGACAGCTCCTAATCATGGACCGACTCAGTCGCCTTATAAACCTAATTTAAAAGCGCTGCGAAACGGCGAATGGAAATTATTATACAATGATACTACTGAAAAAAAAGAATTGTATAATATCCTAAAAGACCCGGAAGAAAATAATAATCTCGCCGGAATGGGAATGGAAATCGAAAATGAATTATGGGCTAAACTTAGCAGAATTTAATTAATAAAAGAGTTGAAAAAAATGTTTGAAAGAATACTTGATAAAATACCGGAAAACTATAAACGTCAGCCCGGAAAAGTTTCCGGAAAAACCATATTTTTAGGGCTGGACGGAATCGAACCGTCAATCTTTTATAAATTGCTTGACGAAGGAAAACTTCCGAATTTTTCTAAAATCAAAAGCAATGGACTTTACGGAAATACAATAACTTCAATACCTAACGAATCGCTGTTATGCTGGACTATTATGTATACCGGAAAAAACAGCGGCAAACTCGGATTGCTCGGTTACTGGAAAAAAAATAAAAACGGGTATAATTACATTTACAGCGAAGTGAACAATATACCTTCGCCCGATATATTTGATTATTGTTTATATTACGATAAAAAAATTTTTTCAGTTGGAATGATTGGAACTTTTCCGCCAAAACCCGTTAACGGCGTTTTAGTATGCGGGCCGTTATCTTACGATGAAAAATGTTTTACGTTTCCAGCCGACATTACGCCAATAATCCTTGAAGAAGGATACGTTATTCGGGCTTCTCAATATATGTCCGAGAGCGAAATATTAAACGGCATAACCAAAAGATTTGAACTCGGAAAACTTTTAATGAATTACGGCAACTGGGATATATTTATGCTCGGTTCGGAATTCACAGATACGGTTGGACATTACTGGTGGAACAAACGACCCGAATTTATTGAAGAAGTATATATGCTTTGCGATAAAAAACTCGGTGAAATCATAGATATATGCGGCGAAGAAAATAACTATATAATTTTATCCGACCACGGAATGGGTCCAAGAAAATACAGATGGAATTTAGGAAAATGGCTTATCGATGAAAAATTTATGTTTGTAAAAACAGACGATGAAAGAAAAAAAGAATCCGATTTTACAAAAAACAGACTGCGTAAGCAGTTTTATGACAATTTAAAAAAAGAAGATACGGGTTCCTTAAAAAAAATATTAAAACGCTGCGCCTTTGAATTATGGCTTTTAAAACAGAATATACCCGTATTAAATAAAATGAAAATTCCTTTTATGAAAAGACCGGTAGGCGCGCATAATGAAAATCTTATCATTCCCGGAACGAATTCGCCGATTGATTATAACAAATCATTAGCGTTTCATCATATTCCGAATCTCGGCAGAGTCGCTGGAATTTATCTAAATTTTATGCCGATGAATCCCGCCGCTCCGATAAAATCAGTTTCCGAATATGAGAATATCAGAAATACTCTTATAGAAAAATTGAAAAAAGTTTCAGATGAAAAAACAGGAAATCCGATAATTAAAAACGTATGGAAACGCGAAGAATTATACAGCGGCGCTTATACAAACGAATTATTCGATATAATAATCGAATTCAACGAAGATTATACTGATTTCGAAGATTCAAAAGATTTTTACAAAATGGAAAATATCAGAACTCTTGCCGAACCTGTAATATATCATCGTGAAAAAGGAATTTTTTTCGCAGCCGGTCACTGTTTCAACGGCAAAAATGTTGCAGTAAGAATTCACGACGTCTATTCCATTTTAAGCTATCTTCTTGATTTGCCTGTTTATAAAAACGTTGATTCAAAGTTAGACAAATCTCTGTTTAACGATAATTTCAATGCAACTCATAAATATGAAATCATAGATAACGAACCTGAAAAAGGAAGAAAAGAACATTTGCTTAGCGAAGACGAATTGAATTACGTTAAAAAAAATCTTAATAAATTGGGTTATTTGAAAAAAAAATAGAGGGTTGATATGACTGAATGTTTTTTATGCGGGAATAAAAAATTAAAAGAATATCATTATAAAGTATTTTATGACTCAAGTATAATCTGTAAAATTTACGTATGCCCGGATTGCGGAAATTGTTTCCAGCTTAAACATAATGAAAATCAGTATATTGAAATCAACAAAACAACATTTAATAAATATCAAATGCTGAATAAACGGCCTGAAAGCGTAAAAAATATTCTTGATACAATATCCGGAATAAAACAATTAAAAAATAATTCGCTGCTTGATTTATGTTGCGGGGAAGGAGATTTTACCAATGCGGCGTCGCAAGCGGGCGCAAACGCTTACGGAATAGATATAATTGAAAATCCAAAAATTTCCGGCAGAAACAATTTTTTTATCGGAGATTTTTTAAAATACGATTTTAAGGGAAAAAAATTTGATATAATTACCTGCAATATGAGTTTTGCTTATTTTAGCGATTCAATCGCAGCCATAAAAAAAATTTACGATTTGCTTAATCCTTCGGGAATTTTTTATATGAAACAAAAATCCGTTTATTATCTTCACGCCTTATCTAAAAAAAAATTCATATACACTCTGCATAAGAACGTTTATCCTCACGATTATTTTTTAGGCGGCGCAAAAGCGATGAAATTACTATTCCAAAAAGGCGGTTTTGAAAAAATTAAAGTTTCCGGAATTGATGAAAATACCATAGCGCATTTAAAAAAGTTTAATAATAAAATAGGTTTCGCATTCTGGTATATAATGGCTAAATTAAATTTATACGGAATGCTGAACGCAACTGGTTTTAAGAATTAATTATATGAATTTTGAATTATCAGGCAAAGATATAATCTGTATTTCTTCAATGGATTACGAGGAACATATTACGGCTAAACAACAGGTGATGAAACTTCTCGCAAAAAACAACCGGGTCTTTTTTTGCCAAAAAGAAACAGGAGTAGAACATCTGATAAAACATCCCCAGCTTTATAAAAAAATATTTTTGAGATATGCAAAACCTTATTATGAAACGGACGGAATGAATATAATAAACCTTCCCTTATTATTGCCGGGAAGATATTATTCGCATTTAATTAATTCCATAAACCAAAAAATCATAGCAAATTATCTTTTAAAAATTTTTTGCAAGTTCAATATTATAAATCCGGTGTTATGGACGTTTGTTCCTCATTCGGCTCCGTTATTTAAAATTCTGCCTTCTTCTTTAAAAATTTATCATTGCGCAGAAAATTATAATATAATGACAACCGGCAGAAAAAAAATTATTATGCAGGAACAAGAAAATGACTTATGCAAAATAAGCGACGCCGTATTCTGCGTTACTGCCGGAGTTCATAATAAAATTAAAGAAATAGTTCCTGAAAAAGCGTTTTTAACTTACAACGGCGTTGACGCGGATAATTATAAAAAAGCCGCGGAAACTCTTAAAGAACCCGACGATTTAAAAAATATTCCCTCGCCAAGATTACTGCATATGGGTATGATTAATGGAAAAGTAGATTTAGACCTGGCTATTTTTATAGCTAATTCAATGCCAAACGTAAGCGTTATATTTATCGGCGATATTTTTTACAGCGACATTAATCTTCAGAAATTCAATCAGCTAAAAAATTTGAAAAACGTATATTTTCTTGGAATGAAAAAGGTTGAATCGCTTCCCGGATTCCTTGCTAATTGCACCGCCGGATTAATTCTCGGCAAAAAAAACGAATGGACGAAAATAACCAAACCTTTAAAAAGCTATGAATATCTCGCTTCCGGAATACCCGTATCGGCGATTGGATTTCCCGAATTAAAAAGTTTTGAAGAATATATTTATTACGCCGAAACATATAAAGAATTTATAAATAATCTTGAAGCGATACTATCGGGGAAAAGAAAATCTTCAAAAGAAAATCAAATCGCATTCGCTCAAACTCATTCATGGAAAAATAGAGTCAACGAAATGAAAAAAATAATTTTTGGACTACAGGAAAAAAACTAATGAAAAACAATTTTATAATTTGCGTTTTTTTTATCTTCGCGTTTGTATGGCTTGCATTCGGTATTAATTGGGGTCTAATGTCGGAAAATAGAAAACAACTTATAGAAAACGGAATAAAAGATAAAATAAATTATTATGACGGAATGATTAAAGAAAGAGAAACAAAGTTTGCAAGATATAGTAAAGACGGTTATTTATTTTCAGGTTGGGGAAAAGAGATTAAGGAAAAAACTACCGGGATTCCGCCAAAATTTCAAGAAATAGATTATTCGCGTCAAATTAATATAGATAGGTTTTACAATTTAATAAGACCCTTTTATCTCCGGTCGTATCATCAGGATGAACAACAAGCGATTCAACCGATTACAAATATGAATCCGCGACAATTAAATTTTAATCCCAAACATTTTATTTACGGCGGAGCTTACATTTATCCGACTGCTGTAACTTTAGGAATTTTTAACATCGCCGGTTTTTTTAAAGTTCAAAAAGATTTAAGTTATTATTTTGAAAATCCCGACGAAATGGCGAAAATGTATATTTCCGGAAGATTATTGATTGTTGTTTCAATTTTTTTTCAAGTCATAATTCTATTTTTTTTGTGTAAAAAATTCTCAAACGGCAGTTTTGCATTTTTTTTATGTCTGGCTTATTTAGTTTCGCCGTTTATAACAGCTAATAAAAATTTAATGAAACCTCATTTATACGCTCAAATATTTAATTTTCTGATGATAATCACAATATATAAAATGTCGTTCTTTAAAACAATTAAAATCAAGTTTTTGATTATTGCGGGTTTTTTTATCGGTTTTGCGGCGGGTTCTAATTTATGGAATGCAATATTATATTTACTTCCGGCAGTTGTTATTCTTTTCTCAAATAATAGTTTTGTGAAAAAATTGAAATTTTGGATTATTTTGGGAATAAGCATTATTTTCGGGTTTATATTGGCAAATCCTTATATTATCGTCGATTTAAAAAATTTTTACTATGAAATGATTTTCATTACATTTTATGCAAAAGAATCAAATCCGTCAATATATAACGCGATTTTTTCTTCATTCCCAAAATATCTGACTTTAATGATTTTAACTTTAATAATTTGTTACAAAATACTCATTTCAAAAATCAGCATTATAAAATCTTCGCAAAATGCCGCGCTAATTATAAGCTCTTCGATATTTATATTTTTATATTTTATTTATTTATTCATTATTCGGCTTGGAGATAGATATGCGGTCTATTATTTTCCAACAGTTTATCCGTATATATTTATTTTACCAGCTTTATTATACGAATTTTTTTCCATTAATCAAAAAAAATTCATGAAAATTATTCTCATTTTAACTGTAATTTTCAATCTTTTTATATCCATTCAATTTCAAATGGATTACTATATGGATTCAAATAAATCCAGCCATAGAATAGCCGCGGGCGATTGGATAAATAATAATATTCCGCCTAACACAGTTTTAGGTTTAATAGATTCTCAACCTCAAGATATTCCTTCTTTTTCATTTGCAAATTATAGGATTTTTATTTATCCTTCGCAATATTCAGACAGTATCGACGTTTCAGAATGCAATTATATTATTTGTTCGGATTACGCCGACAGAATGGAGTGGGTAAATAGATTAGTTGCATCAGGCAAATATAAAATCATTAAAATTTTCAAAAGCGAACGGTTATATTATAAATTGTGGGGGCAATACAATACGCCTATTTATGCGCTCCAAAAAATATGATAACATTAATAAATCCTAATCTTGTTTTTCAACAAAACGATCCTTTTACTACCGGAATAGTTTATATGCCTATCGGTTTGGCATACTCTGCCGCGATTTTAAAACAATCCGGTTTTCAAATACGAGTTATTGACGCTTTCGGAGAAAATCCAAAACAATTGTCAAATAGCGGTAAATTTAGTTTTCTCGGTCTGAAACCGCAGGAACTGCTTGACAGAATATCGGACAATTCAAAAATAATATATGTCTACGCTATAAATCTTTTAAATCACATATCGACAATTTCAATAATAAAAATTATCAAACAAAAATTCCCTGAAAAAAAAATTATCGCGCTTGAAAATACTCAAGCGGTAACCGCATACGCGATTAAAAAAGTTTATAATGAATTTCTTGAAGCAGGCGCCGACTATGTCTTAACAAACGAACCCGAATTAAATATTTGCGAATTATCCGACTTAATAATTAAGAATAATTTTCAAAAATTAACCGGATTAAAAGGGTTGATTGGAAAAAATTTCAACAATGAATTTTCCGTTTCGATTGATAACCTCGACTCTCTGCCGTTTCCGGCTTGGGAATTGTTTCCGCTTGAAAACTACTGGAGTCTAAGATTCGGGCATGGACCTGTTTCTTCGCTTAAATATCTTCCTCTATTAACCTCGCGCGGTTGTCCTTATAAATGCAGATTCTGCGTTTCGCCTGAAAATAATAAAGGAGGCTGGAGATATAGAAGCCCGAAAAACGTAGTAGATGAAATCGAACAATTTGTTTTAAAATTTAATGTGAAAGAATTTCATATTGAAGATTTAAATCCCACTGTTTCCGATGAAAGAATTCAAAACATTTGTAAGGAAATAAAAAAAAGAAATCTTAATATAATTTGGAAAATAGCCGCAGGAACAAAAGTTGAAACTATTAAATCGGAAGAAACGATTAAACTTATGTCGGAATCCGGTTGCAGATACATTTCTATTTCGCCTGAAACGGGTTCGCCTGATGTTCTCAAGAAAATGAATAAACCTTTTGATTTAGAATATGCCGTAAAAACAATTAGATTACTTAAAAAACACGGGATATTTATTCAAACCTGTTTTGTGCTCGGGTTTCCGGGAGAAACCAAAACGGATTTGCAAAAAACTTATTCGCTCATCAAATCTCTTACTAAAATCGGAATTGACGAAATAGCTTTATTTATTATTGCGCCTGTGCCCGGGGCTGAAATATTCGGCGAATTCAGCGGTTTCAATTCTTTATCCGAATTAAATTTTACTCCATCGTGGCGCGATGATTATAAATTTCTGGTAAAATTCAGAATGAAATTATATAGAACTTTTTTAATTTTAAAAATTTTATATCATCCATTGAATATAATAATTCAATCTATAAATTTTTTTAGAAGAAAATTCGACACTAAAATGGAGATGATTCCTTACAGAGCGCTTGTTTATAAATATCTTTATATAAAAAATTTTTTATCAGGGTTGGCAAACAATGACAAAAATCTCAAAATTTTTTAATGAAATAAAATGTAAAATATGCGGCGCCGACAATTACGACGTTGTTTATGAATCGAGTTATTCCGATAATATTACCGAAGACGAACTCAAGAAATCTTTTATGGCTTCAAGCGATAACAAACTTCTCGACAGACTTGTAAAATGCCGCGAATGCGGTTTTGTTTATATTAATCCTCAGCTTTCTCCGGAATTAATTGTCGGGTCTTATTCAAACGCCGTAGATCAGACTTTTGTAGCTCAAAACGAAAATAGAATTAAAACCTTTAAAAATTCGCTAAAAAAAGTCATACGGGCGCTGAATATTGAAAAAACCGAAAAATACAAGGTTCTTGATATAGGCTGCGCCGGCGGAGCTTTCCCGAAAGCCGCAAATGATTTGGGTTTTCAGATTACCGGAGTCGAACCCTCAAAATGGCTGTCTCAATATGGACGAACTCAATATAATCTTGATATACGAACCGGAACTCTTGAAGACCAAAATTTTCAGGATAATCAATTTGACATAATTACTTTATGGGATGTGTTAGAACATATCAATTCTCCTGAATTGACCTTATCTAAAATCAATAAATTGCTGAAAAAAGACGGAATGCTGATATTGACTTATCCGGATATCGGCAGTCTGACGTCAAAAATACTCGGAAAAAACTGGCCGTTTTTACTTAGCGTCCATTTGTATTATTTTAACAGAAACACAATTAATTTATTTCTTAAGAATAACGGTTATTCCGTCGAACATATTTGTCCGTATTGGCAATCGCTTGAACTCGGTTATGTTCTCAAACGCGCAGGCAATTATTTCGGGTTATTCAATCTTTTTTCAAAAGTATCCAAAACAACGGGATTATATAATTTATCAATTAAATACAATATGGGTCAAACGCTTGTAATTTCAAAAAAAATATGATAATACCGATAAATATTGATTCAATAATTTTCGATATGGACGGCGTTCTAATGCTATCCTGCGAATTACACGCAACCGCGTTCAAGAAAATATTCTCTGAAATTGGAATTACTTTGAAAAATTATTCGGATTATGCCGGAATGAGAACAGACGAGGTTTTTTTTAAAGTATTAAAACAAAATGATTACAATGACTGTTCTACAAAAATTATAAAAGAGCTAACTGAAAAAAAAAGAGCCGAGGCTCAAAAACTTCTTAAAGAAAAATTAAATCTTGCGGACGGCGTTATCGAAGTTATTAAAACTTTGAGTAAAAAATATAAACTCGGTTTAGCAAGTTCGGCTTCTCCTCAAACTATAAATATCTTTTTTGAAAAGTCAGGTTTAAGAGATTGCTTTTCCTGCGCAATAAATGGAACTATGATTGAAAACGCCAAACCGGCTCCGGATATTTATCTCCTTGCTTTAAAAGAATTAAATTCTAAAAAGCAAAATAGTCTTGTAATCGAAGACGCGGTATCCGGAATTAAATCCGCTAAATCCGCCGGTTTGACGGTATTCGGAATAACCGGAACCGATACTGAAGAAAATCTTATTTTAGCGGGCGCCGATAAGGTATTGACAAAATTAAAAGATTTACTTGAAACGGAATTTTAAACGAATGAAAATTCAAACTAAACGTCTTATTCTTGAACCCTTGACAATTGAACTGATTGACGCGGCTCTGTCAAATAATTCGAAAAAAATTGAAGAGCTCGGTTATTATGTAAATTCCGAATGGCCTGAAAATGATCTGATTGACGCGCTTCCGGTTTTTAAAGAATTGTTAATGCAAAACGGAATTAACGGTTTTAATAATTGGGTTATCACTCTAAACAAAATGATTATCGGCAGCGCAGGTTTTATAGGCAATCCCGATGAAAACGGTGAAACTGAAATCGGTTTTGGCATTATCACTTCTATGCGAAAAAAAGGTTATTGTTTTGAAGCGGTATCGGAATTAATTAATTGGGCGTTTCATCAAAATCGCGTTAAATCAATAAAAGCAAATTGCGATGAAACAAATTCCGCTTCAATATCCATAATACGAAAACTTGGATTCTCGGAAGGTAAACGCCAAAATGGACTAATCGAATGGAAAAAATTTCGCAAAATCTTATATCATACCAATATCCTCGATAAATAATTTCCCGTATATGATCTGTTCTTTTTTATTATGTCTTCAGGCGTTCCTTCCGCTATAATCTCGCCTCCGTTTCTGCCGCCTTCGGGCCCCATATCTATGACCCAATCCGATTGAGCTATAAGTTCAAGATTATGTTCAATCACAATAACGGTATTGTTCTTTGAGCTTAAATTTTTTATTATTCTCATTAATTTTTCAATATCCGAAGAATGAAGTCCGGTAGTCGGTTCGTCCATTATATAAATCTCGCCTTGTTTATGAAGCTCCGCCGCAAGTTTTAAACGCTGCGCTTCGCCTCCCGACAGCGTATTAAGCGGTTGACCTATCAACAAATAATCTAATCCCACTTCTGCAATAATTTTTAAACGCCTTATTATTTCAGGCGTTTCAAAATAATTTATAACGTCAGTTATCGTCATATTGAGGTATTCCGAAATATTGTGATTTTTATATTTATATTTCAAAACTTGTTCGTTGTATCTTAATCCGCCGCATTCATCGCATATCATTTTAACATCGTCCATAAAACTTAATTCTATGCTGAGCGTTCCCTGTCCTTTGCATTTTTGACACGCCCCTTTTGAATTAAAACTAAATAATGAAGAATCGGCTGAAACAGATTTGGAAAATTCTTTGCGCATCAAATCAAATACGCCTAAATATGTCGCCGGTATAGCCCGCGAGGTTCTGCCTATAGAGGTTTGATCTATTACTATAGAATTTTTATGTTGCTTTAAAAATACTTCGTGAATTAATGAACTTTTTCCCGACCCTGCCACGCCGGTTATGCATGTAAAAACTCCTTTAGGAATTTTTACGTTTATATTTTTTAAATTATTAGCCGCAGCCTCTCTTATTTCATAGTATTCAGACCATTTTTTTCTCTCCCTTTTCGCAAATTTTTTATTTAACGTTAAAGCGGTTTTCGATTCTGTTTTTTTCAGATCTTCAACTGTTCCGCTAAATATAACATCGCCTCCGTTTTTTCCGGCTTCAGGTCCAATTTCAACAACCCAATCTCCCGCTTCAATAATAGCTCCGTCATGCTCGACCACTAAAACGCTGTTGCCTTTATCGCGCAAATTCCGAAGCATTTCTATTAATTTTGAATTGTCTCTCGGATGAAGTCCGGTAGTCGGTTCGTCAAGTATATACATTAGATTGATAAGATTGCAATCAAGTTGACGCGCCATCTTTACTCTTTGACTTTCGCCGCCGGATAGCGTTGAAACAGATCTGTTGAGAGATAAATATCCCACTCCTATTTCAATTAAATGCTCTAATATTCCAATCATTTTTACGATTAATGATTCGGCTCCGGAAATTGATATTTCGTTCAAAAATTTTTTTAATTCCGTCAATTCTAACGAAACAAGTTCGGAAATCGAACAGCCGTTTAACTTTACATTTCTTGCCCTTTCATTGAGACGAATTCCTTTGCATCCGGGACATACCGAATATATAAAATAACGGGAATACGCGTTCTGTTTTTCAGTATCAGGCTCATCTTCCGCCTTATTAAAAAAATATCTTTCAAGTTTCCTTGCAATGCCTTCAAAATTTTTGCCGTATATTCCTATGCCATGTCTTTTCGTTATCGGTATATTATCCGCATATAAAAGTTTTTCCAATTCTTCGTTAGAATAATCCTTAAGTTTTTTTTCAATATCAAATAATCCGCATGACGTTATTTCTCTCCACATCCAATTCCCCTGCTTATAATCGGGATGCCTGACCGCTCCTTCAAACAATGATTTGGTTTTGTCAATCAGCAATTCAGCGTCAATAGAAATTTTTTTGCCGAGTCCTTTGCATTCATTGCACATTCCTTCCGGATGATTGAACGAAAAGTAATTTGACCATCCTATAAACGGGGCGCCAAATCTTGAATAAAGCATTCGCAGATAAGTATAAACCTCGGTGGCTGTGCCTACCGTGCTTCTTAAAGTTCTTCCCATCTTTTTCTGGTTTATTACAATTGCCGTAGATAGATTGCTGATATCGTCAACAGGCGGTCTTGATAATTTCGGCAGCCGTTTTCGCGCAAATGAACTGAATGTTTCGATTAACTGCCGCTGGGCTTCGGTATATACCGTGTCAAATACTATCGAAGATTTTCCGCTTCCTGAAACTCCGGTAAATATTACCATTTTTTCTCTTGGAATATTTAAATCTATATTTTTTAAATTATGAGTTTTTGCTCCTCTGATAATAATTTCTTCCGTCATAAATTTCCTCCTATGATAAATATCAATATTTTTTATAAATAATCTACTCTTCGTATTTTTGACACAATAATTGCATTGACAAATGTCCTAAAATTTTATATTAATTATTTGCCTCTTGCTTTTTGCTT
>Ga0116156_10003673_pt1 | contig 13312 bp, 12 predicted proteins | sample AD_UKC045_MetaG_FD_89891 | JGI IMG/M metagenome (GOLD analysis project Ga0116156, IMG submission 89891) | Active sludge microbial communities of municipal wastewater-treating anaerobic digesters from USA - AD_UKC045_MetaG | ecosystem: Engineered > Bioreactor > Anaerobic > Digestate | place: USA... | reverse complement strand
TTATTTTTTTTAAAACCTTAGTAGAAAATAAACACCAAAAATCAATAAACCTTATTACCTTATTTTACAATTTCTTTCACACAAAAATTTGATAAGAATTATGTCATCTCCATTTAAATAAAGTTCTTACTTCATTTTGGGGTTCGAAATGAAAAGCAAGTGAAATAGCAAACTACGTTGGGTCAGGAGTTATTAACTTTCGTATAGTTTCTCGGGTTTCAAAAGTTAAGCATCAGTATGCTTTTTTATTTCATTATATCTGAAGCAAGTTACTATATGGTCATTTACTATGCCGGCTGCTTGCATAAAGGCATAACATATTGTAGAGCCAACAAATTTAAATCCACGTTTCTTTAAATCATTACTCATTAGGTCTGAAAGTTCAGTTCTCGCTGGTATTTGCTTCAATTCCTCCCAAGCATTATGGATTGTCTTTCCATCAGAAAAACTCCATATATATTTATTAAAACTGCCGAATTCTTTTTGAATTTTTAAAAATTGCTTAGCATTTTCTATTGTTGCCCGAATTTTTAACTTATTTCTTATTATGCTTGGTTCAGCGATTAATTTTAATATTTGTTCTTCATTGAAACCAGCAATTTTTTCAGGTTCAAAATTTTCAAAATGCAAACGGAAGGCATCACGTTTATTAAGAATTATTGACCAGCTGAGTCCTGCCTGGAAGGCATCAAGGACGATAAATTCAAAGAGTTTTCTATCTTCGTGAACAGGGACTCCCCATTCTGTATCGTGGTATTTTATCATTAATTCATTAGTGGTTGTCCAGGGACAACGTTTAATTTCTTTCATAACATTCCTAATTAATTTTAATATGAGCTAAAGACATTACTTTCAACTTATCTGCTATGTTCATTCCCAATCTATTCAAAAAAGAAAAATTCTTCTTGAGTTCTTTATACATCGGCATAGTATCAATAATATTTATGTAGTTACTCCACTTTTCAATATCATAAATATTGTTAATACCCCATTTTAAATATGCTGATTTACTCATTCCACCTTTTTCAAAAACCTGATTTTTTGAAATATTTACTCCTTTGATTGATGTATAATCAAAAATCAAAAAAACATAGTTCATGCAATTTCTTTACCTAAACAAATAGCTATATGATGAAAAAACAAATACCACACCGCTGCCCATCTCAAGAGGTGAATAAGTAAGGTAGTTAATATTCAATTTCTATTGGAACTTCTTTTGCAGCAAAAACGAATATCCGCATATCATTCAGTCCTATACCTCCTTTGAAAAAATTCTTTTCTTTATTGATTTGATTTATTTTTTTGTATAAATCTTCCGGATTAGAATTAGCAGCTTTTTGGACGCTATCGCAGCCGACTTCAAGCAACATTCTTGCAAAAGTAGCACCGACCCATTTGATTCTGGATAAATCTATTAGTTTTGTAAGAATTAATATTTCATCTTCTGGTATGTCCAAATAATTAGCAAGTTCATGTCGCTTTTGAGAATTTTTTACTCTATCAAAGAGCTTAACTGTGTCTTTAATTCCGATTTTTTCTAATTTATTAATAGTTTGATTTGAAATTCCGATAAAATCCTTTATTTTATTTGGTTTAGGATGCATACTATTAATTTCTCTAAGTAAAATTGACAAATATTCTTCAGAAAAATATTCAATTTTTGAAAACTCAGTTAAATTGTTCTTTTGTTTTAGTATTTGCTGTAAATCTTTTAAATTATTAACTCCTCTTTGTTTTAAAATATCAAATCTTTCATTTAAGTTTTCTTTTAAAATCATTCTGCTAGGAGGCAAATACCCAACTTCCAATTTAGCTTTGTATTCATCAAGGGTAATTTTTTCTAAGTCGATATAATAGCCCATAATACTAATCAAGTATATTTTAAAATCTTTTCAATATTTATCTTTTAAAATTCAGAACTACCGATGCCTCTTAGTTTGTTATTTCGTAATCTTGTCATTTCGAAGCGCAGCGGGAAATCTCACAAGTCATTGTAAACACTAAACTTGAGATTTCTCACTTCATTTCGTAATGACACATTTTCTGGGTGATTTGCGCAATTATTCTTTGCGGAACAAATCTTCTAACTCCTTTATTTTCATTATTGTGGCAGGAGTTCTGAAATTCGAAATAAAAACTATGCAGAAACTGCAGTAATGATTTTATTTATTTCTTCTGTTCTTTATTTCATTAAGTCCATTATAAACAATAGATTCATCAAGAACGATATCGAAGCCGGATTGAGGGACTCCTTTTTTAGCTTTTAATCTATTTAACACTTCATTAAACAGATTTTCAGCTTCATCTAACTGGTTTAAATACAACAAAGAATATGCCTTTAAATTCAGGGCATAAACTTGATTAGGAGCATATTCCAAAGACTTTTCAGCCCAAAAAAGAGCTTCTTCAAAGTTTTTTTGGTTTCCAACAAGTTGAGATAGGGTAGAGGTTGCACTTGCAAAAACAGAAGGGGAAAGTCCACCCATTTCAATCGCAAAACGAACAGCTTTTTCAGCTTCAGCAAAAAGTCCCATATTGCCGAGTGTTTGCCCAAGCTGATACCAGGCGTAGCTATTAAGTGGCTCTTCTTCTATGTGTTTCATTAATAAATTATAGTTTCTTTTAATTTTATTATCCATAACATCACGGGTCTTGTTATAGCCAAGGTGCTCAATTACAATATCAGAAAAATCAATACTTCGTCCTGCTTCAAAAATTGAAGGTGCAATTTGTTCGTGGACTCTTCCTTCAAAGCGAATTTTTGGGTAGCCAATGTTTCTGAAAATTCTTGGATAACCGCCGCGATGCATTTCAGTTGAGCCGGTTAGCTGTAAGTGCTCACTTTCAATGGTGCAAACAAAACCAGCTACATTTTCTTTAGTATTGATGAGCATATTCCTGATTTTTTTTGCACTTTCTATTTCAAGACGCTCATCAGCATCAAGATAAATAATCCAATCGCAGTTACAATTTTTTAAAGATTCGTTCCGAGCAGCTGCAAAATCATTAATCCATTCAAAATCATATACTTTTGCTCCGAATTTTTTTGCTATTTCTTTTGTCTTGTCAGTTGAACCAGTATCAACAATAACAATTTCATTTACAACATCTTTTATACTTTCCAAACAGCCCGGCAGCATTTCTTCTTCATTTTTCACAATCATACTCAAAGATAACAGGTGAGTGTTGATTTCAGTTTTATTGTCTCTTTTTTCAATAATATTTGAAATATTTGTAATAGTATTCTGTTTAGGAATGAAATTAGCTTGTTTATTTGGCATATTTTGCAAAACTTGTTTAAGAAATCCATCTATTTCTATTCTTCCCGGTTCTATTTGCTTTGCTTTTTCCAAAAGTTTTAAGGATTCTGCAAAATTTTTGTTCATAAAATGAACGTTAGCTAATCCTACCATACAAGCAGAATCATTAGGATTTACTGAAAGTCCTTTTTCAAATTCACTTTTTGCTAATTTGAACTGATTAATTCCGATATAGCATTTGCCGAGCCGAAAATGCAATTGTTCTAAAGGTAAAACATAATCGCCGATAATTTGAGCCATTACACTCGGAGAGAGCTGCGCAGCATACATTTTTTGATAAAAATTCATTGAATCATTAAATTTATGCAACTCTGAATAGGTTTCTCCGAGAATGAAATTGGCAAAACTTTGAATAGGGACAATTTTTAAAGAATGTTCTGCTCTTTGAATAGCTTTGGGGTAATCTTGCTGCTGGAATGCAATTACTGCGCCGAAGTTAAGTGACTGTGGTTTTATAGTGCTATTATCATTTGCTAATTCAATAGCTTTTGCAATATCAAGCTCTGCCAGATTTAATTCTTTTAAAGATAAATATGTCTTAGCTCTTTGAAAATAAGAATTTATATCATTTTCATTATTTTGTATAGCTAAATTAAGTAACTCAAGGTTCCTTAATTGCTTTTGCTCCATTTGTTCTAAATTATGGCTGTATCCAAGATGAAGAAACTCTATTTCAGAATTTTCAATTTTAAAATTCAATGCTTGAATCGGTTCAACAATCTGTTCATGAATTATTCCATAAAAACGAATTTTTGGGTGAGAGCGGAAGAGGCGAAGTAAATTAGCCGAGTAAATGTCAAACTTTCCATCTTTTCTTGTTGCTTCAGAAGTTACTTTTATTAAAATTCCACCAGTATTTTTATTAGCATTTTTTAAAGAGGAAATTAATACATCAGGATTAAGCAATCTTTCATCTGCATCAATGCTCAAAATCCAATTGCAATTTGCTTTTTCAAGAGCGAAGTTCCTTGCTTTAGAAAAATCGTTTTGCCATTGGAAATTAAACACTTTACAACCAAATTGCTTTGCTATTTCAATAGTTTTATCAGTTGAGCCGGTATCCACTAAAATAATTTCATTAGCTATATTTTTTATTGAAAGCAAACAATCCTTCAAAAATTTCTCTTCATTTTTTGCTATTATACATACGCTTAGAGTTTCCATACTTTGCTCTTTTCCCAAAATTAATAAATTTTAAAAATTAAAACTTTTTTTTGTAAATTTAATTTTTATTTAATAATAATTTTCATTATTATAATAAAATACTCATTTATTTTTTAAAAATTGTAAAAATTTTAGGAATTTTCCAAAAAATTTATGTTAAAAATTTCAATATTAACAATTGGAGATGAGATTTGCATCGGACAGATAGTGAATACCAATGCAAGTTGGATGGCTCAGCAATGTAGTCGCATTGGCTGTGATGTTCTTGTTCATTCATCAATTCATGATGATAAAGAAATTATCAAAAATGAATTAAGCCGGCTTTTAGAAATTTCTGATGTAGTGTTGGTTTCAGGTGGCTTAGGTCCAACATCAGACGATTTGACAAAACCGGCTCTATGCGAGTTCTTTGATGATGTTTTAGTTAAAAACCAAGATGTTCTTGATTTCATTACTGAAATGTTCAGCAAGCGAGGGATTGCTATGCTTGAGCGAAATGTTCAGCAAGCTTATGTCCCTTCTAAATGCAAAGTCATATTAAATCGGCTTGGCACCGCTCCCGGTATGCTTTTTGAACAAAATGGAAAATATGTTATTTCTATGCCCGGCGTTCCTGCGGAAATGAAGAATATGTTCGAAAAGTATGTTTTAAATTTATTAAATGAGCTAATTGAACTAAGAAATGTAGATGTTCTTGCTTTTAAAGTGTTGCAGACAATTGGCATTCCTGAATCAATTTTAGCTGAAAAATTAGGTGATCCAGATGATTTCATTAGTGGTGGTACTCTTGCTTTTCTTCCGTCATATAAGGGAGTAAAACTAAGAATTGGATTTGCTGCAAAGAACTTTCAAACTGCTAACCGGCTAATTAGAGAAGCTGAGGATTATATTAGGAGTAAAGTGGGTAAATACATTTTTGCTTCTGATGAAAAATCTATTAATGAAGTTGTTGCTTCACTTTTAGTAGAAAAAAATATGACTGTTGCTGTTGCAGAATCTTGCACCGGTGGTATGCTTTCAGCAAATTTTACTGATGTTCCGGGTAGTTCCAAATATTTTCTCGGTAGCATTGTTGCTTATTCCAACGATGTTAAAACTAAATTTGTAAATGTTGACAGCGAAGTAATAAAGCAATATGGTGCCGTAAGCAGAGAAACAGTTGAATTGCTTGCATCAAATGTGAGAAAAGTATTCGGCTCTGATTTTGGTATTGGTATTACCGGTATTGCAGGACCCGACGGTGGAAGTAAGGAAAAACCCGTAGGGACTGTATGGATTGCTCTTGCTGACAAAGAGAATGTCTATGCTGAAAAATTCTATCTTGGCACCGACAGAGGTATTATTCGGGAAAGAGCAGTTGCAACTGCTCTAAATTTGCTTTATAAAAGTTTAATATGATTTATTAATTTTAAAAGATGGAATCTGAAATTTGCCAGAGTAACAGAGTACAGTCATACTAGTGTAGTAATTCGTTAAAAGACTTACTATTTTATGTCATTCCGAACCCCAAGATAAAGCATGTGCTTTATTTAAATGGAGATGACATAACGAAAAGTGTCATTCTGACGAATGTCAGAATCTATCTTAATAATAGTTTTTAATGGTCATTAGTCATTGGTTATTAGTCATTAGTATTTTTACTAACAACTAATGACTAATGACTAATGACTAAAATATTCCTTTGTACTTAAGGAAAAACAAGATGGATTCTGTCATACGCCAGAATGACTAGTAAAGATTTCATTGGCAACGAAGAGAGGAATCTCACAAATTCTTGTTATCACTGAACTTGAGATTCCTCGCTGCGCTCGGAATGACAAGATATTTTAGTCTGGTTTTCAAAGGGATATTACACTAGCAGTAGTTATGAATTTTTTAAAAATCAGATTTTGTTTTAAAAAAATTTGTTAAATTTACACTTTAAAAATTAGGAGAAAAAAAATGAGTTTTGAAGAAAAAATCAATGAAGAATTAAAGCTCGCCATAAAATCTACTGATAAAGTTCGAATGGAAACTATTCGTTCTATTCGTAGCGCAATTATTGAGTTTAATAAAAGTGGTTCTAACCGCGAGCTAAACAGTGATGATGAATTGAAAATATTGCAATCTGCTGCAAAAAAACGCAAAGATGCAATTGAAATGTATGAAAAAACTGACAGAACTGACCTTTTGGATAGAGAAAAAGCAGAACTTAAAATCATTGAAGAATTTTTGCCTAAAAAGTTATCTGACGATGAGGTAAAAGCAATTATAAAAAAAGTAATTGAACAAACCGGTGCAAAAGAGCAAAAAGACATTGGTAAAGTTATGGGACCTTTAATGAAAGAAATAGCCGGTAGAGCAGACGGTAAAGTAATTCAAGGTATGGTCAGAGAAATGTTGAGTTAAAGAAGTTTTGCATTGACATTGTTTCAGAAATGTGCTTTTTTGTCATCGGACTTATGCCAGATGTCCGATGACTTTAATCGACATACAAAATCAATGTAATTATATATTATGCATATAATACTCCAATACTCCGGGAACTAGTGTTGTAATTCGTTAAAAGACTTATTATATTATGACATTTCGAAACGAAGTGAGAAATCTTACAAGTCATTGCTAAAACTAATCTTGAGATTCCTCACTTCGTTTCGGAATGACAAGATTTTATAGTAAGGTTTTCAAAGGGATATTACACTAGCTTTGCCCGGACTATGAAGTTTAAAGAGTATGAACTGAAAGACCACCTCGGCGATGTAAGGGCTACTTTCAATGATTTGAAAAATGGCGACATCAACAATGGATTTTATTTGGGTAGCATAGAAACGTTCAACTACTACCCGTTTGGAATGCTTGAGCCGACTACACCAAGCTCCAGCAGCTACCGCTTCGGCTACAATGGAATGGAGCGGGACGACGAAGTAAAAGAAAAACGCACCACATTGGGAAGCGGAAAAGGAAATAGCTACGACTACGGCGCCAGATTCTACGACCCAAGAGCTGCAAGGTGGTTTAGCAGAGACCCGTTTGAGCAGAAATATGTTGGTCTATCGCCATATCATTATGGATTTAATAATCCAATTATAACAATTGACCCCAATGGAGAGGAAAATATCGTTGTTATTGGACTTGATAAAGCTAACAACAATAGATATAATTTTATTCAATCAGGTTTATTACAAGTAAATAATTATTTAAAAACTCAACCAAATGAAAAAACGACAGTGTTATTATTTAACGATGGCTATAATAGATCAGAAATACATAAAGTGCAAGTTCAAATAACAAAGATGTATAATGGTAAAGTTAATGTTGAACTATTTAGAAATAATAATTTAACTAATTATTTAAATTCTAAAAATGTTGAAAATAATACATTATCTGATGAAAGAGAAGCAGATCTTGTTACAGATGTTAGTATTTTTGGACATGGTTTTATATCCACTTATGAACCTAATTACAGTGGAATTTTTTCTCAAACTGATACAAAAAATTCTTGGGGTATTAACCAAGCTATGTTATTAGATCCTAAAGCATTTGATTCACCTTCATTCGAATTTTTTACTTGTAATGCTGCAACAATAAATAAACAAGGTAAGAGTTTAGCTGAAGAAACTGCTAAACAAGTAAAAGGAAAATCAATAGGATGGTCCGGAAAAACTACCTATGAAAATATTAATAATGTAGAGTATAATTGGTTGCAAAGGCAATTAATAAAAATTCATAATTCTTATATGTCAAGTAAAGGTCTAAATACAAAGCCAATTGAATTAAAATCTAAGGCCCCAATAAGTCCAAGTGATAGACTTCCAACTGGATCCAGTAAATCTTCAAAAAAAGAATTTGACTATAGAGAAAAATAAAACAAGAGATTCGCTATGAAAAAACTAATAATTATATTTGTTATAATCTTTATATGTATATCATTGGGCTGCAATAAACGAAAATATATTGATTCAAAACTAACAGAATTTGAAACATTAGATTGCTTAGACATAGAAGATTTTATTGATACAATTAATCAAAGTGAAATTGATAGAATTTTAAACGAAATTAATTTAAATGATAGTAATAAAAGTAATAATTCTACTTTAAAAGAATTTGTTTTTTGTAACAACCCATTTTGTTTAAGTGTAAAAGATTCATTAGACATTTATTTAAATGGTCTATTAGTCTATACTGGAAATTTTAAAAATAATGGATTACTAAAAATTCCAAAGAAATTATTTTATAATCCGACTATTCCAACATTAAATATAATAAGAAAAAACAAAAATTTTATTTTTGGTTCAAAACAACAATTCTATTTTGATACAACTACTAATGGTTTTTATATTGTTTTTATGCCATATAATGCTCATTTATACCAGTTTGGCTTTTTTCCTTCTTATAAAATGTCTGAATATCAATTAAACAGGTGGTAATGAAAATAAAAAAATCAAAATTGTTTCTTTAGGCAGCATCGAAACGTTTAACTACTACCCGTTTGGGATGCTGGAGCCGACAACTTTAAGCTACGACGGCTACCGCTTCGGCTACAATGGAATGGAGCGGGACGACGAAGTAAAATCGAAACGAAACATAGGCGGAGGAATTATTATAGGAAAAGGGAATAGCTACGACTACGGCGCCAGATTCTACGACCCAAGAGGAGTAAGGTGGTGGAAAAGAGATAACTTTGAGAATAAATATCCAAGTTTGTCGCCTTATTCATATTCAGCAAACAATCCAATATTATTTATTGACCCAGATGGGAATATTGTGAAAAAAGCTATTGATGAATTTACTATTCAAAATGAAGGTAAAATTAATAATGCTATTCAAAAAAATCCAAGATTATATAACTATTTAAATACAGTTGCACTAAATATGAATAAGAATTTTTATCCTTACGAACAAGGTGAAGAAAAATCGCAAGGTGCTTTTGAACCAATATTTACAATAACAGCGGCTGATTTAAACAGAAGAACCTTAAATCATCACCAAATTGGTTCCGGAGAAACTTATAGTTCTAGAGAAGATTACAACGGAGCAAATTATATATTACATTTTGTAACCGGATTTGGTGAAACAGAAATGCTTGATCATATAAAAAACAATAGTTCTACGTATTTTGAAAATGCAAATAAACCTACAGAAGATGAATTAAATAGGCTTGAAAGTGAATTAATTGCTAAAGGTAGAGTAATGATAGACAAAACTACTATCAATATTGATGTAAATCAATCTGATTTTTCGATTGGTAAAGCAATGGCACATGAATTTGGAGGATTAGAATATGAACTAAAACATCCGTATAGGTCTTACATTCACTCAGTAATTTTACCATACATTAATCCAGATTTTAATTTCAAGGGTGGGCATGGAATGGATACTGACCCACATAAAGAAGGTTCAAAACAAGGAGAATTAGAATATGAAAGGAACAATAAATAAAATGAATATTTTAAAATTAATGACCAAAAGTAAATGTTTAGTTTTACTACTGTTAGTTTTTCTTTATCTGGCGTCATACAAAGAACTTTTGGCTCAATTTGATAAATACCCATCTGTTATTAAATATGAAGGTATGAATAGAGATAGTAGTTTATACAAACGGCTTTATTTTGGTACTCTCAACAATATATCTTGTTATCTAAATTATTTAAAAATTCAAATTTATGAAAAAGAACTAAAGTCTGGTAAATTTGATTCTCAAATATTTTGTTATGATGATGATAACACACTTGATTTTAATAAAATCTATACTCTTGATTTTGATGAAACGAATTTTAATTCTAGTTTAGATTCTATTTACACATTTTATTCTTTTGATTGGGGGTATAAATCCTATTATGAAATTTGTTATATTGATACTAATGATAAAGTTTCTGTAAATTTAGCAAAAGGTTTTAACAAGAATTATGACACAACACATTCAGTTTTAGTACTTCAATCTTCTACTGGTTGGCATTTTAACTCATATTCTTCGTTTTATATACCAATAATAATTCAACATGGCCTTTTAGGAATTAATAAAAAAACAAATAAATTGATTTTTCTTAGTGGATTTATGTTTTTAAACGATATAAAAGAAGAATTTTTCAAAGGAATTTTAGACAGTACTAAAGTAAAGGAATATGTAAGAATTAGATATTATTGCTATGGCTATAAAGATATAATTAGTTTAAAAGCTAACGAAGATAATACCAAGTATGAGATTATTATTGGTGATATATATAATGATAAGATAAGTAAATATTATATTATTGAAATTTCATACGATAAAGAATTAAATAAATACTATGAAAAAATAGAAAGAATAGAAGAATAGGAATAGCAGCTACCGCTTCGGCTACAATGGAATGGAGCGGGACGACGAAGTAAAAGATAAACGCACCCCCCCATACGGAAACAGAAGCGGAAGCGGAAAAGGGAATAGCTACGACTACGGCGCCAGATTCTACGACCCAAGAGCAGCTCGCTTCTTGAGTTTGGATCCAATGAAAGAGAAGTATCCAAACATTAGTCCGTATGTTGCTTTTAATAATAATCCGATATACTTTAATGACCCAGATGGAAAGGATGCTACAGTAACAATTAATGGAAATGATATTTTAATTGAAGTTACTATTCATATTTATGGTGATGGTGCTACAAAGGCAAAAGCAAAAGAAATGCAAAGATCAATAATGAATGCTTGGGGAGGTGAAAAAGGCCAAGGTTGGGAGTATAGTGTTAGTTATGATAAGAATGAAAAAACAACTTATAATGTTAAATTTAAAATTAATGTATTACCTAATGATTATATAAATGATAAAGTTCCAACACCTGCATCAAAAGAACAATTATTTGGTGCTTGGCAAAATCCAGATAGTCAAATATCAACTAATTATGTTAAACTTTCAAACAACGAATTAGAATTAGATGAAGGAAACAGAAGTTTTGTATATATGGACAAAACAGGAATTTGGAAACCAGATAACAAAAGAACTTGGTGGCATGAATTTGGTCACTTATTAGGTTTACCTGATTACTATTACGACCAATCAGAGAATAACGATTGTTGGGCAACTGAAAGGCGTTTTTTAACTAGAACTTGGGCACCTTGGAATGGTTTTTGGTTTGGTAATATTATGGATTTAGGAAATAGTATTGACAATAGGAATATATATGATTTAGTTCCAAGAATATTAAAACAAGCTAGAGATAAAAATGGAAATATTCAAAACGGAACCTTTAAATATAACGCACAAAATGCAAAGAAATCTGATGACCCTACACCTAAAGAGTAAAAATTGCTTAAACATAAAATATAAAATATTTTTTATATTATTTTTTTTAATCTTGGGTTGTGAAAAAAAAGTAATAACAATCCAGGAAGAAAATAAAATAGTTAATAAAAATACTAATGATAGTATTTTAAATAACAATTTAAAAACTAATGTAAAATATTTACCAGAAAATGAAACGGAATTGAATCTTCATTTTTTAGATGTTGATGAATTTAATAAATTCAATTTTAAAAAATTTAAAAATATCAAGAAGATGGAAATTGATTTCGATCTTCTTGATAAAGAAATATATTTATCAAAACTATTATATGAAATATCAAAATTAAAAAATTTAAAGTCAATAAATTTAATATTTGATCATAAACAGCATATTCCAAAAGAAATTGGTTTATTGAAGAATCTAGAATATCTTTACATCTATAATAGAAAACGGACTATTATTTCAAACACATTTACCAATTTAAAACTTTTAAAAACACTTTACCTTGAAATTAATGGGTATTTCTCTTTACCTAAAAGTATTAAAAAGCTTGTAAATCTTGATACTATAGTATTATTAAATACAATTAATTCAAATATACCTAAAGAAATAAAATATCTTAAAAAATTAAAATACTTAGAGTTAAATGGTAATCAAAATTTACATATACCAAGAGAAATACAATACTTGAAAAATCTAAGAGAATTAAATTTAGAAGGCAATAAAAAACTCAAAATACCTAATGAAATAATGTTTTTAGATAATTTGAGCAAAATAAGATTAGAAATAAATGAAAATATTTCAATACCTAAATCAATAAGATATTTAAAAAATTTGACAGAATTGGATATTAGCTTTAATAAACAAATTGATATACCGTCAGATATTCTTTTTATTGAACAACTAAATCGTTTTGCTTTAAAAGGCATAATTGAAAACAAAGAGCTTATTTATAGTGATATATGCAATTTAAAAAGTTTGAATTTACTTGTTTTGCAATCAGATGATATAAATCAAATACCTGAATGGTTATATAAATGTAAGGAATTAGATACATTATCGTTTATTGGTTGCAATATGAAATATATTTCGGATAAGTTAATTCTATTAAAAAATTTAAAACTTATTTCATTTTTCCAAAGTAGAATTTCTAACTTAGATTCTTTTATTGAAATTTGTTCGAAAATGAATCATTTAGAACTTATTAGTATGGGCTTTCATCAAAAGATTAAAATAAGTAATTATATAAGTAAATTAAAAAATATAAAATATTTACAAATAATAAATGATAGCTTAATTGATATATCTCCCGATATAACTAAACTATACAATTTAAAATGGTTACATCTTTCAAAATCCCCATTTCTACTAGATACTAATAGGTCCAAACCGATATTAAATAGAATGAGAATAAATGGATGTAATGTAATTCATCCGTTATTAAATAATAAAGAAGAAATTGAATAAGAATATTATTATAATTTTTTTCCTTTCGGCTTCAATGGAATGGAGCGGGACGACGAAGTGAAAACATTTTTCATTTTCAAACTTACAAATCTCCTTCCCAAGTTGCACTTGGGAAGGCAACTATC
>Ga0116156_10003668_pt1 | contig 13323 bp, 10 predicted proteins | sample AD_UKC045_MetaG_FD_89891 | JGI IMG/M metagenome (GOLD analysis project Ga0116156, IMG submission 89891) | Active sludge microbial communities of municipal wastewater-treating anaerobic digesters from USA - AD_UKC045_MetaG | ecosystem: Engineered > Bioreactor > Anaerobic > Digestate | place: USA... | reverse complement strand
GCGCCCCCGGACAATCCGCTGCGCACCAGGCCCACGGGCGAGCGGTCGCGGTTGCTGGTCGACGTCGCAGAGATTCGGGATGGCCGAGCGTGGCGTCCCGCGTCGGGCACGGCGGAACTGTACGTGGACGGACACGTGCTGGGAGTCCAAGCGGGCGACCGCCTGCACGTGTTCGCGTTGTTCAGCCGGCCGCCGCGCCCGCTGAATCCCGGCGATTTTGATCTTGCCTGGCACCGCCGTTGCGATCGGCAATGGGTGCAATTGGAGGCACGCTTTCCCGACGCCGTTCGCGTCGTGGCCCCCGGAGCGCTGCTGGACTGGCGGCGAGTGCTGGCAAAGGTCCGCGACCCGTGCCATGACTTGTTGTGGGGTTATCTCCGAGAACGCCAAGCAGGCTTGGCCTCGGCCCTGCTGCTGGGCGGCCGCGAGCACATGGACTGGGAGCGCACGGAGGCCTTCGTGACGACGGGCACCGTCCACCTGCTCGCCATTTCCGGCGTCCACGTAGGCATCCTGGCGTTTGGTTTCTGGTGGGCGGCGCGGCTCCTGGCCGTGCGCCGTCACGTGGCGATCGGCAGTGCCATGGTTTTTGTCACCCTCTACGCTTTGCTTACCGATGCCGGCCCGCCGGTGGTCCGCGCGGCGATTCTGGTGGTGGCCTTTTGCCTGGCCCGATGGTCCGCGCGCCGCTCCTCCGGCTTCAACGCGCTGGCCGCCGCGGGCGTGGCCATTCTGGCCTGGAATCCTACCGCCTTGTTTCAGACCGGCGCCCAGTTCTCGTTTCTCGCCGTGGCCGCGATCTACCTCTGGGGACCCTACCTGACAGAACCCGCGACGCTCGATCCGTTGGATCGCCTGATCGAGCAAAGCCGTCCCTGGTTCGCACGGTGGGGCCGGCGATGTCGGCACACGGTGCGCAAAATGGTCCTGATCAGCGCCACGGTCTGGCTGGTGACCTTGCCCTTGACCGCGCTCCGTTACCATCTCATTTCCCCCATCGCGCTGGTGCTGAACCCCGTGCTTTGGATTCCGGTCACCGTGGCGCTGTTTTCGGGATTCCTGGTTCTGGTGTTCGGTTGGCTGGTGCCTCCCCTGGGCCACGTGTGCGGAGGGATCTGCAATGTCAGCTTGGCGTTGCTGGAATGGCTCGTGGATGGGGCCGACAAGATCGAAGCAGGGCACTTCTGGACGCCGGCGCCCGCTTCCTGGTGGGTTGTGGGCGCTTACCTCGGCTTGGGCTTGTATGCCGTGTTTTTGCGGCGCCGCCTGCCGCGGCGCTGGTGCCTCGCCGCCGCCGCGATGTGGTTGGGACTGGGCGCGACGACGACCGTTCGCCAGTCTCTGTTTCCCGCCAGGGAGGCGGACTCGCTGGTCTGTACCTTTTTGGCGGTAGGGCACGGCGCTTGCACCGTGATCGAGTTGCCGCAAGGCCAAACGCTGCTGTACGATGCGGGGGCGATGAGCGCTCCGGAATCGACCGCTCGGACGATCGCCGAGTTTCTCTGGACGCGGCGCATCACCCACCTGGATGCGGTCATCGTGACGCACGCCGACGCCGACCACTACAACGCGATCCCGGAACTGCTGAAGCGTTTCTCCGCCGGCGCCGTGTACGTGTCGCCGGTGATGTTCGAGAACCAGACGGAGGCCTTGACGGCACTGCGGGCCGCCGTCGCCGCACGCGGCATCCCCGTGGGCGAGGTTTACGGAGGCGATCGCCTGAGGGTGCGAGGCGCATCGCGATTATCGGTTTTGCACCCGCCGCGCCGCGGCGTGGCGGGCAGCGATAACGCCAACAGCGTAACGCTGCAACTCGATCACGCCGGCTGCCGGATCCTGCTGACGGGCGACCTGGAACCGCCTGGGCTGGATGACCTGCTGGCCTGTGAGCCTGTCGACGGTGACGTTGTCTTAGCGCCCCATCACGGCAGCCCGCGCAGCGAACCTGACCGTTTTGTGGCTTGGTGCCAACCTGAATGGGTAATCGTCAGCGGCGCGGCGAACGAGGGGGCTGCCGCGCACGAAGCGGCGAGTTCCGATCCCCGCCGTCGCGTGATCAACACGGGTCGCTCGGGCGCAGTCCAGGTGACGATCGGGCGGGGACGCCTCGCAGTGCAAACATGGCGCGAGGAACCGTGGTAGTTCCCGCGGTGCTGGAAGAGCCGGCTTCGAAGTTGCGCAGTTCCCGGAGCGCCGCCATGCCTGGGAGGAACCGCAATGCCGTCACGGCACGATGCCTCATGCGTCGGCGTCTTCCGGCATTTCGGTTTTGAGGCACGTCAGCAGTTGAGCGCGGGCGCGGTGCAGGCGGCTGCGGACGGTGCCCACGGAGATGTTCAGGATGTCGGCGAGTTCCTCGTAACTGAACTCCTCCATGTGCCGCAGCACGATAATCGTCCGATGCTCCTCGGTGAGTTGCGCCATGGCGCGTTCCAGTTTCTGTTTGCGTTCCGCCAGTTCCAGCGGTTCGCTGGGCCCCGCGGCCGTGTCGATCGGCTCGTCACCTGACGCATCGCGATTCTGATCGATGGAGAACTCCACCCGTTTGCGCCGGCGGTGGCTGATCGACACGTTCACGGCGATGCGATACAGCCACGTGTAGAACCGGCTGTTGTGCTTAAAGGTCCGCAGCTTGACATACGCCTGGATGAAGGCTTCTTGCACCACATCCTCGGCCTCGGCGCGGCAGCGGACGATGTGCACCACCGCGCTGTACAGGCGGTCCTGGTAGCGGCGGACCAATTCGCCGAAGGCGTCGGAGTCGCCGCCGAGTGAGCGATCGATCAGGTGCCGTTCGTCTTTCAAATCCAAGTCCTGGTTCCGCGGGCTTAAGTTCCAGTGTTTTCGCACCTGATGTCGCGACGCCGACGAGTTGCAAGTCCTTATCGGGAACAACTCAGGACGCAACGGTTCACAACCCGATGCGTTGATCTCATCTTCCCGTCCGGCCGGTGAATTGTCAAACGTTTAAGAATGGCCGGGAGCAGAAGTAGGCCGGCAGGGAAGGCTCGAGCGTCCGATTCAGGAGAAAGGTGCGCGGATGCACAATCGGGCCTTCAGGCAGTCAAGAGCGGCGGGTCTTGGCTCCCGCGATTCGGCCAAAAGGAAGCCCGGTTTTTCCGAAAGAGCCGGGCTTCCGAAAGTTCGCCCCTGCAACTGCGGTCTCAGGGCGCGTCGATGGTCTGGGGAAAGACCACCAATTCGATCCGGCGATTGGCCGTCTGGCCCGCCTGGGTGGCATTGCTGGCGGCGGGCCGGTTGGGGCCTTGGGCAACCACATAGAACTGCTGCATCGGCAGCCGATTTCGACGGGTAAGCGCGTCGAAGACGGCGATCGTCTGGGCGGCGGCCAGTTGGTGACTGCTGATGCCACCCGCCACCGGCGAGTTGTCGGTATGCCCTTCGATGGCGATCAACTGCCGGGGGTAATTGCGGGCCAGTTCGGCTGCCAGCGCGTCCAAGACCGGGAAGGCAGTCCCAATCAGCTGGGCTGCGCCCAGGGGAAACAGTTGATCCGCCGGTAGGGTGACGCGGATGGTATCGCCGTCTTGGCGGGTGTTCAGTCCCGGAATCTCGATCAGCCGCACAGATGCTCGCGAGTTGCTGTTGGCCGTGATGATCGCCCCGCCACGGCGTGTCGTGGAGGCCTGCAGGGCTTCGAGTTTTCGCTCGCTTTCCTCCTTCGCGACCTGCGTCTGTTGCAGACGTTGAGCGGTTTCACTCAACTGCTTTTGCAGCAGCGACACCTGCTGCTGCAGCAACTGGACCTGTTGCCGCGATTGGGCCAGTTGGGCGTGCAAGTCCCGGTTGTTCGCATCCAAAGCCGTCGCACGCCGGTTCAGGTCGTACATCTCCGCCGGATTCGGCGCCGGCGTCTGAGCCGGGGTCTGCTGCCAAGCGGCCGCCGTCGGCGGGGGCGGCAGATAGGGACTCGGATTGCAGCCTGTGAGCACCATCAGCCCAACGACACGTACGGCCACGCGTCTGAACAGCCTTCGCATGGCGACCGTCTCCTGCTGGCAAGAACGTTGACTTTGGAACATCACCCGGTGTCGGCGTCAGGCGTACGGAATTGCGTTTTCGCGGGCACAAGCTCTTCCACCTGGCTGGACGATCGACCTCGAAAACTGGATTCTGTGCGTCTCACCCCAGATCCGGGCGCGGGATGGTATCAGGGCTTTCGCCGAGCAACAAGAGCAGATTGCCGACGCTAGCAGCCGCTAAGTCACAAAGTTGCTTGACTTTGTGGTTCCTGATATGCCATCCTGAAGGACACAGGCTGAGGGCATCCGGGGGCTTGGCCGGCCGAGGAGTTGTATCCATGTCGGGATTTAGACGTATTTCAGGTGTGGTGCGTGTTCGCCATCCAGGCAAGCGGTTCGCAGCCTGCGTCTGGACGCTGCTGGCATTGCTGGAAGCCATGGCGTTGGCCCAGGGGCCGGGCGCTGTCCAAGCTCGGATTCACGGACACATCGCGGCCGGCGAGTTTGCCCCGGCCCTGGCGCTGGCCAACGCGATCCCCCAGCGGGCGGCGCGGGATTCACTGCTGGCGGCGATCGCCCAGGCCCAAGCCCGCGGCGGAGCGAGGAACGCGGCTCTGGCGACGTTGCGCGGCGTCCAGGACGATCGGCTCCGTACCTACGCCCTGGACCAGATGACCGGTGCCGTCGGCGGCAGCCCCGCTCCGGGCGCCGGCGCTGCAGGCGGAGCGACCCTGGCGGATTTCGACACGCTGATCGACCTGATCACGACGACGATCGCGCCGCAAAGCTGGGACACGGTGGGGGGGCCAGGAGCGATCGATTCTTTCCCCACCGGGGTCTATGTGGATAGCAGCGGCCTGATGCGCCGGGCGAAACCGGCGACCGCCGGCAGTGACTTGGCGGAACTCCGCGATCGCGCCCAACAGCCCGACGCCAATCGCGACGTGCGGCGAGAAAGCGTCTTGCGCAAGGTCTCCTTGACGCGCCTGGAACGGCACGCGCAAGACGCTTGGGCGCGCGGCCAGGCGCCGACCCAAGCGATGAAGAACCTGGCCGGGCTGCACAGGATCCAGTACGTGTTCCTGTATCCAGAATCGCGCGACATCGTGATCGCTGGTCCGGCTGGCGCGTGGGCACCGAATCGGGAGGGACGGCCATGCCATATCGCCAGCGGCGAGCCCATGCTGCAATTGGACGACTTTGTGGTCGTGCTGCGCAACGCGCGGCACGAGGGCGGACGCTTCACCTGCTCGATCACGCCGCGGCGCGAGAACCTGGCCGCGGCACAGGCCTACCTGAACGAATCGGCCAAAACGCCGCTCAAGGCCGGACAGCGCGACAGCTGGCTGGCCAAGGTCCGCAGCCTGATGGGCAGACAGGACATTACGGTCCAGGGTCTGGATCCACAAACGCGGGCGGCCCGCGTGATCGTCGAGGCCGACTATCGCATGAAGCTGGTCGGCATGGGCTTGGAGGAAGGCGTGCTGGGCGTGACCAGCTACCTGAGTTCCGTGACCGTTCCGGAAGGCGGCGCCCCGCCGCCGATGACCGTCCTGCGGTGGTGGTTCACGATGAACTACGAGGCCCTGCGAGCTACTCCCGGCCGCGACGCGTTTGAACTCCGCGGTCCCGGCGTCCGGGTGCTGAGCGAAAACGAAATGCTCACCCAGCGGGGCGAACGAATCCACACGGGCCAAGCGGACGAATGGAACGAGCAATTCGCCCACAGCTTTACCAAGCACTTCGCCGAGCTGGCAGCCAAGTACCCCATCTACGCGGATCTCAGGAACGTCTTCGACTTGGCCTTGGTCGCGGCGCTGATCGTCGCCGAGGACGTCCCGAACCGGTTGAACTGGCCCGCGATTCATTTCGTCGAGGAGAAGCGGTACCAGGTCGAACGGGGGCCGGCGCCGACGGAGGTCGAAACGGTGCTCAATCATCGCATCATCAGCCAGAAGCACATCGTGGCGGGCGTCAGTGGCGGCGTTTCCGCCGACGCCCGGCCGTACGTGCAGAAACCGGCGATCGCGATCGACAACTACGGGGCGCTGCAAGCAGGCCGGATCGCCAGCATGCCGAGCGACCAGCCGGACGACGCCTGGTGGTGGGATTGAAATTGCGGGCCGCAGTGAAGTTTCCCAGGCAGCCGTTCGATCAGTATCTTGTTGAAAGGAGTCCCACCCGCCATGCCGGAACGTACCAAGTATCAAGAGCGAGCGATCAGGAACTTCTACGAAAACCGCGAAAGCATCGCCCTGCAGCGAGTTCAAGAACTGGTCACGGAGTTGTACCTGAGCGAGGGCAAGAAGCGCGACAAACACTGGAAGAACCTGGCGACCCACCTGCAAAAACTGGGCGTCGCCCCAGAAACCATCGACCATCTGGTGGCGCAAGACAAGCCGGAGCTAGTTGCGACGCTGATCAAGAGCCTGATGGAAAGGGCGTGACGCTCAAAAAACGACCAAGTCGAACGATCGGCAATGTGTCTGAAACGCGCTTTGGCCCTGAAATACTCGCTCCTGAAGTGCCGTAAGTCGCTTCTAAAGAAAGACTTAAATCAATTGCGCTGACATGGCGACAGGCGGCGGGAGACATCCGTTGGGCTGCCGCTAATCAGCCCCAGCTCGGGAACTTTGTTGGTCGCGGTTGCGTCCGATGGCTGTGGAACAGCGTGGAGGCGATCGGCCTGAAAACGGCTTGCACGCTGCTACCTGCGAGTGGTACAAGCAAGGCCGCATTTCGGGAGCTTGAAGGATCGCTTCACCAAGTGAGGGGAAGTCAGGGACTGTGCCTGGCGTCTCTGCCGTGCGACTTCCCTCAGAACCGGAACCGACGCGATGATGACAGGGCGGGATGATTGGGCTGATGAACTGCTGAGCGCCTACTTGGACGGCGAATTGTCGTCTGAAGAGCGCGAGCGGATCGCGCAGCAACTGGCGAGGAGCGCCGAATACACGAGCCGTCTGCAGGCTCTGCAGGCATTGCAGGAAGCGCTGCGACACCTGCCTCGATACCGTTTGGCGCCCGCAGCCAAGGAGCGGATTCAGCGGGAGATTGAGCGGCTGGCGGGCCGGTCGCCGGACTCGGCAGAGCCTCAGGAAATCGAAGCAGAACTGCTGAGTGCCTTCTTGGATGGCGAGGTCTCGGAACAGGAACGCCAATGGGTCGAACGCCGCTTGGCCGATAACGCTCGGTGCCGAAGCCAACTCGAAGAACTTCGGACGCTGGACGCCGGACTGCGAGGTCTTTCTGCTTTCCATTTGGACGATGGTTTTGCGGACCGCGTCTTGCGGCGAATCGAGATCGAGTCGGATTCGGCCGGGCCGGTTGGGGGCAGTCCAGCCCCGGACGTGCAACCGGCGGAGATTTCGGAGGCGTCGAGGGGACGTTCCACTTGGCGCGGATTCGTCTGGACGGCCGTGGCCGTGGCCGCCGCCATCGTGCTGATGGTGAACTTGGTCCCCAGTCGAGTCGACGGGCCCAGCCGGCCCGCACAGCCTCTCCGCTCCCCGCTGACGCTGGTGAATCAGAAGTTGTGGGATCGATTAGTGCTGGTCTACGATGTGACCGTCGTGCCCGAAGGCGTGGAGCAAGGCGTTTTCTTCCAGCTGTTGAAGCGGCATGGAATCCAGATTCTCAACACCGTCCCCGTGCCGGAACGAGAGCAGCGGTCGCTGTTGCGCTGCCAATTCCTGGAGGATGCCAAGTTGGTCAGCGAGGAAACCGCGGGCGACATGGACGAAATCCGATTGTACTTGGTGTACTGCTCGGCACGTCAGGCGGATGCGATGTGGGACGAATTGCGGCAGCGTCCCGCAGGTTTCGCCGCGTTCTTTCTGAATTTGACGACACGCCGCGAAGGCGGCGGCGTGTTGCCTCGTCTGTGCGATGCCGCCGGCATCAAGCGGCAGATGGGCGGGGCGGTTCCCTTGGCGAGCCGTTTCGCCGTCAGCAGTTCGCAGCGCAAACTCGACACGTTTGGCACGATCGGCTACATCGCGCCCGATCTGCTCGCGCCGCCCGTCGCCCCCGGCGAGTCGATTCTGAAGGAGATGCAGGAGGTCGAGGCGAATCGCCCGCAGGACGACCCCCAGGCGTCGAAACTCACGGATGATTTCCCCTGCGAGTTGCTGTTTGTCGTCCGCAATCTGCGGTCGGCCATCGCCCGAGCGCCGCTGGGCGCGGCTCCGGGCCAAGGGCCTACTGCGAACTGAGAATCTCCAGTTTCAGGCGTCTCAGCGCTTGAACCACGGGCAACAGCTCCGCGTAGGCGCCCGTCCCCTGCATGCTGGAATGCGCGAACTTCAGATGCGCCCCGCCGATTCCACCCAGGCCGAGCGTCGCATCCAGCGGAATCCAGCGGTCCTTGATCCAGACCTCGGTCCACATGTGGTAGGCAAAGCCGCCGGCCGCCGGATAGTAGACCAATCCGATGGCGACGCGCGCCGGGATCTGGCGGGCTCGGCACAGGGCCGCCAGCAACATCGCGTGTTCGGTGCAATCGCCTTCCAGGGACCTGGCCACTTCGGCGGCGGTCGCCATCGCCGTCGAGTAATTCTTCAGCCGAATCGTCGTTTTCACGTGCCGTTCCAGGGCACAGGCGACCGTCCAGGGATCGGACTGGCCGGCAGCCACCGCCTGCGAGATCTTCACGACTTCAGCATCATCGCTTTGGACCAGGGTGCTGGGTTGGCGATCGGCGTCCGTCGGGGCGTCTTTCTCCTGATCGGGCACGCTGGCCGGCTGGTTGGGCCGGACGGCCTGTACGGTGACTTCGGCTCGGCCATCGTCCAGCGACCGGACCGTCTGGGTGAGTCCCGCCGCGAACAATGACTTGACGTCGCCTTCCTTCAAGTGTGCTCGATAGACGACGCGGCGCGTGCGATGAGGGTCCGGCAGGGGGCGATCGACGCGTACGATTGTATCGAACCCCAGGTCGAACCCGCTGTCCGCGCTGGGCTGCAGGGCATCCTCACGCGTGGTCAGGAAGGCTTCCATGCCCAGTTGCAGGTCCTTGACCTTATGAGGCTTGCCTTGCTCGTCCGTCCACACGATGGACTTCATCTGGGCCGGCCCAAAGTCCGTCGTGACGTTGATCCGCAGCAACGTTTGCGTGCCCGCGGCCAATTCCGTGGCTTCGTAGGCAACCGCCTCCAAGTGGATTGCACCTACCTGGTTGATCACGGGCAGCAGAGCTTGCAGGCGGCGGGTTTCTCCCGGCCGCATCGGCTTGCGGCGCAGCGAGAACTGGTCCGCGAAAAAGCCGCCGTAGTGCCGGTCCCAGGCCAGCGAGCGCTGTTCCACCTTGCCCTGGGTCGTATCGCGGAGCGTCAACTGGCCGCCCTCGCACCGTCCTTCCGTGATGACCGTCCCCGGCCCCGTGTTCATTTCGCTGTAGAAGGACAGCAGTTGGCCGTCGCGGGTTTCCAGGCTCATCAGGCGAGTGCGGACGACGGTTTCGGCGTCAAACCGCCGCACTTTCAGTTCGTCCTCGTAACTCCAGCGGAGGCCCGGCCGGCCGTCTTCGGTTACGCCTTCCATCGTCAGGTGCGTATAACCGATCTTGCCGCCGTTGATGTAACATGCCATCCAGATCTCCTCACGCTCGTCGCCAATCGGAATCGGCACACGTTCCGGCGCCGTTTGGGCCGCGGAGGCGTCTGAGTTGGCGGGAGCCGGGTTCGCTTCGGCCGCGGCGTCATCCGCCAGCGGCGAGGCGGTTGGCGAGCAACCGCACCCGGCCAGCGCCAGGAGCACGGCGGCCGACTTGGCAGAGTGCCATAGAAATCTCCTCATCTTGACTTGCCTCCCCCCTGCGAGCGGACGCCGTTGCGCGGCGCGGGCGAACCTGGAATCGGGGCGTTCGTTGGGCCTGCTTTCCGACCGCTGGTGACGGTCGTAACGAATTTCTTCTGCGGGCAATATAGCAGACCCCGGCCTCTGCGCGGCAAGGGCACCCCTCGGGGCAAACTTTCGCCGATCTGCAGCCGCGACAGGCGCGGGGCGTGATTTCCTGGCAAACCCAGTGCGGCAGACGGCGTCGGCTTCGCGAGAGTGCTAGATTTCCCTGACGCGGCCAACCTACCATTGGCACGGGCAAAAAAGATGGGGCGGCGGCCGGAAGCCCGAAAGCGTGACCTAGATTAGGACTAGAGACGAGGCCGCAGACGGAGTCGCTGGAGACTGCCGCTGACCGATCGAGTCCGAACATACGAGGACGAAGATGAGCTTCCTGAAACAGTTTTTCCTGAAGGCATTGCGGCCGGAAGACGTCAGCCACCGCCGCCACAGCAGTTTTGAAAGCTTGTCCGAGGAGGAGTTGGAAGCTCACATGAGCATCTGCCAGTACGACGGTTTCCGTCTGACCGACGCCGTGCGGCCCTCGTACGACTTGCAGGTGCGGCCCGTCCAGGGCTATCGGTTCGACACCTACCGCGATGAACAGGGCAAGGTCGATGTCCCGGTGCTGATGGCTTCGGCCTCGTCCGAAATCCTCTTCGAAGTGCTGCTGGAGTCCCTCGATCCGCTGGGCTTCGATGTGGACGTCGTTCTGGAAACCAGCCATTGCCAGCGCGGCAGCCATCGTGACCTGTACCGCGAACACATCGACCTGCCCGTGCTGAAAAGTGTCCTCTGGGACTACGAAGAAATGCTCTTGAACGACGGCTGCACGGGCCTGGCGGTGATCAATCCGGAGACTCCGCAGGAAGTGCAGTTTGACGAACACAAGCTGCTGATCTATTACGGCGAACCCTTGGAAGCGTTCGAAGACGTGTTGCGTTCGCGCGGCATTCGTCCTGTCGAGGGTCTGCGTTTCATCACGGAAGCCGAACACGTACACTCCTCCCGAGACGAGTTTCGGCGGCAATTCGACGAATTGAAGACGCACTTGGGCATCGACGCCTGGGATACCTGATCCGACTTCACCCACAGACCCACAGCGTGAAGAGGGAAGCCGAGTCAGGGCGGACTCGGCTTTTTTTCCATCTCCAGCCAGCCGACGTTCCAGGCGGCCATCGTACGGACGGCCAGCCAGTACAGCGTCAGGCCCGTCAAGGCGCCCAGCACGTTGGCGACCCAATCCTTGACATCGGGGGTTCGTCCCGGAACCGGGATCTGCCCCAGTTCGTCCACGGCCCCGTAGCAGGCCGCGATCAGCAGGGCGCCTGCGTAGAGCCGCCCGCGCCGCAAGCCGAGATGCGGCAACAGCAGCGCCAGCAGGAAGGTCAGCCCCGCGTACGCCGTGACGTGCAGCAACTTGTCAGAGACCGGCGGGCCGTCGATTACGCCCCCCGGCAGGTGCGTGCCGACGCATAACGCGGCCCAATAGACGGCCAAGATGACCGCCACGGTCTGCGTTTGAGTCCGCCGCCATGATCTCTGTCGGACGTGTTCCACGATCGAGCCTCAAGGTTCTTTCTTCGGTGGCTTGGCGAAAAAGCCGGGCTTTTCCAGCCTGCCCCTGGGCGAGTACGCTATGCTGTCGTCGTTCGCTGGCCTAACCCCAGGAGACAGCTGTCATGAATCGTTCGTTTCCAGCGCTTGCGGCCCCGCTGCACACAACTGCGGTCACTTTCCAGAAATCCGAGGAGTCTGTCAAGTTCGATTGCCTGGCCTTATTCGGGCTCGCGAGGTTCCTTGCAGGCGGCATCTTGTGGCTCGCCGTGCTGGCCGCCGGCTGGGCAAGCGAACACGCACCCGGTGTCGTTCCGAAGCCCTGCTGGACGCCGCTTTTCGACGGCAAAACCCTGGGCGACTGGAAATCCTGCAATTTCGGAGGCGAAGGGGCAGTGACGGTCGCGGACCGGCAGATGCTGCTCGACTTTGGCGATTCTCTGACAGGAATCGTTTACACCAAGCCCTTTCCCAAGCGGGATTTTGAAATCCGGCTGCAGGCGATGCGCGTGGACGGCAACGACTTCTTCTGTGGCCTGACATTTCCCGTGGCCGAGTCGCATTGCAGCTTCATTGTCGGCGGCTGGGCCGGCGCGGTCGTGGGCCTGTCCTGCATCGACGGGCGCGACGCCTCGGAGAACGACACAACACAGTACATAAAGTTCGACGAGGGACGCTGGTACCGCATTCGCGTGCGGGTGACGGCGGATCGTATCCAGTGCTGGATCGACGACCAGCGCGTCGTCGCTCAGAACATCCGCGGACACCGCATCACCACGCGCGCGGAAGTGGATCCCTCCCGACCCTTGGGAATTGCCGCGTGGCAGACCAAAGCGGCGCTCCGCGGCATTGAGTTCCGGCACCTGAAGGAAGGCGAAAGGTAAATGCACGAACATTTCATGCGGCGGGCGATCCAGGAGGCGCAGCAGGCTCGGTTGGAGGACGAGGTGCCCATTGGCGCGGTCATCGTCCATCGGGGACGTCTGATCGCCTCGGCACACAACCAACGCGAACAGCTGCGGGACCCCACGGCCCACGCAGAGATGATCGCCATCACCCAGGCAGCGGCGGCTCTGGGCAGTTGGCGGCTGGAGGACTGTACGCTGTACGTGACGCTGGAACCCTGCACGATGTGCGCCGGAGCGATTGTGCTGGCCCGGATTCCCCTGTTGGTCTACGGGGCAGCGGATCCCAAAGCCGGGGCGGTCCATTCGCTGTACCAACTGCTGAGCGATCCGAGGCTGAACCATCGTGCCGAGGTCGTGGCGGGCGTGTCGGCGGCGGCCTGCGGCGAGTTGCTGAGCGATTTTTTTCAGGCCAAACGGCGTCTCGGAAAAAAGTGACTGCCTGCTCAGAAGTCTTGGCTGCCCAGAAGCCCGGCTATTTCAAAGAAGTCGGGCTTCTCGAAGTGCCGCGAGAAACCCATTTTTTCCCCTTGCCTATGTGGTAAAAGAATCGCACGGCGGTAAAATACGGGCACTTCGCGGACGGTGCCGAATGTAACATTTGGACCGGACAGTCCGGCGGAATAAGCTTTTCTAAACAGGTTGACCGGGACGGATACGATAAATGGCTAAGCTCGACGCTAAGTTGGGAGGCTCTACAGAGCAAAGGAGTGGTGCGATGGGGCGCGTTTATTGTCGGTGGTTTTCGATCGCAGTCGTCATGTTCGCTCAGCTGACGGGGGCAAGGTTCGCCCGCGCGGCTGACACGGCGGAGGCCGAGGTGAGGCAGTCGGTTCAGGAACTCGAACGCTGGCTGGGAAGCGATGTCCACGCTCCCGGCTGGCGCAAGTTCCTCAAGACCGATCGGTTGCACGCTGAATTGGACAAGGGGGCCCGCGCGGACCGCGGCTTGGTCCGCGAGGTGCTGGATCGCTTTGCCAGCGACACGCCGGGCCTGGAGCGGAGACGGTTTGTGGCCGTCCGCAGCGCTCTGAAGAAAT
>Ga0116156_10003660_pt1 | contig 13340 bp, 9 predicted proteins | sample AD_UKC045_MetaG_FD_89891 | JGI IMG/M metagenome (GOLD analysis project Ga0116156, IMG submission 89891) | Active sludge microbial communities of municipal wastewater-treating anaerobic digesters from USA - AD_UKC045_MetaG | ecosystem: Engineered > Bioreactor > Anaerobic > Digestate | place: USA... | reverse complement strand
TTAGATTTTTGATTTTCCAAACAAAAATCACATGATTTTCCTGTATTTTTAATTTTTTTTTATTTTATAGCTTTTCTGTAATGCCATTTTCCTCTAATAAAATATTTTATTCTTTAATTCTGTTATTTTACTTGTTATTAGTTTTTTTTATTATATAATGTGGGAGTTTTTATATCATTTTTAACCAAAAAACTATACCTGCCTTTAAGAAGTATTTTAGGTTAAAAAATAAACAGGGGATTTTTCGAAAATGAATATGAAAAAAAATATAATACTGATACTGATTTTATTATTGACGGTTATGCGTCCTTGTTTTTTAAACGGCGCAGACAACCTTGACGAAGAATTTAAAATGCTCAAGGAATATCAATCGGTAAAGGAAATGATAGTAATCTCGGCTTCAAAACGGCTACAGACTTTGTTTGACGCGCCCGTTTCAATATCGGTAATAACAAGCGAGGATATACAAATGTCGGGATGTCAAAGTTTAGCTGAAGTATTGAGAATGGCGCCGGGAGTATATGTTCAAGAAACAAGCGGCGGACAACAGGACGCTTCGATACGCGGAATGATAAACGTTCCTAAAGAAGGCGGAGCTTTTGCGGCGTTTTCAAGAAACATACTTGTGTTAATCGACGGCCGCTCATATTTTAACGATGTGTTCGGCGGAACGTTTTGGGAATTCATACCTATAACTTTCGACGACATAGACAGAATTGAAATCGCGCGCGGACCGGCGGCGGCATTGTACGGAGCCAACGCTGTTACCGGAGTAGTGAATATTATAACTAAAAAAACCGGTAAAACAAAAGGGCTTTTTGCAAGCGCCGGCGCCGGCAATAAAAGCCGGCGTTTTCACGCTTTGCGATATGGAAATTCTTATAAAAATTTTTCATTTAGAATCGGAGGCGAAATCACGGTTAAAGACGCATACGACGATTTTTCATTCGATCACACTAAACAGATTTATGAATACAGATATTCGGTTTTAGCGGCGGACGGAACTCCTAATCTCGATTATTTGCCGCCGTTTAAAAAATCATTAGACGCGTATAGAATAAGTTCTTTTTTCAATTATGATTTAAAAAGCAAGGGAAATATAGAGCTTCAATTAGGATACAGCGACGGCAAATTCAATTCGACCGGAGCTTCGGGCGATTTATTTTTAATGGGTTATAAAAATATGCAAAACTGCGTCGGCAGGATAACCTATCAATTGAACGATTTCAAAATTTCCATTTCTGATAATTTCGGGCGGCTTGGAACCGAATATAAAAAAAGCTCAACCTACAAAATAGAAACGGATTATATAACAGGTGATACGATTTTAGCTTTGGACGATTATGCGGATTCTCAGCAAAACGGAAGCGCATGGAATTCATTTGATATTGAAATACAAAATGTTTTTAATATAAGCGATAAAGATAAGCTTGTCGCCGGCGTAAATTATAGAACTACAACAGCGCGTTCCGACGCTCAATATTTTAGAACGAATACGCGAAACGAGCAAAATTTTATCGCCGCGTATATAAACAACGAATATAAAATTCTTGACAATTTAAACCTTATTTTGGGCGGCAGATATGATAAATATAATAAACCGGATAAATCGGTATTATCGCCGCAAACCGTATTGTTATACAAACCGGACGAGGATCAAAGAATAAGATTGATTTATTCGCAAGCCGCGCGGGCGCCGTTTATCGCGGATTTAATGATGGATTTACAGTTTTCAAACGGATTTACTCAGGATCAGAAATGGGCGCCTTTATTAAAGCTTTCTCCAAATTCAGATTTGGATCCTATGACGATAAAATCTTATGAAATAGGATATTCGCGAATTTTTAATAAGATATTAAATCTGAATTTAAATCTTTATCATTATGAGTGCGACGATTTGATAGGTTATCAAACCGTTGTTTCTGATTCGCCTTACGCCGTTGCAAAACATTTGACAAAAGAAACTTCGGCGGCGGGAACAATCAGAAGCGTCAATCTCGAAGGAAGATTTAAGTCAAACGGGATTGAAGCCGGTTTTGATTATTTAATAGACGGACGCAGTAAAATATGGGGAAGTTATTCCTATCAGAATTCCAGATTCAACGGGAATTCTTCAAAAGCGTCTCCTGAACAGCTTTTATCAATCGGTTTGAATAAAAATTTTAAAAAGAGCGGCTGGTCGTTTTCAGCTTCCGCCAACTACGCAAGCGGTTACGAGGTTTCATTGACAAACGTAATGGATCACACATTGTATTCGACTCTGACTCAAGCCGGAAATAATCTGGTTACGGAACGATACGCGGGCAAATCTTGGAGCAACGTTTATAACGCGTATATAACAACCGGAGCGCAAGCTTTTGAACAATTAGGCGGAACTGTTTTACCGACGGCAAACCAGGGAATAGAATCTTTACTGACCCCGGCCGAAGCCTCCTTTCTCGGCTTTTTTAAAGAAGATCCCGCTCTTATCGGACAGTATAAAACTTATCTTATGAATCTTGGGCTGCCCGAAGCGGCGGCTGACGCTCAAATTCAAAGCGATACTATAGCGGCTGGACAAGCGGCAAGAGCCGGTTTCGGTTCGGCATTCATAACGTCTATGCAGAATACGAGTTCTCAGTCCGTAAAAGCATTAATGTTTTTCAATTTAAGAATAGCAAAACGAATATTTAACGATAAAGGAGAAATCGCGTTCGCCGCGAGTTTAAGACCGGAAAGAAGGGAATATCCATACGGGGAAAAAACCGGAAACAAATACGGAATTTCATTGAGTTATGAGTTTTAATAAAAAAATAATTCTTGCAGTCGCGGGTCTGATAGCGGTTTACGTTATAATATTATATCTCGTATTAATTCCTTTCACCGCAAAATTAATCGGCTTAAACAAAGACATTGCGACAGGACTGCTTACCGAAGAATTAGAGAGAAATTTTAAAACTGCGTTGAGGATTTTCGGAGATATTAATTCGTCTACGTTAAGCAAAGCTATTGAAACAAACAATAAAACGTTAAAAGAACAGTCGGATAAAATCGCTTCATTTTCAAAAGCTACGCTTGAAAAAAACAGTTCTGATTTCATAGCTCTCGGAAAAAAAATACTGATCAACAGCGAAACAAAAAGAATTTCTGATTTAACTAAAAATCTTACCTTGCAATTTCAATTATATCTTTCCGAACTTGATTACGTTAATATGAATCAGGCTGTAAAAGATTTGATGAACGATTCAAATATACGATATGCCGCAGTTTATAAAAATTCCGATAAAAAAATTTTTGAAGCGTATAATTTAGGAACTGGAGAAGGCAAAAACAATGAAACAAATTTTAAAATTATAAACGCCAAAGGCCATTATGAATTTATAAAAGAAAGTTTTTTAAATCATTCCGTAAAACTGAGAGAATGCGTTGTGAACGGCGAATTTATAATCGAATCGGCTCAGTCCATAAAAGCCGGCAACAAAATTCTCGGACTTATTAACATAGGGTTTTCCATTCAAAAAATGTATTCGGATATTATGGAGAACAGCAAAAAAATAAGTTCGGATATGGAATCTTTGATTTCCTCTTTCAAAAAAAACGCCTATAATCAAAATGAATTGATTATGAAACAATCGGGCGAACAGTTGAAAATAAATTTGAACTCGCAATCTGAAATAATCGACGATGAAATTCGCCGGACAAAAAATAAGCTTATTGACAGTCTCTCGGAAGTTCAAAAAAAACAATCGAAAATATTGACAAAGAAAATAGCCGTTATTATAACGCTTCTCGGAGTTTTATTTTTAATCATCGGGATATGGTTCGCCGTTATTTTAGCAAAGAAATTTTCCAAACCCGTAAAGCAATTCGTAGAGCGGGCGAACAAACTCGGAAAAGGCGATTTTGACGAGCGGCTTAACATAAAATCTGGCGATGAATTTGAAATACTCGCCGATTCTTTCAACGCGATGTCCGACGAAATCAAAGAATCCAGAAACGCTCTGGCGGAATGGAATAAATCTCTTGAAAAATCCGTAAGAGAAAAAACAGCGTCCATAAAAAATCTTCTCGACAACGCCGGGCAGGGGTTCTTATCATTCGGCAATTCGCTTGCCGTTGATAAGGATTACAGCATCGAATGCGTGAAAATTTTCGGAAAAGAAATTGAAAACTGCAGATTTCCCGATTTGATTTATCCGGACGATACTGAAAATAATTCCGTAACCGAAAAAATATTCGGTAAAATATTCGGCAGAAAAAACGATAAACAACTCGACCTTTATCTACCGCTGCTTCCTTACGAAATAACAATCAACGGCTCGATTATAAGCATCGAGTATAAATTATTTGTCGCTTATTGCGAATTGGAAACCGGAGCGCAAACCGAAAAAGTTATGGCGGTTTTAACGGATATCACGGAAAGAAGAAATCTTGAAATGCAAATCGAACGCGAAAGAACCGTTTTAAAAATGGTGGTTAAAACAGTCGTTCATTACGAAGATTTCGTTGAAATATTAAAAGATTACTCGCTTTTTTACGAAGAAAAAATTTACGTTATTCTTGACGGCAAATATTCTGTCGCGGAAATCGTAGATGAAATTTACCGCGAGACGCATACGTTTAAAGGATTATTCGCTCAGTTTGAAATGTCGGAATCGGCGATGAAAATTCATTTGTTCGAGGATAAACTTTCAAAAATCAAAAATAATATTGAAAAATACGATTTGGTAAAATTAAAAAATGAGATTGATGAAATTCGCGATATAAAAAAATGGATTGAAAAAGATTTAACCGTATTAGCAGAAATTCTTGGGGCGGATTTTTTTACCGATAAGAATTACATAAAGATTCATAAAAATAAAATTATTGAAATTGAAAACAAAATAGTTTCAACCTGTTCTGCCGCCGAATGCGGTTTATTTCTGCCGGAAATAAGAAAGCTGAGATTAAAATCATTATCAGAATGCTTGAAGATTTATGCGGATACGGTTGAACGAATTTCGGAACAATACGGAAAATCAGTTAATCCGCTTGTTATCGAGGCGGACAATATATTTATCGACGCGGAAAAATACGCCGGATTTATAAAATCGTTGATTCATATTTTTAGAAATTCAATAACGCACGGAATAGAATCGCCGGAAGAAAGATACGGGAGCAATAAACCGGAATACGGAACGATTATATGTTCAGCCGTAAAAAAAGACGATAATTTAGTAATAAAAATTTCAGACGACGGCAGAGGACTTGACGCTAATAAAATCGGAAAAAAAGCGGTAGAGCTTGGAATAATTTTGCCGGAACAGCTTTTAAAAATGAGTCAATCCGAATTGCTTAATATAATATTTTACAATGGTTTCAGTTCATTGTCGCGGGCTACCGAAATCGCCGGAAGAGGCGTCGGATTAAGTTCGGTAAAAAGCGAACTCGAAAAAATCGGAGGAAGCGTTAAAATAAATTCCGTAAAAATGGAATTCTCCGAATTTGAATTTATAATTCCCGAGACTTTAAGTTTTGAAATCCCGGCGGTTGATCCCGAAAAATTTTTAAACCCGCTGGCTGAAAATACGGTTAAGTATTTTAAAGAACAAATAGGCGTCGATTTGACGATAGAAAAAATCGAATACGATAAAAATCAAAATCTCCCATTGTATAAAATATCCGTATATACCGGAATCAAAGGAATTCTGTCGGGTTCTTTGTTTTTAAGCGCAGACGGCGAATTAGCAGAATATATTCTGAAAAAAATGATGATAGAAAAATTATCGCCCGCGGAAGAAAAAATATTAATTGATAAGGGACTTGCGGAAAGTTTGAACGTGATAGCCGGAGCCGCGATAAAACATATTGAAAATTTTGAAAATTTAATTACTATAGATTCGCCGGTTTCGGTAATAGGCGGCGATGAAAATATTTTGAAATTTACCGATGGAAAAATCTTCAATTGTTTTTTTAAAGCCCGCAAAGGCAGATTGAGTTTAAATACGGTTTTAAGAAACATTTAAAAAAAACCGGTTGTTGGGATTGAAATTTTAAAACAGGTTGTTGAGATATGGCAAATATAATGATTGTGGACGATTCGATTATTGTAAGAAAAAATCTTAATAGCATATTATCCGCGGCTGGACATAACGTTGTAGCCGAAGCTGATAACGGCGAACTTGCAGTTCAATTGTTCGATAAGCATAAACCCGATTTGACCACGATGGATATTACTATGCCCCGTATGAATGGAATAGACGCCGTCAGAAAAATAATGAACAAATATGAAACGGCGAAAATCATAGTTATCAGCGGAATCGACCAAAAAAACTTGATACTTGAAGCCCTCGAACTTGGAATTATAAATTATATTTTGAAACCGGTTTCAGCTAATAATCTGATTGAAAAAATCAATAAAGCTCTTGAATAAACGATGAGAATTTTCTTACTGTTTTTTTTTATAACCGCAATTATAACAGTTGCGCCGAATAATATTTTTTCCGGCGATAATATTACGATAGGATATTATAATCCGGATATATCGTATCCGGCTTCCGAAATAATTAAGACGGCGGATAATTATTATAAAAAATTAAATATTAATCTTTCTATGCAGCCGATTTCAAATTTTGACAATATAAGCCGTTTGCTTTTAGACAACGGCGTCGAATATTTAATTATGCCGCCTTTGTTTGCGGATTATATAAACGGCGGCGCGGAGATTAAACGCCGGCTTGAAGCGGTGGATAAATACGGGAGCAATTTTTATTCTAAATACATTTTGATAAAAAAAGACAGCGGAATAAAAACAGTCGGCGAACTGGCAAATAAGCTTATAGCTTCGTCGTCGTATGGAAAAATCAGCGAAGAGATATTGAATAAATTTATTTTTTCAGGGTCGCCTCTCAAAACGGAAAACGTGGATATTTTATGGGTTAAAAAAGATTTGGACGGGATATTCGCTTTAGTGTTCGGTCAGGTTGAAGCCGCTATAGTCGCGCCAGCGAGTTATGAATTGTTAAGCAGAGAGAAACCTGAATTTTCAAACGAATTGACGATTGTTTATACTTCCGGAAAAATATTTTTTCCGTGTCTATATTCAAAAAATAAAATTTTGAATTCTATTGACGGCGAGATTCGGGAATCATTTATAAAAATGAACGAAAATAGTATCGGAATGGAACTGCTGAAGATTTTTGGAATAGAAAAATGGAAACAACTATGAAAATTATTATTACCGGACTTTTGTTTTCGAATATCAGATTTTCAAGATTAATTGTTTGTCTATTATATCTGGCGCTTCTGTTTCCAATTCAAAATTCCGCCGATGAAATCAATTCTAATATTATTGCCGTAGTGAAATCGCAAGAACTCGAAATATATAATGAAATAATTAAAAACATTGAATTATCCGCGTCTATCAAAATGAAAAATTATGAACTGAAAATTTTTAACGGCAACGGCGACAATTCGGCGCTTGAAAAAATATTCGGAGATTTATCCGGATTGAAACCGGCGGCTATAGTGACTATCGGAATCCAGGCTTCATATATGGCGAACTCTATGATAGAAGATATTCCGGTAATATTTTGCGGCGTGCATCAATGGGAAAAATTCATAGTAAAGAAAAAAAATATTACCGGAGTCGATATGACTATTGATCCGAATTCCATAATAAAACATTTCAAACTCGTTATTCCCGATTTGAAAACGGTCGGCGTTATTTTTGATCCGCAATATAACGACAATTTAATTTCTCAACTTGAAAAAGCGGCGAAAAAGGAGAATATCAAAATCGCAAAATCAAAGGTCAAAACAAAAGATTTGGAAAGTATTTCTCTTGAAAAAATAAAGGAGAGGTTCTCGGAATTAAAACAAAAAGAAAATATTCAATTGCTATATTTAATACCGGATCCAAGCGTGATTACCAAGGAAAATTTCAATTTTTTAAAAGAAAATTGCATACTTTCGAAAGTTTCATTATTTGCGTATAACGAGGAATTCGTTAAAGACGGAGCGCTTTTTTCGCTGGCTCAGGATTATTCAAACGCCGGCAGCCAGATATATCTTATTCTAAAAAAGATTTTAACAAATAAGATTAATCCGGAAAAAATAGAAGTGGTAAAACCGGTAGGCGCAAATTTTACGATTAATTTTTCAACGGCGCAAAAATTAAATTTGAATATAGAATTTTTAAAAAGTCTTGTTAATAAAATATATTATTAAATTATGAGAATAGCATTTTTTAATCCGCAGGGAAATTTTGATAAAAACGATTCGCATATAACCGAACATCCGGATTTCGGCGGACAGCTTGTCTACGTAAAACAGCTCGCTATCGCGCTTTCGGAATTAGGTCATAATATTGATATTTTTACCAGAAAAATAGTTGACGCCGATTGGCCGGAATTTGCAGCCGACGTCGAATATTTTAACGATAACCGGAAAGTCAAGATTATAAGACTTCCTTTTTCAACCTTAAAATTTTTACCTAAAGAAGAAATATGGAATTATTTAAATTCGGAATATGTTCCGCTTATTATAGATTATTATAAAAAGAATAATTATTTTCCGGACGCCGGTTCGGGACATTACGCGGACGGCGGTTTTTCAGCGGCTTGTTTTAAAAAACTTACCGGATTAAAATATACTTTTACCGCTCATTCGCTTGGCGCTCAAAAAATGGATAAACTGAATCTTAACGCCGGCAATGCGGAGGAACTTGAAAATAAATATAAATTTTCTAAACGCGCCGTCGCAGAAAGGATTTCGATACGGAACGCCTCAACGATTGTAACCAGCACTCAAAACGAAAGATTTATACAATACGCCCACAGAATATACGGAGGTTCCGCGGACGTTCTCGACAATATGAAATTTTCAGTTATACAACCCGGAATTTCTTTAAACATATTTGATAAATTTTCTGTTGCGGCTAATGAATCGCAGATTGTCGATCATTTGAAAAAATCAATATCGCGCGATATTTCTGAACAACGCAGAGAATTGCCTTATCTGATTGTAAGCGCGAGAATCGACCCCAAAAAAAATCATATTGGTTTGTTAAAAATGTTTTCATTAAATACGGATTTGCAGGAAAAATGCAATCTTATGTTTATTACAAGAAATCACAATAATCCTTTCCGCGATTTTAAGAATCTGAATCAGGGATTTGAAAAAGAGATAATCGGAAATATGGTGGAGATAATAAATGAACGGGGGCTAAATGGAAAGATAACTATGTTGTCGCTTTCCGGACAGGAAGAACTTGCGGCGGCTTACAGACATTTGAGAAACTATAAATCTCTTTTTGTTTTGCCTGCCTTGTTTGAACCTTTTGGACTCGCGCCTATTGAAGCGATGGCTTCCGGGCTTCCAGTGGTCGTTACGAAATTCGGCGGACCTTCTGAAAGTTTGAATAGAGAAAATATCGAGTTTGGAAAATTGATTGATCCGGAAAATTTTATCGAGTTTGCAGCGGCTATATTAGATTTGGTTTCAAACGGCAAAGTATGGGAATATTTCAGCGAACTCGGTTATAATTATGTGAAAAATTGTTTTAGCTGGGAAATACCCTCGTTAAAATACGAAGATGTTTTTATGAGAATAATATCGGATAATCATTATGATTCGAACTCGGCAATATCAGACGAAGAATTCAAAATAGTAAATAATTCAAAAGATGAAAACTTGGGATTGGAAATTTTAAACAGATTATATTTTAATTTTTAATATGGAAAAAATTGAAAAAGTAAATAAAACTCAATCAGTAAAATCAATTAATTTTAAAAAAAACAAAAACGCGGATAAAGACGCCTCTTTTTATTCAAACTTCAAAGAAAACATTGAAAATCAGAATCTTGCGGACGATAGCGGGATTAATTTTATTTCCGAAAATAAATCCGGACTTGAAAATCATGAAGAGCGGAAAGAAAGCGAAGAAAAACATAAGTCCGCCAAACAGAAAAAAAATTTTTCCGCGGATATTAAAAAAATTGTTATAGCGGCTGAACGAGCAATTGAAAAATTCAACCGAATATTTGATCTGTCTAAAAATGATTTCTATATGTTTTACGAATTATCCGAGAATAACGAAAATATAACGATAACCGTTGCAAATTCAAAAACCGGCGAATTTATTTATAAACATACAATTTGCGCGAGCCGCATTAATAATGAAAACGATTTTTTCAAGATAATCGACGACTTTTTAAAAGATATAGGTTTGCTGATTGATTATCAAGCGTGATTGTTTTATAAAAACGCATTCGTATTTTTTAAAAGTTGAAGATTATAAAAAACGCATTAATCCGGATAATGCAATAAAAAAAAAGTTTTTCAAAACATATATACGCGCTTGTTAAAACTTCTAAAAACCTGAAAACTGCCAAGTAAAAATTAATGCTTTTGAAAAAGCGCGCAAAATCAATGTTTTTACTTACTTCCAGCGCTTTTTCAAAATTCTAATGCGGTTTTCAGGCTTAATAAGACATTTTTTTTATAGTTTTCAAAGCGCTTCAAAAAATATTCTTGCCGGAATTGCAAGAAATTTATCGATGAGATACTGATGCGGTTTTAAGGTTAATTTCCTTCTGTAAAAGTCCAAGCCACAAGCTCGGATAAAGCCGGATGAATGTGAATAGAATTCGTTATGTTATTAAACGGCAACCCGGCTGTCATAACCGGCAGGATTTCATGAATAAGTATTGACGCATAAGGTCCGATAATATGAAAACCCAATATTTTATCGGTATCAGAATCTATTACGGCTTTGCAAAATCCTTTATACCCGAGAGCTTTTCCCTTTGCGTTTCCAAAATATCCGAGTTTTTTTGAAACAACATTTTTATTTTTTAAGCGCGCCGAATCGAGCGATAAGCCGACTGAAGCTATCTCGGGAAAACCGAACACCGCGTAAGGAACGATTGAATAATCAGGAGTCAGACGTTTTCCAAACAATAAATTTTTCATAAGAATATCAATCTGATAATTAGCGATATGCCGGAAAGCCGGAGTTCCTATGCAGTCGCCGGTTGCCCAGATATCCTGATTTTTTGTCTGGAAAAAATCATTTGTAATTATATATCCGCGTTTATCGAGAAGTATTCCGGATTTTTCGCAGTCAAGCGAATCCGTATTGCATACCCTGCCGGTTGATACCAAGATTTTTTCTGCGTAAATTTCGATTTTTTCGCCGTTTTTATCGCATATCAGTTTCGCCGATTTTTCCGATTGTTCAACCGATTCAAGTTTTGTATTAAGAAATACTTTATAGCGTCCTTCGGCGTATTCGTTGAATTTTTCGGAAAGAGACGGTTCGATTTCAGATAAAAGTTTATCTTTCATTTCAATAATAAAAACTTCAGAACCCAGCGATTTAAAAAAATAGGCGAGTTCCATTCCGATATATCCGCCGCCGAGAACCGCTATAGATTTTGGGACGCGTTTCAATTCCAATATATTTTCATTTGTTAAATATTCCACCGCGTCAAGTCCTTTAATTTTCGGGATTAAAGGTCTCATTCCAACAGCTATTACAAATTTATTTCCCCGAATTTTTTCGCCGTGCGCTTCGATAATTTTATCTCCGATGAATCGAGCGGAATGATTGTAATAATCGAGATTCGGAGTCGATTCTATCCGCTGTAAAAGTTTTGACCGCCAAAAATCCACTATATCCGCAACTCTTTTTTTTATAATCTGAAAATCTATTCCGGTTATATTTGAATTAATTCCGAACTCCGAACTCTCTTCGACATAATGAGCGATATCCGCGCTTTGAAGCATTACTTTTGTAGGAATACATCCGCGGTTTAAACAGGTGCCTCCGGCAAAACCGCGTTCAATCAAAGCGGTTTTGTAACCTTTATTAGCCGCTTCAAAAGCGAATTCGTTCGCTGAACCGGCGCCTATAATAACGTAATCATAATTTTTAATCGTCATTTGAAAAACTCCTTATTTTTATTTGCAAAATTTTCCGCAGTTTCTTTTTTATTAAATATGTTTATCAAATTATCCTGAGATAATACGGACCATAATTTATTCATTTCGTTAGAAGAAGGCAGCGGAGTTCCTTTTTTCAACTGGTTGTAAAAAGCGAATATCCTCCAGTCTTTTTCTTTATCCAATTTATTATATGCGGAATTATTTGCAGGGAGTTTGCCCGACTCGCGCGCAAATTCGATTTGAATTTCCAGCGAAGTCATTATCTCTAAAAATTTTTTTATATCTTCGCTTATTTCCGTTTTAGAAGAAACGCAAAGCAATTGAGTGCCTATAAACGGCGAAACGTAACGTTTCGCGGAACTATTATAAGGCAAATCCGCTATCCCGAAATCAACGTTTGCGGATTGAAGAAAAGGAATAGCCCAGGGGCCGTCGATTAGAAAAGCGAGATTTCCGGCGGCAAAATAATTAAGCGATTTTTTATATTCAAACTCGACTATAGGAAACATTAAATTTTTTTTATAATTCAAATCAAGCCAGAAATTGCAGGTTTGAATAAAAGCGTTTTTTTCGACGTGTAAGGCATTGTCTTTAAATAATTTTCCGCCCATTCCAAAATACCACGGCAGAAGATAATACGCTGAATTAACGTCCATACTTAGCGGATGACATTTTGATTTCAATGCCGTTAATTCATTTAAAAAAGCTTCGAGAAAAGCAGGCGGTTTCTTGACCAATTTTTTATTATAAAGCAAAGCTATCGTTTCGGTATAAAAGGGAATTCCATAAACGAGATTATTGAATGTTGCTTGTTTTCTGCAGGAATCAATCCAGTTTTTCGCATTGATACCAGTCAAAGATAAATTCTGAATCGAATTAGTCGCTATTAAATCGCCCAGCCAGTCGTTAGGAATAAGAAAAACGTCAGGAGCGTTTTTCGTTCCGAGATTTTTTTTTAACGAATCTCTATAAACGGAAAAATCAAAAGACAGCATTCTAATTTTTATATCCGGAAATTCGTCGTTGAATTTTTTTATATGCGAATTCAATATTTTCAATTCGGAAGGATTGTTTATGTGATGCCAGAATCGAATAGTTTTTCTATATTTCGGTTTGGCGGACGCAATAGAATTTGAAAACGCAAAAAAAAACAGCGCCGAGCATAAGCATAAAAATATTACAAATAAAATGTTCTTTTTTTTCATTTAAAACTTCCTCGTAACAAAATTAATACGGATAATTGTCAAACCATTTATAAAACGTGACATTAGGTTTGGCGTCTTTTCCGGGAATATCCTCTATTTTCAACGAACAATAAATTCAGACAACCCGAAGTCAGGGGAACGAATCTGATACCATATTGAAAAAAAGCCGCAGGTCAGTACCGGGGAAAACAGTTTCAGTTTCATTTAATTTTTGGCAGAGAAAACGCG
>Ga0116156_10003657_pt1 | contig 13344 bp, 9 predicted proteins | sample AD_UKC045_MetaG_FD_89891 | JGI IMG/M metagenome (GOLD analysis project Ga0116156, IMG submission 89891) | Active sludge microbial communities of municipal wastewater-treating anaerobic digesters from USA - AD_UKC045_MetaG | ecosystem: Engineered > Bioreactor > Anaerobic > Digestate | place: USA... | reverse complement strand
CATATTTATTCAAAAAATCAGAGATATTTAAAAATTTACATCTAAAAATATTTAGTCTCAGTTTAAAATATAATTATAAACTGAGACTAAATGGCGGAAAAGATTATTTTTTGCACAAACTCAATTGTCAATTGTCAATTATCAATTATCAATTGTCAATTATCAATTATCAATTATTCCCGCTCTTTCGAAAATAAAATCTACTTTTTTAAAGATTTCATCATGTTTGAAAAGCGATTCAATTTCTTCTTTATTTAAAATATTCATTAATTTTTGATTTTCAAGAAGAGCAGTAAAGAAATGCTTACCTTCTTTCCATGTAACCATAGCGGAATCCTGAACGATGTAGTATGCTTCCTGACGTGGAATGCCTTTTTCAGCAAGTTTTAATAATAATTTTTGAGAGTAAATAAGTCCCTTGGTTAAATCTAAATTCTTTTTCATATTTTCAGGATGAACAAATAGATTATCAACAAGAGAAATAGATTTATTAAGCAAATAATCAATTAGAATTGTAGAATCAGGGAAAATAATTCTTTCAACACTGCTGTGAGAAATATCTCTTTCATGCCAAAGAGCATTGTTTTCCATAGCAGCGAGTGCATTTGAGCGTAGCAAGCGAGCTAAACCGCAAATCTGCTCAGAAACAATCGGATTCTTTTTATGGGGCATAGCAGAACTGCCTTTTTGCCCTTTTGAAAAATATTCCTCTGCTTCTAAAACCTCAGTTTTTTGCAAGTGCCTTATTTCAGTTGCTATTTTTTCCAAGAAGCTTCCAATAATAGCAATAGTCGCAAGAAAATCTGCAAAACAGTCGCGTTGAATGACTTGGGTTGTAATCCCAGCAGATTTTAATCCCATTTTTTCACAGACATATTCTTCTACATAAGGTGATATATGCTCGAAAGTGCCGACAGCACCGTTGATTTTACCAACAGAAACCTGCTTGATAGCTGATTTCATTCGAGCAATATTGCGATTACATTCTTCAAACCAAAGTCCAAGCTTCAGTCCAAAAGTAGTTGCTTCTGCATGAATTCCGTGAGTTCTGCCAATGCAGACTGTATGTTTGAACTCAATTGCTCTTTTAGCTAAAACATCTTTAAATTTTTCTAATTTATTTAAAATAATTTCACCGGCTTGCTTGCATTGATAAGCAAAGCAAGTATCTAGAACATCACTTGAAGTCATTCCAAAGTGAATAAATCTGGCTGGTTCTCCAATGTATTCTTCAAGGTTAGTTAAAAAAGCAATAACATCGTGCTTGACAGTTTCTTCAATTTCTAAAATTCTGGAAACGTTAAAATTTGCTTTCTTTTGGATTGTTTCTAATGCTTCAGTTGGAATAAAACCGAGTTTGTTTTGGGCTTCGCAGGCAAATAGCTCAATTTTAAGCCATATATCATATTTGTTTTCTTCAGACCAAATTGGAGCGATGTCTTTGCTACTATATCTTTGTATCATAATTTTTCCTTATTAACGTGAGTTGAAATTTTGGACAAGTCTAATATTATTAAAAGTTTATCATCGTTTTTCCCTATTCCTGTTATATATTCATCTTCTATTGACGAAACCAGCTTTGGAGCTTGCTCAATTGATTCAACTTTAAGCCGCAGTACCTCATTAACGCAATCAACAATAAAGCCAACAGATTTAGAATCGACCTGAACGACAATTATTCTTGTATTTTTATCAAATTCTTTAGGTTCAATACCAAGACGCATTCTCAGATTAACGATTGGGATTACCTTCCCTCTTAAATTAATTACTCCTTCAACGTAATTGAATGTATTCGGGACCTGAGTATGCTCAATCATTTTTATAATTTCCTGAACCTTTGTAATATCAATTGCATATTCTTCTTCTCCAAGATTGAAACTTACAAGTTGAGAAATTTCTTCCGATGAACTATGATTTAAATGTTCCATTTTATTGCCTATTTTTTAAGTAATTATCTGTAGTATTAAATTTCTGGAAAAATATTTTTATAGACATTTTATTTAACATCATTTTATCTTTACAAAAATAAAAAAAATTTTTTAAAATAATCATATTACAAATTCTGCTATTTAGAGGACATCGATGATATATCCTTAAAAATTCTTCTTTCCAACTATACGAATAACGAATTGTAAGTATAGCTATAGAATAAGTATCACTCCAGCCACACTCAAGAGTAATGGCACTTGAATAAAGTAATTTATTTGAGTTTAACTTCTTTACGACAAAAATATATATTTAGTAGATTCGAACCCCAAAATGAAAGAAGAGCTTTATTTAAATGGAGATGACATCACTAAAAGTTTAATTCCGAAACAGTGCTTTTCAGTCATACTATCAGCAAGCTGATAGCATGACAAGAGATAAGTCATGCTATCAACTTGTTGATAGTATGACTGAGAAAAGATGTCATTGGTAGCGAAGCGAAGAATATCAAGTTCTGTGTTAACAATTAGTTGTGAGATTCCTCACTTCGTTTCGGAATGACAGATAAAATTATTTTAATTTGTTCTAAGTAAACAATTTATCTCTGTTCTTTATTTTATCAATCTATACAAGTAACATTACTCTCAAGAGGGGCAATTCTAAAAGTGAATTATTAAAAAACAAAAGAACCTTTTTATTTTATTCATATTTTCATTAGTTTTGCAATGAAGTGTGAATATCGAAAATTATAACGATATATATTAGCAATGCAAAACAAATTATTCTTAGTAACAGCTTTATTCTTATTCTTTTTTTTTAAAGGAGAATTTAAATTAATATCCCAACCTTCCTGCCTAATTTACAGTAATATAACAGAATCGGATACCGTAGATTTTGGGAAATGCTTAATCGGCGATTCAATCATTTGCTCCTTTACTATAAAAAACACCGGAACAACTCCTTTAAGAATAGTCAGTTATGACCCTTCTTTCGTTATCGGAATTTATAAAAACTACTTAAAAGAGTTTGAAGAATTTGAAACAAAAGAGGGTTTTCCAATAAATATTGGTATAAGTTCAGAGGAAGTTATTGAAATTAAATATAAAGCAAGCACATTACTTACAGTTTATCCTCCGGGAAAAAAGCATGCTATATTAAAAATTGGTGTATTTGATCCTGAAACTGCTCCTGATACAATTAAAGAAAGCGATATTGTTTATTCACGAACATTTTTGATGATTGCCCGGAAAACCACAAAATTTGTTGATGGAAATGAAGAACTGATTGAAATAGATTCTGTTTATAAAAATCCATCTGATACTGTTAAAATCCCATGGAATATGCTCAATCTATCAAGTATTAATATTGATGTAAATTCAGTTGATTTTTCGATGTTAAGTCCAGTTATTAATGAACCTGAATTTTCAGTGAAGATACCAACTTTACCATTAGAAATGCTCCCAAAAAGAAATTATATTTGGTCTGTTAATTACTATCCAACAGATTTAACTGCTGATAGCTGCAAACTGCAATGTTTTTATCAATCTAAATCTCTAACACCTTATATTGAAGATTCCTGTTTTGTTGTAATTAAAGCGATTGGGGTAGAACATAACTTAAAAATTAACGAATTTCAAAGCGATGAGTTTAGTGGCGATACTTTAGTTTTTGGGAACCAGCGATTTGGCTCTTCAAAAGAACTTATTGTCGTTATTGAGAATCAAGGCAACCTTCCTTTTGGAGTTCTAACTCAAAAAATTGAAAGCATTTTGCAACCTACTCAGGATTTTGCTTTTAATTTAACAAAGCCATTTTTACTAAATAATACACATCTTTATCAGAATAAATTCGATACTATAAAAATTGGATTCAACCCGACAGAATTAGGAAATTATATTTCAAAATACACTATTGAAAGCAATATCGGGCAAAGAAAAATCCTTGGTGTTCCATATAAAGCAAAGTATTTTACTTTTTATTTGAAAGGATCTGCTACTGAACCAAGAATCAGCACTTTTAGTGATACAATTAATTTTGGTAATATTGTATTAAGTCCAGAATGCACCAACTCTCGTGATACTCTAATTCCTGTTACAAATTTGGGGAATGAAGAATTGAAGGTTTTCAATGTAACTCTAAATCCGCCTCCACCGGCTTCCAAATTCAGCATAATCGAATATCCAAGTATTATTAATCCAAACAAAACAGAATACATAAAGATTAATTTTTCATCTAATTCAATTGGAGAAGAACACGCCGATTTGATAATAACAACAAATGCAAATCGACCAAACGACAGATTGGTTTTGCCTTTAAGAGCAACAGGAGTACCACTTGTTGCTGCCCGTCTATCTATTCCAACAACAATCAAAGCAAGACCCGGAACTCCGATTTCATTTCCAATTATCATAAATAATAAAAATTTACGTTACGCCAGAAACTTCACTGATACTTTAAACTTTGATAAAACTCTTTTGAGCTATCATTCTTATCAGATTTTTTCTACAGCTGCGGAAGTTGCCGACCAAATTTCTATCAATCAGATAGCTGATGAAGGGCGACTACATATATCTGTTTCTGTTCCCTATACTACTTACTTCCTGCCTCGTGATACACTCATTATTTTAAAATTCTATACTTTTTTGGGTGAAAATATTTCAACTCCTATTGCATTTGTGAATCCAAAAGTTGGCGATGGTATTTGCACTAACGTATTGAATATAGAAAAAGTCAACGGGTTGTTTTCGCTTGATTCCGTTTGCGGCTTAGATTTGAAAGTTGTTCCTATTACAAAGCCAATCGTTGCTTTTAAGGAAATTTATCCCAATCCGGGTTTTGAAAAAATCAACATAGAATACGAATTAAGCGAAGAAGCATACATCCGAATTTCCATTTTCAATGTGTTTGGAGAGAAAATCAAAGATATTTACAGCGATAAAAACAGTAAAGGAGAACACATTTTTGAATATCCCTGCTCTGAACTATCTCATGGTTTTTATTATTGCGAACTTTCATCAAACACAATGAAAGAAATAAGAAGATTTATAATTTCGAGGTAAGCTTTTAAGTGGAGTTCTAAAAATTGACATTGGCACCCCCCAGATAAAGCATTTGATTTATCTGGGGGTTTCCAATGACATCGCTACATTTGTCTGTCATTCTGAACGAAGTGAAGAATCCAGAGAGTAGTGGTTAAAAAAATTTTCTGGATTCTTCGCTGCGCTTCATAATGACAGTGGTAAAATTTTGTCATCTCCATTTAAATAAAGCATTTACTTTATCAGGGGGTTCGGAATGACATCTTTTCTCAGTCATACTATCAACAAGTTGATAGCATGACTTATCTTTTGTCATGCTATCAGCTTGCTGATAGTATGACTGGAAAGCACTTTTTCATAATGACAGTGGTAAAATTTTGTCATCTCCATTTAAATAAAGCATTTGCTTTATCAGGGGGTTCGGAATGACAATTTAATTTTGCACCATTTGTTGTCGGTTTGGTATCAGAACGACAATCAAAATTGAATTTTTAGAACTTCCACTAAATTTTTCTATGATTTTTCAAATTTTAAATTATAATTTTGAAAATAGAATTTGCTCAAATTTAAAAGAGAAAAGAAAGAAAAGCCGTAATGCAAAATAAAAGAGAAGAAGCAGCGCAAATACCTGAAATGAAATACAACATAGAAAAACCACCAACGGGGGACAGAGTTACAGAATTTCTCAACATCTTTGCTTCTATACTAAAACATTCAAATTACAGAATTGCCTTAGAGCATTATATAAAAGTATCTGCAAAATGCGGTCGATGCTCAACTTCCTGCCATCTGTTTTTAACGACACGCGATTTAAAAGATATTCCATGCTATCGTTCAGAACTGCTGCTGAGCGTTTATCGGAGATATTTTTCTTTGGAAGGAAGTATTTTTGCAAGAGTATTTGGTGGCTTCGAACTGACAGAAGAGCATATAGACAAGATGGCTAATTCTTTTTGGAAATGCACTGCTTGCAGAAAATGTGTGCTGGAATGTCCTTCTGGGATTGACCACGGTTTACTTACTCATCTTGCACGCTATATAATGGCAGAAATGAATTTAGTGCCTCGTGCCTTAGTCATTTCGACACGCGAACAACTTCACGGCGAAACAGCAAATACTAGCGGTATTCCACTTATTGCACTGAAAGATTCTCTTGAATTTCTTGAGGAAGAATTGCTTGAGATGACCGGAGTAGATATAAAATTTCCAATTGATGTTGAAAATGCTGAATATATTTTCTTTGCTCCTGTATCGGACTTTATGATGGAAGCCGATACTTTGATGGGCATAGCAGCTGTTCTTCATTCTGCTGGTATTAGCTGGACTATTGGCTCAAAATATTTTGATGCAATAAATTACGGGCTTTTTTACAGCGATTTAGTCCTTCGCAGAGTTTTGAAAAAGATGGAAGAAGAAACCAAACGATTAAAAGCAAAGAAGATATTGATAGGTGAGTGTGGGCATGCAAGTCGTAGTGCTACATTTCTGAAAACTTACTGGTCTGGAGACGATTGCCCTCAAATGCTAAATATTATGGAATTGACCCATAAACTCTTTAAAGAAGGGAAAATAAAATTAGACCCAGGCAAAGTTACTGAACGAATTACATACCACGACCCGTGTAACTTCGCAAGGCAGGGTTGGATTGTAGAGCAACCGCGTGAAATCATTAGGGCATTTTCTAATAATTTTGTTGAAATGACCCCAAATAAATCTGAAAACTTTTGCTGCGGTGGTGGCGGTGGCACTGTGTCTATTGATGAAATCAGAAAATTCAGGACACTGGTTTCGGGGAAAATAAAAGCAGAGCAAATAAAGAAAACTGAAGCCCATTATGTTGTTGCTCCCTGTGCTAATTGCAAAAAACAGTTCAAAGAACTTATGGAAGACAACAAAGTTGATGGTGAACTTGTTGGCTTGCACGATTTAATTTTGAAAGCTATGGTATTTGATTAGAGTAGTTATAAAATTGAAATTCCGGGGTATACCAGAATCAATCTTGCTTTTTAGTCATTGGTCATTTGTTGTTAGTAAAAATACTAATGACTAATAACTAAAAAAATGTAAATCAACCCACGGGTTAGGAGTTTGTGAAAAAACCAAGGTTTTTAAGAATAAATGTCAAACAAGAATGTTTGACCCACTTGAATTATAATAACTTAGTAGAATAGACATTCTTGTTTTTTTGAGAATTTACTAGTTTTCGCACAAATTCTTAACCCTTGGGTTGTTTATAAAGATGGATTCTGACATTCTTCAGAATGACGCATTTATTAATGTCATCTCTATTTTAATAAAGGTCTTCTTTTATAAGAGGTTTACCAAAGACAACTCTATAATTCCCCTAAACTTTAACTTTAGCATTCGGGAATAATTTTATAATTCCGTCTTTATCTTTTTGTTCAATAATATTTTGCTGTAAAAATATAAATTTAAGAGCTTTCATTTGAGACATTTCATTAGGAATTCCTTTTAACCTGTTGGAACTTAGCATTAAAGTTTCCAAATTATCAAGTTGCACAATTGAAGTAGAAATTTTTTCAATTTTATTTGCGTTTAAATTTAAATTATCTAGATTTTTCAATTTTGAAATTTCATCTGGAATTTCTGTTAATTCGTTTCTGGTTAAGTTTAATTTTTTTAAATTTGTTAACGCATAAAGGGTTGGGGGAATAGTTTTGAACTTATTAGCAGCTAAATTCAGTTCAGTAAGGTTTTTTAATTCAGATAAACCGTTCGGTAATTCTGTTAAATTATTATTGCTTAAATCTAAAATCTTCACCAAACTAAATTTAGAAATATCCGGCAGTTTTTTTGATTTAAGAGAGCTAAGGGAAAGTTCTTCCAATTTCTTCAATTCACTGATTTTATCCGGGAAAGAAGCAATATTGTTATTACTTAAAAGCAATTTTTTCAAGTTGTTAAGATTGCCTATTTCACTCGGTAATGTAGTAAAAGTATTGGACTGAATATCTAAATATTCCAATGAAGTTAAGTTGCCGATTGCTTTATTTATTTCAGAAAGTTTATTAGCATTTATGATAAAAGTCTTTAAGTTCTTTAAATTCTTTATACTTTCTGGAATGCTTTTTATCTGGTTCTTTGCTAAATTTAAATATTCTAAACTGCTTATTTGAGTAATTTCGGCAGGAAATTCTTCAAGTTGATTGATGTCCACATCTAATTTCTTTAAACTCTTCAGATTACCGATACCTTTAGGTAGCACTTTGAGTTTATTGGTCATAAATTTAATTTCCTTCAAATTGGATAAAGCACCAATTTCTTCAGGAATACTTTCAACCATATTAAAACTAAAATCAATAATTTCAAGTGAAGGGATTTTTGTTAACACAACTGGAAATTCTTTAAAGAAATTTCTTTGAACAATTATTTGCTTTAATTTTTTCAATTGAGCAAGTTCGTCTGGTAGAGTAGTTAAGGCATTTTTAGTTAAATCTAATACTTCAAGCTCTTTAAACTCAGCTATTTTAGGTGATAATTCCTTCATACCTTTGCCAGCCATCATCAATTTTTTCATAGTTGGAGCATATTTTAAAGCATCGTCAATATTACTAAAATTTGTGAAGTCGGGATTGATTTTTGAAGAATCACCACGCTTCTGCTGAAATTGCTGACGTTTCTCCTGGATTTGAGCCGGTGTTAATTTTGGGCGTTCCGGCATCTGTTTGACTTGATTTTTTGCAGCTTCTTTCTTGGAAGTCGGTTTATCGGTAGTTTGCGATTGAAGTGCTAGTACGCTAATTGAAAATAATAGAATCAAACTAAAACAAAAGAATCTTTTCATAATGACCTCTTTTAATTAAATACTAATAGTGAATTTATATTAAAATTTTTTTACTTAAATCTAATTGCCTTAATCGGCATTACTTTAAAAGACGAAAAAGATGGAATTATAGTGGATAAAAATGAAAGAAATCCGGATACAACAATAACTACTAAATAGTTAATTAAAGAGATTGTAACTGGCATCCTGTCAAAATAATAAATATCTGGATTTAAACTAATAATCCCAAATTCTTTCTGAATAAATGATAAAATTAAAGCTATTAAGCAACCGGCTACTGTCCCGGATAAACCGAGCAATGTGCCTTTGAAAATAAATACAAAGGCAATATCTTTGTTTTTCATACCTAATGCACGTAATATCCCGATTGAATGTGTTTTTTCCACAATCGTTATAAATAAAATCGTTATTATGTTAAATACTGCAACAATTGTTATTAAGCCCAATACCAATGGAATCGGCTCTTTTTGCAACTCTATCCAGGAAAATATGGAAGTAAAATTTTGATAAATATTTGTAACAAAAAAAGGATAGCCAAGGTATTCCTGAATTTTGTCAGTTGTTTCGCTAATATTTGTAATTGATTTTAACCAAACAGAATATTCACTGACCCAGCCATCTGGCAGTTTAATTAACGCCTGAGCGGTTTTGAATGGAATGTATATGTTTATGTCGTCGTATTGAGCCATTCCGGTTTCGTAAATGCCTGTAACTTTAAATTTGCTTATATCCGGAAGAGAAAAGCTGTTATCATTTTTTTCATTTATTGTAAAAATAAAAATGTCTTCATTTACTTTAATATTTAGCTTTTTTGCTAATTTTTTCCCAATGATTACTTCTTTGGCTAAAGGAGATGAAAAATTCTTACTACCTTCAACGATTTTACTTGTAATATCATTATTTTTATTTAATCTGTTAAAGTTTTCGTAAGCTTGAATAGCAATGCTTTCAACCCCGTCCTTAGAACGAATGAGAGCTTCTTTTTTTAGAATAGGAGTAATATCAGTAATTTCTTGAAAATTCTTTTTTAGATTCTGTATTATTTCATCTGAATATGGAATTACATCATTTTTAAAAGAGGAAATTTTTATGTGGGCAGACAATTTTTCAACACTATCGTATAATTTTGCTTCATAGCCATCAAGAATAGACAGAGAAAGAATCAAAGCAATACTACCCAACATCACACCGATAAAAGCAATTGTTCTTGTAAATTTTAGGAAGTAACTTTCTTTCCCGGCTCTTGCAAAACCCTTTTGAATAAATTTGATTAAATGCCAATTCATTTATTTAATTTTTTTAATTTAATTTTTTTAATTATTTTTATTTTTAATAAATTGTAAATTCAAAATTGTAGAAAAATAAACAAATAAAAAAACAAAAAGAATGGATAAGACAACAAAAATATTCGGTAATATTGCTTTATGGTGGGGAGTGATATTCTCTTTATCAAGTGTAATCAGTATTATTGATGGAAAAAATATTGGACAAAGTTTCATCATTTTAATTCTTTTAGGAATCCTTCCTTTAATCGCCGGTTTGAATATTCTTAGGAAATCTAAGAAAATGCCTGTTCAGTTAAGAAGCAATCCATCTTTAGAGCGACAAGTTCTTTTGCTTGCTTCAAAGATGAAAGGGCGATTTACTCTATCCGAAGCCGCTCTTTATATGAATTTGTCTATTGATATGACAAGAACAATTTTAGAAGACTTTATTACTAAAGGATTAATTGAAATAGAAATTGATGATAATGGAGTGCAGCAGTATATCTACAGGGAACTTCTTTTGAAATAATTATTAATTGTTAATTGTTAATTGTTATGTCATTCCAATACGAAGCGAAGAATCTCACAAACCCTTATTGCTACTGAATTTGTTATTAAGACTAAAAATATCCTACATCTCCGAGATGTAGGACATCTGTTTTCTATAAACTTTCGCAAAGTTAAGAAACTCGTGCGAAAGTATATTCAATTTCATCGAATCAACAAATCAACAGTTCAACAAATCAACAGTTCAACATTCTACCTTACTTCAGCTCCTAAGCCGGCAACATCATTTTCAACGGTAATCAATGCGAGTTTTCCATCAGCACTGTTTGCAGCCAGAAGCATTCCATTTGACTCTATTCCCATTAGCTTTGCTGGCTGCAAGTTTGCAACAACAACAATTGTTTTTCCAATCAATTGTTCTGCTTCGTAATGCTCGCCAATACCTGCCACAATTTGTCTTTTTTCAGTTCCTAAATCAATTTGTAACTTGATTAATTTCTTTGATTTTTTTACTTTTTCTGCTTCAATAATTTTTGCAGTTCTGAATTTTACTTTCATAAAATCATCGAAAGTAATTAATGGTTCGGGTTCAGGTTCAGCAACTGGTTCAGCAAGTTTATCTATTTGCTGTTTAATTACTTCATCTTCAACACGCTGAAACAGCACAAACGGTTTCTCAGTTTGCTGATTGGGAGTAACAATGCTAAAGCCCTGCTCAATCAATGGTTTCTTTGCATTTTTCCAGAAATTCTTCTTTTTACCGGAATAATTCGGCATTCCCGTTTCAAAATTATTGCCGAAGAAAGATGAAATTCTTTGAGCAGTAAAAGGAAGCAGCGGTGCAAACAAAATTCCGAGTGAATTGCATAGTTGAACGCTAACGAAAAGTGTTTTTGCTGCTTTTTCTTTGTCTTGTTTTACAGATTTCCACGGCTCTTCGTCATTGAAATACTTATTCGCAGCACGGCTTATGTTCATTGTCTCGGTGATAGCATCTCTAAACCTGTAATTCTCATAATGCTTAGAAACTAAGTCAATATTTGAAATTAAGGTATTGAGCAACTGAAAATCATTTTCAGTATATTTTTCAATGAAATTCTGTTTATATTCCTCAAATTTTGTTTCATCATTTTTAAGTATTGAATAATTATCAGCAAAATAACTCCAATCCTGAGCAAAGTCTTTATACTTTTCAGAAAGAACTGGAACCTGCAAATTGAAATTAGCACGTAAAAACTCAAGAGAACGATTTACGAAATTACCGAAAATAGCTGAAAGTTCGTTATTGTTACGGGATTGGTAATCCTTCCATGTGAAATCGGCATCGCGGGTTTCAGGAAGATTCATTGCTAAAGTGTAGCGTAAAGCATCAATTGAATTATTTTCTGGGAAATCCTTTAAGAAATCAATTAAATCAATGCTCCAATTCCTTGATTTTGAGAACTTTTTGCCTTCAAGATTTAAAAATTCGTTAGCCGGCACGTTTTCAGGTAAAATGTAGCCATCATTTCTGGCGTGAAGCATAGCTGGGAAAATCAAGGTATGGAAAACAATATTATCTTTTCCAATAAAAGCAACGTAACGTGAAGTTTCGTCTTTCCACCATTTTTTCCAATCGCCAGCAGTGCCAAATCCATTTTTTTCTTGCTCTGCAGCCCATATTTTTGTGGCAGTAATATATCCAAGCACTGCTTCGAACCAAACATATATTGATTTTCCTTTTGATTTTTCTGCCGGAATTCCTTCAATGTTTTCAATAGAAATTCCCCAGCTTAAGTCGCGGGTAATAGCACGTTCTGAAAGTCCTTGTTTCAACCAGCTTCTTGTTTGCTGAATGACGTTTTCTTTCCAAAAGTGTTCGTTCAAATTTATATAATTTTCTAAAAACTGCTGAAATTTATCAAATTGCATATACCAGTGCGTAGTTTTGCGGACAATTGGTTTTTCGCCGGTAACCAAGCTTTTGGGTTCTTTCAAATCAATTTGATTGTAATATGCGCCGCAGCTATCGCATTGGTCGCCGCGAGCTTTGTCATAACCGCAATTCGGACATACCCCTTCAACGTATCTGTCGGGCAGAAATATTTCTGCTTTAGGATCAAAAAACTGCTCTTCTTCTTTTTCTAATAAATAGCCTTTTTTTAAAAAGTCGCTAAAAAATTCCCTTGCTGTCTCGCAATGCTCTGGCAAAGAAGTTCTTGAATATATATCGAAAGACATACCAAATTTCTGGAATGCTTCATAGTTTGCATAATGATATTTATCAATAATTTGATTAGGTGTTGTTTTTTCCTTTTCAGCAGCAATAGTAATAGCAACGCCGTGTTCGTCAGAACCGCAGATATAGAGCAGTTCTTCAGCTTGTAAACGCTTAAATCTTGCGTATAAATCTGCAGGAAGATATGCCCCTGCCAAATGTCCTAAATGCAGATACCCATTTGAGTATGGCAGTGCCGATGTTATTAAAGTGCGTAATTTTTCTGCCATTTTTTACCGTTTTTCATTTATAAAAATACAAATTTAAGTAAAAAAATGATTTGTTGATTCGTCGATTTTTCCTCCTTCACAAGTTGTACTTGGGAAAGAAGATTTCTTTTAAAGCTGTGCTTTACATTTTTTATAAATGAAGAGTAATACCAAACCGCTAACTAATAGTGCGAAAACATAATGTCATTCCGACCCCCCTGATAAAGCAAGACCTTTATTTAAATGGAGATGACATAATTCTTATCAAATTTTTGTGTGAAAGAAATTGTAAAATAAGGTAATAAGGTTTATTGATTTTTGGTGTTTATTTTCTACT
>Ga0116156_10003652_pt1 | contig 13364 bp, 9 predicted proteins | sample AD_UKC045_MetaG_FD_89891 | JGI IMG/M metagenome (GOLD analysis project Ga0116156, IMG submission 89891) | Active sludge microbial communities of municipal wastewater-treating anaerobic digesters from USA - AD_UKC045_MetaG | ecosystem: Engineered > Bioreactor > Anaerobic > Digestate | place: USA... | reverse complement strand
TCCTTCATTTCGTGGATCTGGCCGCGGCGGATCATGTCGCGAATCAGCGGCGTGTTGAGCAACACCTCAACGGCGGGAATGCGTCGTCCATCCTTGCCCATGACCAGTCGTTGTGAAATGACGGCGCGCAGGTTCAGCGCCAGATTCATCAGGATGTTGCGGTGTGCCGACTCGGGGAAGAAGTTGAGGATGCGCTCAAGGGTCTGGTCGGCATTGTTGGAATGCAGGGTGGCGAGGCAGAGGTGCCCGGTCTCCGAGAACGAGATCGCGGCTTCCATTGTCTCCGCGTCACGGATCTCGCCGATCAGGATGACATCGGGAGCCTCGCGCATCGCGTTCTTGAGCGCCTCGTGGTAACTGTGCGTATCGAGGCCGACCTCGCGCTGGTTGACCACGGATTTCTTGTGTCGGTAGAGATACTCGATCGGGTCCTCGACGGTAAGAATGTGACCGGAAGTGTTCGTGTTGCGATGGTCGATCATCGCTGCCAAGGTCGTCGACTTTCCGGAGCCGGTTGCACCGACTACGAGGATCAGGCCGCGCGGTTCCATGATCAGTTCCTTGAACAACTGCGGCAGGCGCAATTGCTCGATCGTCGGAATCTCGCTCTTGATCGCGCGGATGACCATGCCGACTTCGCCGCGCTGCTTGAAGACATTGATGCGGAATCGACCGGCGTCCTTGACGGCGATCGCCATGTTGAGCTCGAGGTTCTTCTCGAACTGCGGCACCTGGCCCTCATCCATCAGCGAATACGCGATCTTCTTGACCATGCCGCCCGGGAGCCCGGTATTGCCGAGTGGATACAGCTTGCCCTCGACCTTGATGTTGACCGGGGCGCCCGTGGTCAGAAACATATCCGACGCGCCCTTTTCGGTCATGAGCTTGAGGAAATACCCGATGTCCATCTGAACCATCCCCCTGAAACGTTGCGATTGCCCCGCCACCTTCCCACAATAGGCCAAGATCACCGGCACAGAAACCCGTTATGACACCAAGCGGTATGAAAATCCATGCGCCATTCGTCTGTTCGCTGGCGCTTCTGGCCGCTGCATGCGGTCCGACGCGCCCGCCACCCGATTTGCTGGGCACAGCCGAGCAGCGCCTCGCCGATGCACGCAGTGCTGGCGCTGCAACTTTCGCGCCACTCGAGCTGCGCTTTGCCGAGGAGCGCCTCGATCAGGCGCGGGCTGCGATGCAGAAGCGTGACTACACCGCGACGACCAATCTGGCCGACGAATCCGAGGCCAACAGTGCATTGGCGGGCATCAAGGCACGGCTCGGGAAATTGCGCGAGTCGGTCGATGCGCTGCGCAAGGACAACAACGAGATCCGACGGGTGCTCGGTCCCGACGCTGATGCTGGCGGAGAGGCACGATGAGGCGGTTGGCGATGTTTCTTGGTGGATTGATCATGTCCGCCGTGATGGTCGGCGCTAGCTTGGCGGCGAGCCGCGACGTGGACCTCGAGCGCTTGTCGCGCAGTCTTGCCCAACTTCAGGCGGACGCCAAGCTCGGCACCTATGCGGCCAGCGAGATCGCACGCGCGCAGGCGGCGCTCGATCAGCTAGGTGAATCGGGACGTGGCAAGAAGCGCGCTCACTTTCTCTACATGGCCGAGCGACGCGTCGATATCGCATGGGCGACGGCGCAACTGTCCGACTTCGAGCGCCAGCAAACGGAGTTGCAGCGTGAACACGATCGCCTGCAACTTGCGGCTGCGCGGCATGAAGCCGAGCAGGCGCGCCGCGAACTCGATCAGCAGCGTTTGCAGGCGCAGATCCGGGCTGAGGAAGCGGAGCGTCAGGCGCTCGATGCCGAACAGGCCCGCTTGCGTGGCGAGCAGGAAACCGCTGCTGCACACGAAGAGGCCGAACAGGCGCGCCGCCTTGCCGATGCGCAGGCTCGCGAAACGGCACTCGCGCGCAAGGAAGCCGAGCTGGCGGGGGCTGCTGCCGATTCATTGCGGGCGCGTCTGGACGATCTGCGTGCGACGCGTGGATCGCGCGGCATGCAGATGAGTCTCGACGATGTCGCGTTTGCGTCCGGACAGTCGGCGTTGCGCGCCGAGGCGGCAGATTCTTTGGTCAAGTTGACCGAGTTCGTGCGCAACGACCCCGGCAAGCACGTCCGCATCGAGGGCCACACCGATTCGACAGGGAACGCCAATGCCAACCAGACCCTCTCGCAAAGGCGTGCCGAGGCGGTGCGGGATGCGCTCGTCGCTGCCGGAATCGATGCGGTCCGATTGACCGCAATCGGGGTCGGCGAGGACCGCCCGATTGCACCGAATGACACCGAGGAAGGGCGCGCGAAGAACCGCCGGGTCGATATTATTCTTGAGGAAAAACAATAAATTAACGGATCTTCATCGTGCGTTGCATCAATCACGGAATCCGGTTGCCAAGGCTTGGGCAAAGGAGTAGTTTCTAAACCCCATGCGACCCGGTGTTTCTCTGGAACCCGCATGGGATATGCCTAGCCCATGAGTTCAGCACAGAAGACCGTTCACCCAGTGCCGTCGGCTCAGCAGCGCCGATACGCACGGTCGAGTGCCTGGCAGTGGCGCAAGCCCGTATCGCAAGCTGGAGTTCGCGATCCGAGTGCTGCACTCACCGGCTCAGGCGGCCTGATTCCAGGCCATCGCGTGTCTGTTCCATCGTCCTGCAACCCATGACGCGACGCCCCAACCGGCGTCGCGTCATGGTGTCTGCGGTCCTGATTCGAGAGGAGGTAGCCTGATGTTCGAAAACACCGAAAGAGAAGATCTGGAATCCTTGATGCATGGCAACACCGAGTTCCGACAGCTGTATCACAAGCACCGGGAGCTCGATGACAAGGTCCGCGACGCCGAACTGGGCGTACTGCCGATGGACGTTGTCACGCTGCACACTCTGAAGAAGGAAAAGCTGCTCGCGAAAGACCGTCTTACGCACATGTGGGAACACAGGCGTCATCCTTCCGCCGCACACTGAAGATTCGCATTCCGCGCGCCGCCCAGGCCCGCACGTGCTGGCGGCGCAGCACGCGCTATCACTCCGCCATATCCTCCGCAGGAAGCGACTTGAGCTGCTTGTTCCCTCGTCGGGGACGATGCGCTTCCTGCACGATTGCCGAACCGCATCGTCCCCAGCATGGGGTCCGGACCTGGCGGCTCCTGCTTACGGCAGGCGTGTAGAACCGTTTCCACCTTGATCCATGCCGATCCCGGGCGGTTCGAATCGGCCCTGCGTTATCATCTGGCGATTCCCTGAGACTCGCGCGGAGAACGCATGTCGATCCATCAAAGTGTCCTCGAACTGATCGGCAATACCCCGATGGTCCAGGCGCAGCGCCTTGATACCGGAAATTGCGAGCTGTTCCTCAAGCTCGAATGCAACAATCCCGGCGGTTCGATCAAGGATCGCATCGGCATGAGCATGATCGGCGCGGCGGAGCGCGAAGGCCGCATCAAGCCGGGCGATACCCTGGTCGAAGGAACCGCCGGCAACACCGGCATCGGTCTCGCCCTGGTTGCCCAGCAGAAGGGCTACAAACTCATACTCGTGGTGCCGGACAAGATGAGCCGCGAGAAGATCTTCAACCTCAAGGCGATGGGCGCCGAAGTCGTCCTGACCCGTTCGGATGTCGCCAAGGGCCACCCCGACTACTACCAGGACCTCGCCGCTCGCATCGCCAGCGAGACGCCCGGAGCCTACTTCATCAACCAGTTCGGCAATCCCGACAACCCGCTCGCCCATCGGACGAGCACGGGACCCGAGATATTCGAGCAGATGGACGGGAAGATCGATGCCATCGTATTCGGTTGCGGCTCGTCCGGAACGATGACCGGCCTCTCGCAATACTTCGCCGAACACTCTCCCGAAACCGAATTCATCCTCGCCGACCCGGTCGGGTCCATCCTCGCCGAATACATCAACGACGGGATCCTTTCCGACAAATCGGCGAGCTGGATGGTCGAGGGGATCGGCGAGGATTTCCTGCCCGGCATCAGCGATTTCTCGCGCGTGACCAAGGCCTATGCGATCAGCGACAAGGAAAGTTTCCTGACCGCACGCGAACTGTTGTCGAAGGAGGGCATCCTCGGCGGTTCCTCCACCGGCACCCTGGTCGCCGCCGCATTGAAATACTGCAAGGAGCAGGTTGAGCCGAGGCGCGTAGTCGTCTTCGTCTGTGATACCGGCAACAAGTACCTGTCGAAGATGTACAACGACTACTGGATGCTCGACAACGGCTTCCTCGAACGCGAGCACTACGGTGATCTGCGCGATCTGATCCTGCGCCCGTATTCGCAGCGCGATACCGTGATCGTGTCGCCGAAAGACCTGCTGATCACCGCCTACAACCGCATGAAGCTCTACGACGTGTCGCAGTTGCCGGTGATGGAGGGCGACGCGATCGTCGGCATCCTCGACGAATCCGATGTGCTGATGCATGTCTACGGCGACGAGGCCCGTTTCCGCGATCCCGTTTCAACCGCGATGATCAGCCGTCTCGAGAAACTCGATGTCACCGCGCCCATCGAAAGCCTGCTTCCGGTATTCGAGGCAGGCCATGTCGCCATCATCATGGATGGGGAGAAATTCCTCGGCCTGATCACGCGCATCGACCTGCTCAACTACCTGCGCAGGCGCGTGCAGTAGTAGGGCATGTCCCGCGCACGGTTGATCAAGGGGTTCGTCGTTGGAGTCCCCGGGATGAAGGGATGCGCCCCGTGAAGGCAACGCCGGACGATGTGCGCCATGCCTATCGACTGCTGCTTGGGCGAGAGCCGGATGCCGAGGGTCTCGCCAACTATCTGGCGGCGATCGAAGGCGATGCAATGACCTCCGAAGAGGTCGCGCGTTCGCTGATGGCGTCGGCCGAATTCGCCATGCGTTGCGACGAACCGGTGAAGTTGCGGAAGATCGAGATTGACGGAGTCGGCATCTATCCCTGGCGCGGCGATCAGCTCATAGGCGATTCGTTGTTCGCAGACGGAGGAGATTACGAGCCGAACGTTCTGCCGGTGTTTCTTGAAGCCCTGAGGCCTGGAGACCATGTACTCGACGTCGGTGCCAACATCGGGATCTTCACCTTGCTCGCGGCAAGGAAGGTGCGCGGGGGCCGCATCTACGCGATCGAACCGCTGGCGAGGAACATCCAATCGCTGTGCGCGGGAATACTGGCCAACGGGTTCGACAACATTTTCCTCCTGCCGGTCGCCGCGTCCGATCGTGCGGGGGCGGTTTCGATGCATCGGGCAGTCAACTCATCCAATGGCATCGTCGATGTGCGCGCGTCGATACTGAGCGGAGCGGATCTGGTGCCGACGCAACGTGTCGATTCCCTGCTGGCAGGCATCGAGCGCCTCGATGTGATCAAGATCGATATCGAAGGTTATGAGCCCCTCGCGTGGAAAGGCATTCGTTCCCTGGTCGATCGGTTCCGCCCCCTCATTTTCAGCGAATTCAGTCCCGTGGCGATTCGCAACACCTTCTGTCGATCCCGATGAATACCTCAAGGATCTGTTCGAATTCGCATCGGGACCGATTGAAGTTCTCAATCGCAACGGCACGCGCACAAGGTGCGACGATGGCGTCTCCGTAATGCGTGAGTGGCGCAAGGAGAATGAGAGAATGAGGCTGGGAGGAACCCTGCATCTTGATCTGAAAATCAATACGCGTGAAGTCTGAAGACTCGGGTTCAGGAGTGATTGAACGGACTCAGGATTCGTGGTCCATTGACCGGTAGCCAAGCGAGAAATCCACGATGCCTAGCCTCATCACCGCGGCGACCATGGAAGAGATCCGCGCCGCGTACCAGCTTGTACTCGGACGACAAGCGGACGAAGCGGGACTTGAGCACTTCAGGGCTCTGGCACGAGCGCAGAACCTGACTGCCCACGAAATTGCATTGCTGCTTGTCGACTCTGATGAGTTCAGGGCGAAGAATGGTCGGGCCGACGAGCCGGTCGAGATCTCCATGCACGGGTACAGTATCTTTGTGCGAGCTTCGGACCGGGATATTGGCGGCGCGATAGCGAAGGGAGTCGATTACGAGTCACATGTAAGTGCCTTGCTTCGACGAGAGCTGAGGAGTGGAGATACTTTCCTCGACGTCGGCGCGAACATCGGCTTCTTCACGATGATGGCTGCTCATCTCGTTGGGCCGCACGGAAGGGTGCTGGCCGTCGAGCCGATGGACAAGAATCTCCAGCTCGTCTATCTCGGTATCGAGGCGAACGGATACGACAACGTCGATGTATTCCCGTTCGGCGCGTCGGACCAATCTTCCCTGGTGCCGATTGTCACCGACCCGAACACCTCAAACGCACTTGTTCAAAGCGCGCCATCGAAAAAGCGACCGTCGTGTTTTGCGCCGACGCGCACGCTCGACTGGATGTGTGCCGGGCTGAATCGCCTGGATTTCGTCAAGATGGATATCGAAGGGCATGAGATATTCGCCTGGCGCGGCGCGAAGGATCTTTTCTCCCGATTCAAGCCGAAGATTACAACCGAATTCCACCCATTGGCGATGCGCGAGAATGCCGGTATCGACTGCAGGGACTATGTGGATCTGATGTTTGCCTATTGCCCCGAGATCAAGGTTATCGTGTCCAGCGACCAGATTGTCGGATGCTCCACTTTCGATGAGGTCATGCATCACTGGAATCTCAATGATCAACGGCACGGCGGGCGGGGCAGCTCGCATCTGGATCTTTTCCTCTCCCCAGAATCCTGAATATCGAAGCGCGCCGCTACCCGTATTTGAGACCGCCATGCGAAATCGCGCAGGATGTTCGTTGCATACTGATGCCGATCAGCATCACGACGATTTGTGCAGGAGAGAAATCCATGAGGAAACGAATTTCTGCCGTATTTCTTGTGCTGTGCGCGCTGTCCAGCGCTGAGGCGGCGGTCACCTTGACATGCCCGACCCGGAGTGGTCCAGGCGTTCCAAACGATCCGCCGTGCCAGACGGGATTCCCTTCCGCCCTGATTGAACTCGGCAACGACAGGGTCAGCTATTCGAGTCCGACAATCGTCGATCTGAACGGTGACGGCAGCCCCGAGATCGTCTTCGGCACCGAAGGCGGACGTGTCGTTGCAGTGAGGTCCAATGGAACGCTGTTGTGGTCATACAAAACCGGAACAGTTCCAGTTCAGGGGAAGGCTGCTGTCGCCGATATCGATGGCGACGGTCAGCTCGAGGTCGTTGTGGGTGCAGGTTCCGCTACAGCCAACGGCGGCGGAATCTTCGTGGTCAGTTCTACCGGGCAGCTGAAATGCTCGTTCACTGATCTCAATCCCGAACATCCGCAGGGAATGTACAGCTCGCCCGCGGTTGGTAGGCTCGATCCTGCTCAGCCGACCAAGATGCAGATTGCCGTCGCGAGTTTCGACTTCCGGTTTCGCGTGCTGCGCCACGACTGCAGTGTCTGGTGGCAATTCGGCGTTTCCCAGTACGTGGTGGACTCGATCTGGTCATCGCCCTCGATCGTCGACCTGGATCGCGATGGAACCCTGGATATCGTGATTGGCGCCGACAGCAATTTCCATTCGTTGCCAGGAATAATTCTTCCGGATGGCGGAATGCTTCGCGCGATGCACGGCAACGGTTCCGGCGACCTTCCGGGATTCCCGCGCCTCTATGACGACGTCGTCTATTCGTCGCCGGCGATCGGAGATATTCGAGGCATTGGGGAGCTCGCGATTTCTGTGGGCAGCGGGCGATGCTGGGACTTGCCGAGCTGTGCTGTTGTCCATGCCGTCACGAAACAGATGCTTGGTGTCCAGTCCAATGGCCAGAATTTACCGGGTTTCCCGGTGGCGACGCCCGCCGAATCGTCACGCACGGCATCCCCCGCTCTGGCTGAATTTTCGGGCATCAATGGTCTTGTTTCGATCTTCAATACGCTGCGCAACGACGATTTGAATGGGGTCGTGCATGCGATAAGGCCCAACGGCACCGAGTTGCCGGGTTGGCCGCTACAGCCAAACATTCCAGCCGACTGCGTGGGCAATTCCTTGCACTGGGGAACCATTGCATCGCCGGTCGCGGTGAACCTGCTGGGAGACTCCGATCCGGAAATCATCCTGAATGCGGCCAATGAGTTTGTCATCTGGAATCGCAGCGGTCAGCAGTTGACAGCGGCGACGGGCTGCCCGATCCCGGCAGGAAAATTGTCGTTGTGGAGCGGCAGTGACGCTTTTTACAATACTCCGGCGGTCGCCGATATCGATGGCAACACGAAGCTCGAAGTGGTCGGGGCAGGAACCAACAGTGCCGTGCCGGGACACTCGGGTTCCTATGTGACGGTATATGCCTGGACCTTCCCGACCAGCACGGCGAGCGCGGACAACCTAGACTGGCCGATGTTCCGTCGAGACAGGTTCAACAGCGGCGTCTACCTGCCCGACCGGATCTTCCGGGACGGTTTCGAGAGTCCCTGACCTGCGGTGAACGGCGCAATCGAGTGAGTCGGTTCACTTTCGTCCGAGAGAGCCGGTCAGAAACGGGGGAGTTGCACGCAGTTCACGCCTATCGGCAGCGGCGCCATGGGCAAGATCTTCCGGTGTCGGCATTCCGGTGTCCGTCGATGTTCCTCAGCCCGTGAAGTTGGACGACTTCGAACTCGTCACTGACCGTGTCCCGGAAGGAATCAGGTGGTTCGCACGCTGGCGGTCAAGCGTGGGCCGAGTGCAAGTGTGAAGCCGGTCCTCTAGACTACGCGCACCATTTTTCAGGCTGCAATTCCATGAAGAAGTCCTCCCGTGGCCAAGGTCTCGGCACGCGCGCCATCCACGCTGGCCAGAGCCCCGACCCATCGACCGGCGCGATCATGGTGCCGATCTATGCGACGTCGACCTACGTGCAGAAAAGTCCGGGGGTACACCAGGGCTACGAATACTCGCGCACGCAAAATCCGACGCGCATGGCTTACGAGCGCTGCGTGGCCGATCTTGAAGGCGGTCGCCAGGGCTACGCGTTTGCATCCGGGCTTGCCGCTGCGAGCACCGTGCTCGACCTGCTCGATTCGGGCAGCCACGTCATTGCCATGGATGATCTGTACGGTGGCACCTATCGCCTGTTCGAGCGCGTGCGCAGGCGCTCCGCCGGCCTCGACTTCAGCTTCATCGATCTCAACGATGCGAGCGCGCTGAAAGCGGCGCTCAAGCCCAACACGCGCATGATCTGGGCGGAGACGCCGACCAATCCGATGCTCAAGCTGGTCGACCTGGCCAATGTCGCGAAATTCGCGAGGAAGCACGGGTTGCTTCTGGTGGTCGACAACACGTTCTGCTCACCGATGCTGCAGCGTCCGATCGAGTCCGGCGCGGATCTGGTGCTGCATTCGGCGACCAAGTATCTGAATGGCCATTCGGACATGGTCGGCGGCATCGTCGTCGCTGGCGAAAACGCCGAGCTGGCCGAGCAGATGGCCTTTCTGCACAACTCGGTCGGTGCCGTAGCCGGGCCTTTTGACTCCTTCCTCGCGATGCGCGGCCTGAAGACCCTGCACCTGCGCATGCGCGCGCATTGCGAAAGCGCCCTGATCCTTGCGCAATGGCTGGACAGGCATCCCGCCGTCGGGCGTGTCATCTATCCGGGGCTCAAGTCGCATCCCCAGCATGCCCTGGCCAAGCGCCAGATGGACAGTTTCGGCGGCATCATTTCGGTCGAGGTCAAGGGCGGATTGCGCAAGGCGCGCCGCATGCTGGAGCGCTGCAAGCTGTTTGCCCTGGCCGAGTCGCTCGGTGGTGTCGAAAGCCTGATCGAGCATCCGGCAATCATGACCCACGCGTCCGTTCCGCCCGCCAATCGCAAGCGGCTGGGGATCAGCGACGGACTGATCCGGCTCTCGGTCGGAGTCGAGGACGTCGCCGACCTTCGACAGGAGCTCGAAGAGGCTCTTGCCTGACCAAATCCAACCGCAGCTCGTGGCCATCAACGAGAGTCGGTCACGGGCCGGGGGCGGCGACGGTGGATCGCTGACTGCATCGGGAGGATATCCGGGTTCACGCAGTGAGTCGTCGTTGTCGAACGCATCCGGATTTCTTCGTTCCTTCGAGCTCGGAACGGCGGCCTGCGCCTTCGCCATCGCCGTCGTGGCGCAGGTCCTCTACGCGATCCATTTCTACAAGCCACATTTCCAGAGCGATGATGCGGTTCTCAACCTGCTCGCCGAATCGATGTGGAAACAGGGCACCCTGCTTCCCGAGGGTTGGATATCGAACAACGGGGATCTGATGGTGCCATCGGGCGCGTTGCTGATTGCGCCGTTTCTCTCGTGGTTGCCCAATGGCTTCAGCCTGCATGCCATTGCCGGAGTCTTCGCCATCGTCGTTATGCTGGCGGCATTTCTTTGGCTCCTGCGGCACAAGGTGCGAGATGCATCGATCCTGCTGGTCGCAGGGGCCTTTTGTGCATCCGGGCTGTCCTGGTATTGCGCACACGTGCTGTATCAGCAAACCACGTATCTGTGGTGGCCCGCAGGCTTTTTCGCCGGAGCAGCGCTGATCTGGAAGCGGCGCCAAAGCAAGGCGCCTGCTGCAGGTTCCCGATGGATTGGTACGATGTTGTTCCTGCTCGTGGCAATCGTCTGTTTCGCCAATCCGGCACGTACGTCCATCATGCTGGTCCTGCCGTTGTACGCCTTTGACCGGGCCCTGGCGGCTTCTTCGGGTGGCATGAATGGCCACGGTGCATTGCGTCGATGGCTGGAGCGATCTGGAGCGCGGGATCGGTTCGTCGTCACGGCGCTGGGCGCTGCTTTCCTTGTCGCCGCCGCGGCCTATGCAGGATTGATGTCGGCTGGCATCGTGTCGACCGACTACTCGGCTTCAAATCTCCACTGGGCCGACGGGACGGCGATCTGGAAAAATCTTTCCCTGTTTCTCGATGGCTGGTTTCCCTTGCTGGGCAGCAATCTCGCGCGGTTCAACTGGAGAGAGGGTGTATGGGACGGGAGCCTCGAGATTGCCCGATTCCTGTTTGCCGTGTGGCTGACGTGGGTGGGCGTGAGTGAATGTTCAGGAGTTCATCGGCAGAAGGATCCGTTGCGTCGTGCATTGACCCTGGCATTTCTTGCCGCGTTTCTTCCAACCTTTTTCCTGTACGTGTTCTTTGAACCACTCGCTGTCGATCTCTCGACAATGAGGTATTTCACCGTGCCGCTGTTCATCCTGCTTGCCTTGGCGACGGTCCATGCCGCTGCGTTGCCGCGCCGTAACGGACTCGTGTTCCCACTCGTGCTTGCAGCCTTGAGCGTCGTCGTCGCCCTGACCTCGGCACAACGGTTCGTCTTCTATGCACACCAACCCTGGACGGAATTCTGGCGAGTGGGTTCTTCCAATCCGATGCGCCTCGCGGCAACGCTCGAGCGCGAAGGCCTGAAGTGGGGGTACGCGACATGGTGGAACGCCGGCGCCACGACGGTGATGTCGGACGGTGCAGTCAGGGTGAGCCCCATTACACTGACAAACGGTGAACTTCGCCCGTACCCTGCCATGGTCCAGAGGGCGTGGTACGCATCCGAAAGCTGGCACGGCGAGACCTTCCTTGCGCTCGATTTCGCGGAAGCCTCCCCTCAAAATCTTCAGTTGCTCAACGCCACGCTGGGTCCCCCGAAGCGCATCATCGAGGCGTCCGCGCAAAGAGTGCTCGTCTACGATCACAACATCATGGATTGAGCGTCGGGACGACCGGTGTCGGAGACCCTGAACATCACGACCAGCCGAAGCGAACCGTCCTGATTCAGGCCGCGCTTTTGGTTCGTCAGTGTGCGCCTTCGGGGATCTCCCGATCCGAGAATATTCCTTCGCGGCGTCGATCCGCCTCGCGCATTTCACGCTCCTGCTGCGGTGTATCGACCGCATCGACAACGAGGCCGCCGAGGCTGTAACCACCGCTCAGCGGCCCTGCTTCCTGCGTTCCGGTTGGGTTGGCAGACAGCATCAACGTCGTTATTCCAGGATCGAGATCGATCGTCTTGTCGAACGGTTGATCGCGTCCGGCGGCCAGATCCTGCGCCAGCACTATTTCCTGCCCCGAGCGCGCCGTGAACGTCGAATCACTTTTCGGATTCAGCGTGAATCGCAATCGAGTCTTGATCGGATGCTTGGTAGGGTTCAGCAGAAACATCCGTGCGGCGGTTTCGCCGGCCGATTCGGCCTCGATGCCGCCATTCAATCCGGTACTCCAACGCAGGAAGCCGCTGCCACGAACCGCAAGCACGAGCGGCGACATCGCGGGGAGTCCATTCTTTTCAATGCGAAACAGTGCGCAACTCCGGTCAGGGCAAATCAGGATCGGAGCGCCGAGCAGTGCCGAGATTTCCTGTTCGATCGCCACACCGCCATCGACGTAGGCGGCACGTTCGACCAGCACGGCATCGAAATCGGCCGCAGCAAGCCTGGCGATTCGTTCGGGCAGCGGAATTGTTTCCATCACCTGGATCCATTGGTCGCTCTCGCGTCCGCGCATCGCGCCGTAGCTCCAGGCGATCCCCCGCGTGTGCAGGTATCGGCGTGCCAGGCCGTGCGAACCTTCGTTCAGGACCGGGGGAGCCTCGGGGAATGAGACATGGGGAAGTTGATAGACACGAGCCTGTGCAGGAAGCGCGCGTTCGATCGCCTTTCCGGCGGCTTCGTCCTTCTCGAATCCCACCTGGTTGGCCCGGGCAAGATTGAATTGATTCCAGTCCGGAACCTGATCCCAGAATCCGAATACGGCCAGCGCCATTGCGAGCAGTGCAGTCAGTGCATGGCGCAGCCGCAGAGACTTGATCCTGTCGCCGAGCGTCTGCACGGCTGTCAGCAAGGCACACAGCGAGATGAAGGCGATGACGATGCTGATGCGATTGAGTCCGCGAAACTGTGCCGTCACGAGCCACGCGAACGTCGTTCCCAGACCACCGACCGTGGCATAGCCGAATGCGACCGCATTGAGCGCACCGAAGCGTCTTGCCTGCGAACCGGGCACGGATCCGGATTGCATCAGCAGGGTGAGTATCGACAGGATGAAGCCGGACAGGGCCAGCAGTCCCAGCGCAGCCGTGGCATTTTCATTCACGTAGGGCGCATTCTTTTCGTACAGTTGCGCTCTTTCACGCAGCTCGACTCTCCGATGCGACAGTGACGGCAGAGCCATCTGGACGAAGCGCAGTCCATAGTACTCAGACTCGCTCGGTTTGCGGTCGGTAGTGACTTCGTCGCCAAAATGGCGATGGATCGATGCCAGATGCGGAGCGAGATTGGCGAAGGTTCCGAGCAGGATGACGATGCCGGCGGCAGCGCCAAGGACGAACGGTCGCCAGCGTTTTTGCTCGATGCCGGCGGCGATCGCGGCGAAACCGATCAGGAGGCAGCCGAAGAACGCGTA
>Ga0116156_10003634_pt1 | contig 13388 bp, 19 predicted proteins | sample AD_UKC045_MetaG_FD_89891 | JGI IMG/M metagenome (GOLD analysis project Ga0116156, IMG submission 89891) | Active sludge microbial communities of municipal wastewater-treating anaerobic digesters from USA - AD_UKC045_MetaG | ecosystem: Engineered > Bioreactor > Anaerobic > Digestate | place: USA... | reverse complement strand
GCACTTCCATCAGGTAGTCCGCGATATCGATGCGCTCGTGCCAGCAGTCCAGAATCCTCCGGCACGGCAAATCCGAGGCCGGCTCCATGCAGTAGGTGAAGGGGACCAGGTGCCCCAGCATGGCACAACGGATGGTCAGATGGTCGTATCTAGATTGGCCTGACATCGTATTTTCCGAAGGTTACAATTTTTGTGGTGTAAACCATGGTGGCATTTTGCACCTCAATGTTGATTTTTGCAACCAAATAGCCACCAGAAAGTGCCACCAGAAATCATATGGCCTATAGGGTATTGGGGGAGCATCCAGTCGACACAATAGAAGATCCCTTCAGTGGTATTGCCCTTTGTCGAAAACTGTACAGCAGTGTAAAGCAATTTCATCATTCTCGCGTTTACGGTGCTACCTTTTAATTAAAACGTGCCACGTATATACAGTTTACAATCCTACACCCCACCATATGGACTATTGATGATCTTTGTTCCCTTCCTTATGATACTTACCCAACGAGACCAGAACACCTGTTATGATGTTCTTATTCGCCATAGACCTGTATTCCCAGCATACTGGTAAACAATGAGAATAAACATTACCCGGTTTAATTTTTCCCTGCGTTTGCATCAATTCCTGATGTGTTAGCGTTTGCTCCTTCCGGAGTCCCCTTTGTTTCTCTTTTCTTAATTACCTGGTATCCCATTCTCGCGGATAGCTTGGAAACGTCCTTATATAATGCTATCGGAACAGATATAGTGAAAGACTTTTCCTCAGACTTTCCGGGTTCAATTACCTGCCCGTACATAGTACCCCCTTCGGCGGGGAAAAACATACCCTCAAAGTGGTTTGAATCCTCAAACAACTGGAACTCATCCACAGTTTGCAAGATAATGTAAATATCACTGACGACAACAAGGTCCTTGGAGAGGTTGTTGATCTTTGACTGAACAACACATGTCACGGTGGGAACACCCATGAGCTCAGCGACCATTTTGGTCCTGTAGACTTTCCATTCAACTGAAACAATTTTTTTGCTTTCATCTCCCCAAAAATGAGTATCGACTAATAACTGTTTTGTTCCTGATAACGGATTATCGGTGTTGATCTCCTTCCATATGAAGAACCCAAGAAAACCCAATCCAACAATAAGTATAACCAACGGAAGATAGCCAATGTCGCAGAACATCCCGAGTTTGCTTCTATTATTATTAATCTCAACCATCATCACCTCCACAGTGATTATAACTCCCAAATGCAAATCTATCTTAATTATACAATTATTATATGGAATGCCCATAGTTCAATCTTTGGTTTCCTGGATTCTGTAAGACAAATCAGTTATCGCAGATGTCAACGCTATGATTTGAATATCTTGCATGATATATAGTCATATAGAAGGTCTTGTAATTGGATTTCATTTCTGGTTAGGTTTTTTACAGCATTTTGTGCCTAATATCCTGTTATGCAGCTTTTTTGCTGTATAGTAATTGTTATGCTCTTTTGCTGATCGATTTTGCAGGATGTTCTGAAGGGAGTTACTGAATGGCTGAGGGGAAAGAATATGAAACTTATAGTTTGTGCAATCCTTGCCTACTTTGTTTCAGGTGTTGTTCAGGTATGGAAAGATCTTAGTGCGGAGAGTAACTTCAAACCAATGTGGGCTTATCAACCAACAGTGGGTAAATGCCTCAAGGCTATGATGATGTGGTTTCTTCCTCCATTCATTAATAATGGTTATATAGTGAATCAGAAGGAAAAGGCAGTTGCTCATGGTTTTCTCAACTTTATTGTTCAAATGTCAGTTTTAACAGGCTTAATTTGGTATTGCACTAGTGCATCAGGACATATTTTTAACAGTAATATTTTGCGGATAATAACCGCTGGGGTATTTATCATTATTGGCACTCCGATCGTCTTGATGTTAGTGAAATTTATTATGATTATACCGATGTTGGTTGCATCTGTTTTTATAGATCTCGTTTTATTACCTCTTTTGGGCAAACAAAAGTAATGCTCAGGATTTTGAATGGTGCCAGAATTGTAAGCATCACCACCGTAAATATGTTGAAACCGCATAACAAGGTCATCCACCGGACCGCGGCGAGCCGCGGCCGGTGATGCCCATCGTTAGGCATGACAAAAGGGAGAATATATGGACGAATATCCTCTACTCACAAATATTATGTTACTCACATCTGGCATAGAAGCGTGTATGGAGAAGCAGGCAATGATTCCAGCATTGGTCCTCATTTACTCGGCCATTGATACAACGGGTTGGCTTGATAGTACCGAGAGGTTTTCCACTAGAACCACCTTCATGTGTTGGGTGGACAATTATCTTCTCAAAGCAAAACCACTGGAATGTACAGCAATTGATCTATATGCTGCTCGTTGCGGCCTGTTACATACATTTACACCGGATTCGGATTTGAGTCTTTCTGGAAAAGCCCGCGTCATTAATTATGCTTGGGGAAAAGCGAAGGTTGAGGATGTACAACAATTGATTGATCACAAGAACATGTCCAATCAGTCGGTTGCTGTACATGTAAGCGAATTGTATCAAGGTTGGAAGTCGGGCCTTGTGCTATGGGGACAGGACTTGGACAAGGATTCTAATAGATGTGATAGAGTACGCGCAAAAGCGGAAAAGTTTTTCGCAGAACTTCGTGTGAAGACTATCTCGGAGATACTTTCAGCTACCGACAATAAGAAACCGTGATGGAAAAAACCAAAGCAAGAACGCCCAACGAGTTGATGCAGCCTACCTCGTTCCTCGGCGGTTGATGCCATGCGTTAATATTTAATGTAGAGAGTGCGTGCCATACATCATGTTATAAGCCTGTGTGATGTCCACCATTGATTCTAACTCATACGCATCAATTTGTGCCCGGACTGATAATTTTATCAATGTCAGTGCTGTTATCAGGGAGCAATCGACCAGATACTTGGGAATATAATCTCTACACCCACAGGGGGTGTCTGCCGACAGATACCATTGATCAATCTTGATCAACATATTTGAATACAACTAGCTTTGATGAAACTGAATATTCAGTGGAAATACTTCTGGGAATAGTATTGAACTCCTTATCCATAGGGGGAGTATCCTCTTTATAACCCGATACGTATCGGCTGCTTCCGACAGAGATAACACCATCCCCACCATTATTCTTGACATAGCCGATAATTTCGTGGCGATTGAACGTTCCCAATATGATTTTATCCAGTGGGTCATCTGATCGACTTTGTGTTATGTAGCCCACTATTCTGTATGGTCGATCTGGTTCACCAGCAGACCAGAACTCAATCCCATCAACTGTCTCAACAGCACCTCCATCTCCCTGATAGATTTTACTTCCCCGCCATTGTTGAAATGATGTTTCGGTCCCCACGAGAGCTGCGCACCCACAATAAACAAATAACGCTGTAAACGACAATATAATCCAAGAATTTCGCATGACTTCACCTCCTCAGGACTATTAGCAAGGCATAAAATACACTGGGTGCATGAACTTGTATGAAAATATTAGGCTAAGTAAACCAAATGTCAATGAGAAGTATATCAGGCATGGGGGTGGGTACTGGTGGCTTCACCATGGGGTCCGGGGGGTCGCACCGACACATACCCACTGGCAGGGGGGGTCATGCTCCATCTCGGCTTGGTATTCTCTTGTTTGATGGGCTGCAGCTATTTCTTTGTGGTCTTCTTAGTTGCCTTGGTCTTGATGTCCAGGAACTGCTGAATCAATTCATCCCTGCCGAACTTGTCAAGGTGCGCGGATAAAGCCTCTTCCACAATGTCGTTGATGTTGCGGTCCGTGATTGCAGCCAGTGCATTGATCTTGTTCAGCAAGTTCTCATCTATCCGGGTGGTGAATGGTTTCCTGCCCATAGGGTTCTGATAGCATCATTAATCCGATTAATCAACATCATGATTACTCTCCGCTTGCATTGTAAGCTTACATGTAATATATAAAGCATAGCAGCATGATGACCGTTAACGATACCTTATCGGACACAAAAAGGGGGGTAGTCATGGAGCAAATACTTGTCATGTGTGACCCACAAAAGGCACTCATCAAGGATGATACAAGTGAACGGATCAGGGAGATCCTTACCGAGGGAACAGCAGAGAACACCCGGAAGGCATACCAAGGGGATATTGAGTATTTTATGACCTGGGCGCGGTTTGCCCTCGGGTATGACATGGGATTCCCTGTTCCCTGCCCCGTGGTGGTGCGATTCATCACGGACCACCTCAAGGGCATGGACGAGGACACTGAACGGAAGCTCCTGGGATTGGGCATCAAGGGCAAGTCCGGTACCCATAGTCTGAACACCATTATCAGGAGAATAGCTTCCCTCTCTGCAGCCCATGAAGCGCAGAAGGTAGAGAATCCCTGCCGGTCAAGGGAAGTGAGCACACTGCTTTCAAAGGCCCGGAGAGCATCGGCTAAGAAGGGAGAACTCCCCAACAAGAGGAAAGCCCTTACCCGTGACCTTCTGGAGCTCGTCATATCGACGTGTGATGATTCCATCATCGGGATAAGGGATAAGGCCCTTCTCCTCTTCGGTTTCGCCTCTGGTGGCCGTAGGCGTTCGGAAGTAGCATCTGCAATGGTCAAGGACCTCATGCCCGTGGATGGCGGGTATATCTACCACCTACCCCTTTCCAAGACCGACCAGGAAGGCAACGGCCTGGATCTCCCCATCCTTGGCAAGGCAGCGGTTGCCCTGGATGCATGGCTGAGATGCACCGGCATCGCAGAGGGGAAGCTCTTCCGGGGAGTGACCAAGGGCGGCAGAGTCCTGGATGGCATAAACGACAAGACGGTTGCCCGGATTGTGAAAAAGCGGTCCCGGATGGCAGGGCTCGATCCCTCAAGGTTCAGCGGTCATTCCATCCGATCAGGCTTTATCACTGAGGCGGGAAGACAGGGGAAGTCCCTTGGTGACACCATGGCCATGTCTGGACACAAGACGGTCAGGGTTGCCCTCGGATACCATCAGTCAGGTGCGGCAATAAACAACCCGGCAGCAATGCTTCTGGGTTGAAAAGGGAGGTGTGTATCATGAGGTACGAGAATGGCGGGAGAGTGTTCGACACGGAAACGGCGGAGTACTTGGGAACTACAGAGGCGTCATGCGATTATGATGACGAGAAGGTGCTGAATCACCTGTATCGGGCGCAGGGCTCGGGGTTTTTCTTTCACAGGATTTATCCGCCCAAGTATGGCACCCTTGTTGGCAAGTTTGAGGAGATTGAGCCCGTGGAAGACTGCGGCGCCCTTGCCGAGTTTGTGGAGGCCCACGACGAGCCCGAGAAGATGCACAGGCTTATTTGTGGGGGCAGCGTAAACAATTGTTTACAGCCCAAGGCGTCTCCCGGGGGAGACATTCCCAAGGAAGACACCCCGAAGAGAAAGCCGATCAGCAGGGAAGATGCCATCACCATCTTGAACGATGAGGGCTTGCGCTGTTGCCGATTGGCCGATGTTTCAACCATGCTGCAAGAGGTTGTTGTCTCACTGGTGGATGGTACTGGCACGAGTGATGAGCACAAGGTCTTGATGGGCATGGAATCCATTCACGAGATCATACAACGGGAACTGAATGACCACGGCAACCAACTTGATTTAATTTCATACGCCATTGAGCACGGTGAATGGGCAGCAGGCAAGGCGGCATAGGTTTTCATGAGCATTATGTTTCCAAGCAAATTGTAGTATAATAAAAGCATTAGGGGATAGGGTCTGCAGCCCGAAAAGGCCGTTTTCCTGGACGGCTTTCCCCAAACTCATTACAGGGCGCAACAGGAGACGCCGAATGAATGACAAGATAACACGACCTGATTATCAATTCTGGAAATCTGTAAATGAGTGGACGGTGAAAGAAGCTATCTGGCTCATCCACGACATTGAACCTAAGGATAGATTAAATGATCTGTACTTTGACCAGTCCATAAAAGCATCATTATCTAGGACAGAGGAAATCATATCACGTAGCTTCAGGACTGGAACCTTCCCAACCGTTGAGTCCTATATCGATGCATGTATGAAAGACTGGAATGAGATGCATGTGTATCCTTCTAAGTTTATCGAGTGGTGCGTCTCGAAATCTCTTCCTGTGCAAGATGTATTGATAGAGCTAGTCCCCCTCTCTGGGGCTTCAACCAATAGTGACCTAGGGGAAGATAAGAGGGAACAGCTAATGGATCACGAGAGCTTTATGAAAGCCACCTACATGTCCCTTGATGTATCCGGTGATGTATTAATAAAGTCATACAATGGAAATAATCCATGGAGAATTGAGCAGTTTGGTTTTGGTTCAAAGGAGTTGGACATATTTCAACGGTTAATGAGAAACGATGATCACTGTATCGACAGAAAAGCAATATCTGATGGAAATGATGAAGCTGTACGGGGAAGATTTCGAGCGGTTAATAAGAAGCTCATCGAATTCTTCTCAAAACACTACCACGTTGATTTCCCAAAATCGTTTAAGATTATCGATCACCCTGCTGATAAACCTAAAAGCTTTTACAAACTGATAATCAGCGAGATTTCGTCGAAACCAAGCAATATTGACAAGAACCGCCTCTCGGATGAGATAGAAAGATTGCTGAAAAGATTGTCCCTTACATCTGATTACAATGTGGCTCAAGAGTTTCGAGGAAAAATTGGTGATCTTGTTGTTGATGGTCTCAGTAGCAAACTAATAGATAATACAAGGGCTGCTGGTATCTACCAAGAAATGAAAGACGCTGACAGCACCTCTGAACCACCGGATATAATAAAGTAACTGCATAACTAGGACACCCCTGCATCGATTTATTTCTCCCGTGTAACCCTTCTCTGGAGGTCCCGCCCCATCTCCAGAAAATATTATCTCAGCTATAACAAATAGTTATCTGACATATCCACAGCTATCTGGAGATCACCAACTATAGGGTAGGAAATAAACATAATGATTCAGGAGAGATATATATGATCAGTAAAACACTACGGAACGCAATAAGGCTCAGCGATCTCAGGTCATACGAGATTGCTCATCGGGCTGGAATCCATCCATCAACACTCTCGAAGATCCTGTGCGGGATTGAGCGTGCTGATCCTGGAGATCCAAGGGTAATCGCAATAGCAAGGGTTCTTGAGCTCTCCCCGGAAGATTGTTTCGAATCACAGGGCGGAGTGAATGCTCAGGAAGCACAAACGAAAATCACAACGAAAGGAGAGTAAATCAATGTCCTTTATCGCCATTTACCAATGGGGCGGAGAAGCAGCGGTACAGTCATTCACCAAAGCGGACTTGAAGAAAGCCCTCGATAGCGGCCAATTGGGTGAAAGCTTTTTTTCTTCCCTGCCAAACGAGACAAAGCCTCTGAAGTGGGGAAACAAGGTGCTTATCATCCACGGCGATATCGTATCCCCCATACCCATTACAAAAGTTACTAGTTGGTCAGTACGTGAAACAGAATAGCAGGAGGCGCACATGATAGGTATCCCTATAGGATTAGATAAAGCTCTCACAAATTTCCTGTCTGTACTCAGAACGGCTGCAGTAGCTTCAGAAAAGGCTCTCGGAGCATCTCCGTTTGAATACAAAACGATGACTGCCAACTGGGACCCACCCAGCTTGACCAATGGATCATCAGCAACTCTTACTGTCAGCTTCCCCGGCGCATCAACGGGGGATACCGTATTGGCAAGTCTCAACTCCATTACAACAGGCGGATGGCAACTGACCGGAATGGTTATCCAGGCGAATACGGTTAGCCTTCTCCTGGTGAACCGCACAGGGGGAACGGTCAACCTTCCTTTCGGCACAGTGAGAATTGATCTCTTCCACAAAGGATGATCCCGGTCATCTCCTATTATGTAAACGATCCGACTTCAAACAAGTTGAAAAAAACATGGTGATCCAGGTCATTCTCCAAGCATTCCACTCTCGTGACGACAAGAGATTACCGGATGGTCACAAATGAACATCAAAGGAGTACCAGTTATGAAGAATTCCCAGGTCGATATCAAGGCTCAGATCGAACATGTACTTGCCGATTTTCCCGGAATGATCTCCCGTGAACAACTTGCTAAGCTACTGGGCTTGTGCGGGAGAACACTTGCGAATAGAGACAGTGCCGGACTAGGTCCCCGCAATCCCCTTCGAATTGGTCAACGAGTCTATTACGACAAGCAATCTGTTTCCGACTGGCTCTTTTCCCGTGCCCAGCAATGCAGGTCGAAACTATGAAAGCAACCATTATGTCCCGCAATGGCTCCAAGGTTGTCAACCTGAACAGGCGGCAAGCCATCAGGGAACGATGCCTGAACTGTTCGGCCTGGAGTCCTTCGGAAGTCGATGACTGTCACTTCGCGGACTGCGCTCTGTATCCGTACCGTACCGGCAAGGGCAAGCAATCCGCAAAAGACCGGAACAGGGCAATCCGGGAATACTGTCTCTGGTGCTGCAACAACCAACCCAAGGAAGTGCGTCTCTGTCCTTCCGGGGAATGCGCCCTCCATCAGTACCGCATGGGAAAGCTCAGCATTTCACCAGAACCCCCGCTTTCTGCGGATTCGGCACATATAGAGGTGGATTTTTCGAGGGGGGAACAGTGATGCGTATGACGCTTTACCCCACTACTACAGAGCACCGGGGATCGTCTAGGGGTAGTTCAGAAGAATCAGTTTATCGGTCTAGACCTATAAAGCGCCATCGTCGAACCCGTGACGAGATGCAGATTATCCGGGACGGCCTGTATCACATCCTGGAGCAGGATCAACCCCAGACCATCCGAGGGCTGTTCTATCAGGCCGTCACTCAGGGATTTGTGCCGAAGACAGAAGCGGCCTACAAGAACACCGTCATCCGGGTGATGGGGGAGATGAGAAAGGACGGTGTCCTCCCCTATGATTGGATAGCTGACAACACTCGATGGATGCGGAGGCCGACAGCATACGGCAGCGCCGAGGATGCTCTTCTCCAGGCATGGCAGTACTACCGGCATGACATCTGGACCAATCTACCCGACTACGTAGAGGTCTGGTGCGAGAAGGATGCCCTTGCAGGTGTTCTCTATGATGAGACAGCGGCATGGTGCGTTCCCCTCATGGTCTCCCGAGGGTTCGCTTCTCTGAGCTTCCTTCATAGTGCCGGTCAGACAATCAAGACGCAATGGGAACAGTGCGGAAAGACCGCATACATCTACTATCTCGGAGACCTGGACCCATCAGGGGTGAGTATCTCTCAAACCATCGAGAAGGGCCTGCAGGAGTATTCCGGGGACGCCAAGGTCATTTATCAGCGAATAGCTGTCACCCATGACCAGGTATTTGAACTGAATCTCCCCACCAGGCCCACGAAGCCCACCGATTCCAGGGCTAAGGCTTGGGAAGGCGACAGCGTGGAACTCGATGCGATTCCTGCCAATATCCTCAAGGCCCTTGTCCGGAGTTATATACTCTCCCACATTCCCGAGCACACCAGGGGCCACCTAGCTACTGTTGAACAGAACGAGCGAGCAGCACTTCGCAAGATCTATGAATTGACCAGGGGGGCATCCGCCCAATGACCGCACAGAACCTTTATCAACAGAAGCTCCACAGCATCCCCGCACCAGGGACCGGCTGCAATCCGTCCCTCCTGGGCGTGGCAACCCTGGGCATCCTGTCCGGCAAGGCCCCGGAGGAGATCCACGAGGAGATCAGGCTGGCGATACCACCAGGAGATAGACAAGTCAGTGATGCCGAGATCACCAGGGCGATCAACCGGGCATTAAGAGACCATCAGGCCGGAAGCTATACCCCGAAGGCAAAGCCCGAACCCGCTGTCAATGATGGCAAGGCAGCACTTCTCAAGTTTCTCGAACAGGGCAAGTACACCGATGAGGTAGACATTTGGGAAGCAAGCCCGTGCCGGATCTGGGATGAACCCAAAGATCACCCCTGCCTCTTGTTATCTGTCCTGTATGCCCCGGATGACCTGTTGTTCATCGGAGAGAGGCATCAGGAAGGCATCATAGGCGATACGATCAGGACCGCATCCGAATGGATCAGGTATTTCAAGGACGGCGGCAAGACAGGACCCCATATCATCCCAAACCCTTTGACCGGAACCCCGGGCCCGAAGAAAAGTGGAGATGGGGAGACCTTGCGCGGTGACTTGACCGTGAAGGAATACCGTTATTGCGTGGTGGAATTCGATGATCTCTCCCGGGGAGATCAGCTCCGGTTCTGGTCTGCGGTCCGCTTGCCCATTGTGTCCCTGATAGACTCAGGCGGCAAGTCAATCCATGCATGGCTGCAAGTCTCAAGGATAGCACGTGTGAGGACCCTGGAGGAGTGGGACGAGCAGATCAAATGCCGTCTTTACGAGAAACTTCTAATTCCTTTGGGTGTCGATCCGGCATGCAAAAATACTTCAAGACTGTCCCGGCTTCCAGGTCATTTCAGAGAAGAAAAAGGGTCATGGCAGCGCCTATTGTGGCTGTCAGGAGAAGGAAAGAAAATATGACTGAATTCGAAGATCAGATCAGGGCAGCAGATGGGCAACTTCCGAGGTTTCATTTTGTATCAGCGGGTGATCTTTGCCTTGAACCCAGGCCGACAAAATGGCTCATCAAGCATTATCTCGATGCCGGTTCTCTTGGATGCTTGTTTGGTGAACCCGGTGCAATGAAATCCTTTCTCGGCATCGACATGGGGCTATGTATAGCAGCACGGCAAGACTGGCACGAAATACCCGTGAGAATGCACGGCCCAGTCTTCTATATTGCAGGTGAAGGACATGGAGGAATCAGGCGCCGAACTCGGGCATGGAGCATTTACCATGGGATCGACCTTCAGGGTGTTCCGTTTTTTGTTTCCGACAGACCGGCCCGCTTCCTCGATGCCGAAGGTGCAGCTGAGGTAACCCAGGCAGTTGAAGATCTTGTGCTCGAACATGGTGAGCCGGTTCTTATTATCATCGACACCCTGAACAGAAATTTCGGCCCGGGTGATGAGAACAGCACTTCAGATATGACAAGTTTTATCTCGACCATCGACGAGCATCTTAGGTGCCGTTATCAATGTGCGGTACTCATTATCCACCATAGCGGTCTAGCAACTACAGAACGGGCGCGAGGCGCATCGGCTCTCCGGGCATCGCTAGATTGGGAATACCGCATGTCAAAGAATGCCGATGGTGCCAGGATATTGACCTGCACAAAAACAAAGGATCACACAGAACCCCCTGCCCTTGCATTCATCCCCGAAGAAATCACTCTCGATGGATGGACAGACCCGGATGACGGGGAAGTGATGACATCCTGTGTACTGTGCATGACAGAGGCCACACCCGACAAAAAGCCGCTCAAGGGAAACACAAAAATTGCATTCGATGCACTGGTTAGTTTGGGCGTGTACTCCCACATAGATGCATGGCGGGATGCTGCATATTCTTCCGGCATCTCAGCAACCTCTTCAAGGGAGGCCAAGAAGAAAGCATTCCAGCGAGCAGTCAGGGACCTACTTGATGCCGGTTATGTCGAAACCGAAGATGACTACTATTGGCCCAAGGGGACAGAGACAACAGGGGGACATTGGGGGGACATGTCCCGAGGGATAGGGGGACAACCGGGACACACACCTTTAGGTGTGTCCCGTGTCCCTCCCCTTGTCCAGGGTGGAGGTGTCCAATGAGAAAACCTCACCTAAACGAGATTCCTCTCAAGGAAAACATCCTAAACAAGCCTGGGGTGACCATAACCATGAGTGTCGGACAGTGGGACAGGCTTCTACAAGCAGCATACGACGCCGGATGTGTTTTGATTGAGATTAGCCAACATGGGAAACCCGAACGGGCATACCGGAAGGACAAAGAGAAGCAATGAAGGTGTGCGGACTGTGCCGGTACTACATTGAGGGCAAGCCCCTCCTCGGTTCACTCTGGCGCGGCAGCGTGTGCATGAGTGCGGAACCGGATCCTAACCGTACCTTGCGGGTGTGGCGGGATAAGCCCTTAACACCGGCTTGTTGGACATCGGGAAAGGTGAACCCGGAGGCATAGAGTTGACCTCTTCAGCATTTATTATTCCCATAATGGGTAAATAGGACACCCCAGTTGTGAAGATCATATCTCCTGCATCCGTTGCGACCACCTTGAACAAGTCTATCCGATGGGTGTATCTTCATGCTGCGGATCTTGGAGCGTCTCGTATAGGTGGTTCATGGATATTCACACAGGAGGGGCTTGACGATGCCTTACAAAGCGCGCGGAGGGTGGAGAGCGGAAGTCAGAATTGGAGACAAAAGGGAGACAAAGTGGTTTCCATCAAAGAGGGACGCTCTAAGCTGGGAAAGCGCAACCAGAAAAGAAATGAAAACCCGCAAGCCGAAGACATCCACGGGCTTGCTCAGTTTGTGTAATGAGTACCTGACCTATGTACAGCGGTTCAGTAAATCGACATATTCCCATAAAAAGACGCTGTGTAAGCGGATACTCAAGGCATGGGGAGATATGGACGTGTATGCGGTGACCCCGAAGATATGCCTTACATATCTTGACGAGAGGGCCACGATGTCAGGCAATGCAGCCAACGAGGACCTGCACGACCTCAAGGCCATGTTTAACTACTTCAAGAGGATTCATAGCATACAGCACAATCCATTATTGCACATTGACGAATACTCACACGATGTTGTCCCTCCATACGTTCCACCACGGGAAGACATATTGAAACTCTTATTGGTTACTAAGGGACAGGACAGGGCCATGCTCGATGTATTCCGGTATACTGCCGCTCGCAGATCAGAGGTAATGCGCCTCACATGGGAAGATGTCGACTTCCAGGCCCGGACCATAAGACTCAAGACTCACAAGAACAGGAAGGGGCAATGGAAGGCGTACTATGTTCCAATGAGTGATGCCTTATATCAATCTCTGCAGGCCCATTGGAAAAAAAGGGACAAGGAAAGCTCTTATGTCTTCACACACAAGGGCAAACCCTATGCAAGACGCGAAGATTGGCTTATCAGGCTATGTGACAAGGCCAAGATAAAACCCTTCGGTTTTCACTCATTCAGGAGAGCTTTCGCATCAAGTATCATGGCAACCGGCAAGGCATCCTTGAAGGACGTTTCCTTACTTCTGGGTCATTCGTCTGTTCGCAATACTGAACTGTATCTGAGATCCATCAACCCCAACTTGCCCGGACTGGTGGAGTTGATCGATCCAGAAGAAAAAGCCACCACGGAGAGCCACCAGAATGGCTAACTACTTGATATTAAACGGTACCAGGTGCCCCAGCATGGGGCACCTGGTCGTCAAATCGTCGTATCTCGTTCTGCGGTCATCTACCATCTGCCGGTCTTTGCCACCTTGGGTTTGGGCAGGCCATCGAGGGATTTCAGTGACT
>Ga0116156_10003623_pt1 | contig 13422 bp, 10 predicted proteins | sample AD_UKC045_MetaG_FD_89891 | JGI IMG/M metagenome (GOLD analysis project Ga0116156, IMG submission 89891) | Active sludge microbial communities of municipal wastewater-treating anaerobic digesters from USA - AD_UKC045_MetaG | ecosystem: Engineered > Bioreactor > Anaerobic > Digestate | place: USA... | reverse complement strand
GAGTCAAAAATGTTCATTGACCGGATATGTTCGATGATGTTGTAAACCGATTTTATCCTGATTATTTCCGTTCCTTCGCTTTTCTTAATTTTTGTTCGGCTTTCAGGGGCATATATCCTTTTTAATCCAAGCCGGGAACCCTCTTTGAGCATAATTTCAAGTCCGGGAACCTCTCTTATCTCTCCACCGAGTCCGAGTTCACCTACAAAAGCTGTGTTCATCGGGAGAGCTATATTAAAAATAGAACTTAACAATGAAGCGGCAACAGGAAGATCGACAGCAGGTGTTTTCAGCTTCAATCCACCTACGACATTAACAAAAAGGTCAAAATTGGAAAAATAGATGTCGCATCTTTTTTCAAGCACTGCCGTTATCATTGCAAGTCGCCCTGCATCGATACCCGTCACAACTCTTCTGGGTTGAGGCAGATTTGAGCTTGTTGCAAGTGATTGAACTTCGATGAGAAAAGGTCTTGAGCCCTCAAGTATCAAAGCAAGTGCCGACCCCGATATTGAGCCCATTCCGTCTGAAAGGAAGAACTGGCTTGGATTTTCAACTTCGCTAAGTCCCGTCGAAGTCATTGTGAAAATACCTATTTCATCAGTTGGTCCGAAACGGTTCTTTGAACACCGCAGAACTCTGTATCCAAGAGAAGGATCACCTTCAAAAAGAAGGACTGAATCGACCATGTGTTCAAGGAGCATCGGTCCTGCAATTGCTCCGCTCTTCGTAACATGACCTATGACAAAAACTGTTATATTTTTTCTTTTGGCGGTTTCAAGAAGTTTTACCGCACACTCCTTTATCTGACTGACAGATCCCGGAATTCCGGGGACAGAGGGCGAATAGACAGATTGGATCGAGTCACAGAAAAGAAAATCGAAGCTCTCATCTTCCACTTTTGCTCTGAGCTTATCAAGGTTGTTCTCGTTTGAAAGATACAGTTCTCCGCACCCCCTTTTCCCTGCAAGCCGCTCAAATCTTATTTTGACTTGAGAGACCGATTCTTCCGCTGAAAGATAAAGCACCCTGCACAACCTTGAGATCTCGAGAGCCGCCTGAAGCATCAAAGTTGACTTACCTACTCCCGGATGTCCTGAAATAAGGTTGTAGCTTCCTTTTACAATCCCTCCGCCGAGAATTCTGTCGAGCTCTTTATAACCGGAATTTATCCTTTCGCTGTCAGTTGTGGTCACATTGTTTATATGACTGAAAACCGCATCCGGTGAAGAAAGAAAAAGACGGTGATTATCTTTGGGAATTACTGTTTCATCCTTTTCTTCAAGAGTATTCCACTCGCCGCATTCAGGACATCTTCCAAGCCATTTTGGAGTCGAATAGGAACAGTTGGTGCAAATGAAAGATGATTTTTTCTTGACCATCTTGACTGCTCACTGAGCTGAAAGAAGGAACGGTATGGTAACTGTTGAAAGGGTTCCGTTGAATGGGGGAAATTTCCATTTTTTCTTGATCTGCTCTGTTATGCATCTGTCCATTTCCGTCCCTTTGAACTTCGGAGTTTCGTTTATGACCTTTGCCACCTGACCGCTTCCGATGATATGAAGAGTGATCTCCATTTTTCCACCGATCCCTTCATTGCTTTTAAGCGCTTTGTCATAGCAGTATTTTATTGAAGAGTAGTTGTTTTTGACAACTTCATTTATCTGTTTCTGAGTCAGCTCTTCTCCTCCGGAAGCGAAACTGCTTTCGGTTTTGACTTTTGATCCGACAGTTTTTGACCCTACTTTTTTCATGAATGAATTTCTGAAGGCATCAAGTTCTTCATCAGTGACAGTATCAAAAAGTCCCGCTTTCTTTTTTTCTTTCGGTTTTTCTGATTCGGCTTGCTGCTCCTGACTTTCAATAGCTTCGTTCTCTTTCCTTATTTCAAGAAGAAGCTCCTTAAGAATGAGATCTTCTTCCTTTTTTGCCACTTTTTTAACTGTTATTCCCTTGATGTCATCGATCTTCATTACGCCGGAGCCGAATCTGATGTCTTCGATGTTTATATCATCGAACTTAACTTCCTGCGGACCATCTTCAATGTTTTTCTGTATAAAAAGCTGATAACCACTGAAAAAAACCACTGGAGCCGCAATTATCAATAACGCAATGATCACCCATTTGAAGTGGTTATCTTTTTTAACTTCGATGTTCTGCTCTTCGCTTCCCACATCCTCCATCATCTGCTTTAGTTCGCGTTTTTTCTGAGTTTCATCGTCCGTACCGAGAACCTGCTTGACCTTTTCTTCTGCCATAAGGTCGTATTCCTTAAATATTTCTGTAAAATCCTGACAGGCACCGAGACGCACCCAGTCTGTCATTGATTTTTCCCAGATATGCGACCTTTTTACCAGTCTGCCGTCAAGAATAAGAGCTGCGATTTCTTCAAAACTGTAATCTCTTTCGTCATTTGGAAGCCGGTAGATCTTTTCATTCATGTGAAACTCCTGAACAAGTGGAAGAACACGCGCAAAATAATACTGTACAGCCCGATTTTTGTCAATTTATAGTTCTTTGAAACTGCGCATTTTTTTCACTTCGCTTCTGATCTTTTTTGATTTGAGCCGGTTCTCGACGGAGCTTTTTGTCGGTTTTGTCGGTTTTCGCTTCTTTGGAACGAAAGCCGCTTTGATTATCAGTTCCTTAAACCTTTCAATTGCGGTTTCCCTGTTCTGTATCTGGGAACGGTCGTCAGTGACTTTTATGATCACTTCGCCTTGAGAGGTTATCCTGTGGTCATTCATTGTCAGAAGCTTTGATTTCACGAACAAAGGAAGGGAAGAGCTCTCAATATCGAACCGGAGCTGAACCGCACTGCTGGTCTTGTTGACATGCTGACCGCCCGGGCCGGTTGAACGGGTCGCGGAAAATTCAAGCTCTGACATAGGAATTGAAATCTTTCTACCCTGATTGTTCGTGATCGTGATCATCGCTTCACCTTCTATTATGCTTATAATTTCAGCATCCTTAATCTCTGTAAAATAATAGACTCTGCCCACCGATTTGTCAAAATAATGCCCCGACAAACACAGGTTGACACGCGGGTCAACCCCTACAGGCAGGTTAATTTCATCCCTAAATAATACAAAACTCCACCTGCCAATGTAAGAACACCTGCTTTAATAATGTATGGATAAACATCTTTCAGTGTCGTCTTGAAAAAATCGGTCGTAACAATAAGACAAAGGTGCATCGGTGAAAGCATAACTCCCATGAATCCGCCGATGAAACCAAGGAGCAGATAATTCATATCAACAACCCCGTTCACAACAAGGAACGGATATATCACAGGGAAAGATATCGAAACGAATCCGATAGTTATCCCTGTCAGAACTCCGCATATCATAGGGACAAGGAATACAAACACAGCCGGATTGGAACCTTTGAGCGCTTCATAAACTCCTGTTGCCACACCTGAACTTCTCACTATCGAATCAAAGAACACCATTCCCGTTACAAGAAAAATGACATAAACCGTCCTTTTTTTCATTACAAACGGTTTTATATAAACGGCAAGATGTCTCTCTTTAATAATAAAAGCAATGAGTGAAATCAGAACAGCCCACGGCAGATCAAGTGAAAAAACGATCGAAAGTCCAACCGCAAGAAGTATCGGCCACGAAATTACAAGCAGTTTCAGCGGGTTTTCAGCAGTTGCGAGCTCTGTTATTTCCTGTTTTTTGTGTTTAAGCAGGATAGGCAGACCGGCAGAGGCCATAACGACTGTCATTGCACCCTGATAAATAAAAAGATCAGTGGCCGGCACTTTCATCACAGTTATTATCCATGCAAGTCCTGCATAAAGCGGGAAAAAATATTCCCAGATGTGGCGATACCAGTAGTTTACAGCCATTTTCTCTTTCTGTTCATAACCGGGAAGGAGCTTGTCAACAAAAGGGGCCGAAATAAGAGACCCTCCAGGCATCGGCAGAAACCCGATGAAAGCTGCACTTGCAGCGGCGGCAATACGGTTATCTCGAAATATTTTCAGAAAAATTGCGGACATTCTGCCGAACATCTTCCCTTTTTCCATCAACTCACCAAGAAGCATAACCGACATGATGATGATGAAAAGATCTGCCGATCTTCTGTTTATAAAAGAATTGAGCCATTCTGAACCGATGTCGGGAAGATCGACACCTGAAATAAGTGCCATGCAAATTGCTCCGGCGGGAAGAACAAGCTCAAGACGGATTTTCTTTGCAAGGAGAATAACCATCAGAAGAATCGGAATTAAAACTTGTATCCAGATCATTTCTCACCTTTTTACAAACAATTACAGCGGTATAGAATAAATTTATCCCTGATATTCGCTGACACGACCGTTTTTAAGGATATATTTCTTCCCGTCACTTTTATCTGTGGCTATATCGGAACTATCAAAGCAGAGTTTGTTTCCGCTTACTCCGACCCAGCCGTGCTGACGGGCAGGAACTCCGTAAACAAGTGCAAAATCCGGAACATCTTTGGTGACAAGTGATCCTGCTCCGATGAATGCATATCTTCCGACAGTGGCTCCGCAGACTATTGTTGCGTTGGCTCCGACAGAACACCCTTTTTTCATAAGTGTTTTTCTGAATTCCTCTTTCCTTTCGATGAATGATCTGGGATTTATGACATTGGTAAAAACCATCGACGGACCAAGAAAAACATCGTCTTCTATCTCAACTCCTTCATATACTGAAACATTGTTCTGAACCTTGACACCGTTGCCCACTTTCACATTCGCTCCGACAACACAGTTCTGCCCGAAAACACAGTTTTTTCCAATAGTTGTATTCTTCAGAATGTGTGAAAAACACCAGATCTTAGTCCCCTCGCCTATCCTGACATTATCATCAATTATCGCAGTTTCATGAACAAAAAAATTCTTTTCCATTATCTTCTCCAACTTTTAAGGAACGGGTGGTAGTCGCCTCTCAATCCGACAGGACAGGCATTTCTGATGTTAAATGCTATCTCAACGGCCGTTCTTGAATCTTCAAGCGAAAAACCTTCTTTGGCAAGGATTTTCTGATAGCTGACAGTGTGAAGATCGGTAAATCCTTCGCTGAATTCAAGCTCTTCACCATCAATTGTGATACATCTAAAAGTCTTTTTCCCTTTTTCGATCGCCTGCTTTGGCAGCATGTTCTCATTAATGCTCAGGAACCATCTTACTCTCGCCTTTTCAAACTGCATGAAACCGGCAGCAACATCCCGTTCCTGCACATTGACGATGTTTTTCTGAACATATCCGAATATCCACTGAAGCATATCAAAGAAATGGATCCCGATGTTAGTCGCCATTCCCCCCGATTTGCTCATGTCGCCTTTCCATGACACATCATACCATCTGCCGCGGCTTGTGATATATGTCAGATCGACATCATACACTTTGTCTGACGGATCTTCATCTATCTTCTTTTTCAATGCGGCAATGGTCGGATGAAGCCGGAGCTGAAGGATCGTATTGACATGGTGGCCGGTCTCTTTTTCAATTATCTTCAGGTTGTCAACAGTCCAGGGATTAAGGACAAGCGGCTTTTCACATATCGCATCCGACATGTTCCTCAATGCCAGACGGATATGGGCATCATGAAGATAGTTCGGTGAGGCAATGCTTACATAATCTATTCTGTTCTCTCTTCTCCTGAGCTTATCGATGTGCCTGTCAAACCTTTCAAATTCAACAAAGAACTCCGCTTCAGGAAAATAGGAGTCGATTATTCCGATACTGTCATTGGGATCAAGCATTGCAAGAAGATCGTTTCCCGTCTCCTTGATCGCCTTCATATGTCTTGGAGCAATATATCCCGCTGCGCCGATCAGAGCAAAATTCTTTTTCATCAAAGTCTCCCTGTAACGATATTCCTGTCAAGAAACCCTTTAATATCATACATTACTGTGTTTTTATCAACAAATCCTTTCAAATCATAACTTCTGAATTTTTCATGCGAAACAGCAAGAACAACCGCATCGTAATCGTTTTTCAGACATTCTGAGAAATTTGAAAGTTCGACTCCGTATTCTTCCAGAACTTCATGATGATCAGCCATCGGATCAACAACATCAACAATGCATCCGAATTCCCTGAATTCACTGATGACATCAATAACTCTCGAGTTTCTTATATCAGGGCAGTTCTCCTTGAATGTGATGCCGAGCACGAGAACTCTCGAACCTTTAATCTTTTTATTTTTCTGGATCATCAGCTTTACAACTTTATTTGCGACATATATTCCCATGTTGTCATTAATCCTTCTTCCGGCAAGGATAACTTCAGGATTGTATCCTACTGCCTGTGCTTTGTGAGTAAGATAGTATGGGTCAACGCCTATGCAGTGTCCACCGACAAGCCCCGGCCTGAACGGCAGAAAGTTCCATTTGGTGCCTGCGGCTTCGAGAACATCAATAGTGTCTATCCCGAGTTTTTCAAATATCAGTGCGAGTTCATTTACAAAAGCAATGTTTATATCCCTCTGAGAATTTTCAATGACTTTTGCCGCTTCTGCTACTTTCACGCTTGAAGCTTTGTGTGTACCTGCCGTGATTATCGTTTTATAAAGCTGATCTATCTCTTCTGCAGATTCAGGGGTGGAACCACTTGTTATTTTTTTTATTGTTGTTACTGTGTGAACCTTGTCTCCAGGGTTGACTCTTTCAGGGGAAAAACCGCAGAAAAAATCAACATTGAACTTAAGTCCTGATATTCTTTCAAGTATAGGAACACAAACCTCTTCAGTACAGCCTGGATAAACCGTTGATTCATATATAACAATATCGCCTTTTTTAAGTGCTTTCGCAACTGTTTCTGTCCCCTTTACGACAGGTGTAAGGTCGGGCTGTTTGTGCTCGTTCACCGGTGTCGGGACTGTAACTATGAAAAAATTGCAGTTTTTTATGTCATTTATATCGCTTGTATAGACGAGCTTCTGAGCTTGTTTAAGTTTTGCCGGCTCAACTTCAAGTGTCCGCTCAACCCCTTTTCTTAGTTCTTCAAGCCTTTTTTTATTTATATCGAATCCGACAGTATCATATTTTCTTCCGAATTCCACAGCAAGGGGAAGACCCACATAACCAAGTCCGATAATGCAAATTTTCTTCTCTTTCATTTGATGCTCCTTCTTTCCTTACCTGTATAAACTGCCGATTTCTGATCTATGTTCCGCATCGGTTTCTGTGTCTTCTTCTCTTCATAATAGTGAGCTATCAGCCCCGGCACTCTCGAAATCATGAAAATACCGTTTGCAAGTTCTCCAGGTATATCCAAAGCAAGAAGCACTGCGCCGATCATTCCGTCAACATTTACAGGAAGCTTTGTTCCCTTTATTTCGAATATCTTCTTTTCTATCATTTTTGCGAGCTTGATATAGAAAAGTTTCTTTTCCGTAAGATTCTCAAAACATATTTCAGCAAGCTTTGTGCTTCTCGGGTCTTCTGTATGAACTCTGTGACCAAGCCCCGGGAATCTATATTTACTTTCAAGCTTTTTATTAATGAATTCTGTTACTTTTGCCTCATCAAGAACTTTGCCGCAGAATTCACCCGCCTCGATGAAGAATTTCATTGAATCCTCGATCGCCCCGCCATGCGACTTATTTATTGCAAGTATGCCGGAAGCGACTGCGGCATTAAGCGGAGCACCCGTTGATGTTGCATTCATTGCAGCCAGTGCACTTGGAGGTGTCACTCCGTGATCTATTGATGATACAAGTGCCGCCTGAAAAACGATTCCCTCCTCTTTAGATGGAAGTTCGCCTTTAAGTATGAGATAGACAGTTTCAGCATAGGAAAGCTTTCCCATCATCTCTTCGACTGCATAGCCCCGGACAAGTATTTCGTTTGGCTTAATAGAAGTGATCTCAGTATTCCATTCACTCATTTTCAACTCCTTCCTTAAAATTGAAGAACATTATTAATGCAACACCGGAATAACATATTAACGCAAGATAAAAAACTGCTGTAAAGCCGAAATTTATGCTTATTATCGTCGCAACAACCGAACCAATGACAGAAAAAAATCCGTTAATACCCCAAAGAAAAGGGAGTTCACTTGTTTTCACCATCCCTGCTCCGGCTGGAAATGCCGTCCCCATGAGAAATGAAACAGGCGCAATGATAAGCAGAGTTATCAAAACCCTTATAAAAAAAGGAACTCCGAGAGTTGCATGCAGAAGAGGAGAAAGAATAAATATAATGATAAGAAGCATTCCTGAAAGAATGAAGAACGTTGTTTTTTTTCTTAACAATTTGTAATTACTGAAATAACTTCCCAACCCGGAAAAAAGAAGTATCGAAAAGAGAGCGATCGAAAGACTGTAGGAAGGATGTCCCAGATATAAAACAAGTTTCTGCGTAAGAACAATCTCGACAAACATGAACCCGAGTCCTATCAGAGAAAAATAGCCTAGTTTATACAAAGCCAGATCTGTCTTATTTTTCAATCTGAAGAAATAGAGAGGCTGAAGTATAAGCATTACACCCAGGAACAGGAGTATCATAAGAATTGCAAGAAGAATCGTCTGGCCTGAAAATATGTTAAGCGGCAATACTCCTGAATTGATACCTGCAAAAAGAGTGTTCAACTTTCTAAGCTCAAAAAAGAAAGGTCTGTCGTCTGTCGGAGGAGAAACAATATAGGGATATTCATCGATTAACTTTTCAGACATCTCGTCATCTGCATAAAGAAACTTCTGGAAAACATTTGATGAACTTATCTCTTTATAAGGGGTCACTAAAGCTGCAAATTTGTTTTTCTCAATGTATTCAGATCCTTTAAGCATTTCAGCATATGAAAAAACCCCTTTTTTTAAAACAAGAAGCGTATAAACATCAGACACTATGAACAGCACCCTGTTTTTGGGATCTATTCCCATTTCACTTAAAGCCTGCCTGACAATGTTCAAAAGACGGATGGAAAATCTCGGAGTTCCAAGTTCATCTGGAGCAAACCAGCTGGTCATTGTGAAGTATCCGTCTTCATTAAGTTTTTCATAATAAGATTTGAATGCTTCCACTGAATACAAGTTATTTTCGGAAAGGGCGAACGCACCGGCATGAGTTGAAGAAAATGTATCTACCCCCGAAAGCTGGATTATATCGTAATTCTTTCCCGAACTTTCAATGAAATTTCTTCCTTCATCAACAACTATTTTTATCCCTTCTATTTTTCCTGAATATATTCCGCCTGAATATTCTTTAAATTCATTTTGCACCGCCTTTACTATCACAGGGTTTATTTCAATGCCTGTAACATCTTTAACACCGTAATGTTTTGCGGCAAGCAGGTCCATTCCGCCACCTGCACCGATATGAAGAGATGAGACATTGTTCCTTCCGAGATGATAGACCAGGGTTGTCGGGAGATAGTCGAAAAAATCAAGGTCCTGAGGATATTTAAAGATTGATGTATATGCCCATGAATCAATTACCACCCCTTTTCTTTCCGGAAAGATCTTTCCGTTTTCCCTGAAAACAGGACTGATCCCCCATAGTCCTATTGCAGGATAGGCGGATCTGTCAGGATCTTTAATCACATCAACCTTTGAAAGAGCACTCCAGCCGGTATATATCACATCATTTGCTCTGTCCTTTACAAGACCGAGTATCTTGTCGCCGGGCGGATCCATCGGAAAAAGTGACGGAAAAAAAAGTGAAGGTAATATGAGGACTGGAACTATTGCAGAAATTATCTTCTCTTTTAATTCAACTGCGCAGACAAGTGCTGATATTGACATTAGAAAAGCTATCAGCGGGATGACCACCTGTCCGTTAAAACTATTGAAAAGTAAAATGAAAAGGATCGCTCCGAAAGCACTGCCGGTCATGTTCACGCTGTAGTATATTCCAATCTCTTTTTTTCTTTCGCGAAGTATCCATCCTGTGGTAAGCCCGAAAAGGAAAAATGGAACAAAAAGAGCTGCTATCATCACAATAAGCGTGAAAAGACCGGTTCCCTTAAAAATAAGGTTTATCGGGGTGAATGTCATTCTTGTAAGTAACACATAGCTCAAGAATGTAATCGCAGATGAGACAGATATCAGTGCCGGGAAAGTGAACTTTTTTGATAAATTCCCAGCCATCGAAAGGAAAACTCCGGAAACGCTGAATCCGAGCATAGCAACACTGATTATCATAAATCCAAAATGGTACCACATTACTATGCTGAAAAATTTTGTAAAAGAGACCTGAACCGCCATAAGCGAAACAGAAAAAACAAAAAGTGAAATAAATTCAGCTACTTGATGTTTGCTAATTTTTTTTATATCCATCAATGGTCAAATCCTTAAAATCAATGTTACGGAGGATATTAGCACAGTGCCGATTTTTATCAAAAAAAATCATTTCTTTTATAAAATACATTTTGAAATATAATTAACCGCTAATTTTGTACATTTCCGGAGGTAACCCATGAAACTGCTTATAAGCACAATGCTTTGTTTCATTATTTTTTACGGCTGCAAGGTGAGTGACGAGCTGAATCCTGATGCTGATGTTTTAAAAACAGATTCCGATCAGATGGTTACAACTCCTGATGAAGAGGGCACAGAAAAAGAGGTTGACAATGATTCGGTTTACGAGCCGGATGACTTTGTTCAGCATGATCCGGATTCTCAGAAATATGATGATGACCTGACAGATGAAATTTCAGATCCGGACAGCATCACCGTTCCTGATGATGAATCTGACACTGAGATATTTGATGAAGACGCTGATAATTCGATCTGTCCCAATGTCGAAAAGCCTGTTTCGCCAAGTGAAGATCCTTTAAGCATTGTGGCTGATTTCGGGACTTACGAATCGGCAAATAATGGTGGATTCACTGACCATTTTCTTTACAGTAACTCTGCAAAACAATTCAAGATCGGTGTTAGAGAGCAGTGGGGATCATCAATTGTATTCTTTGGCTTTTCAGATAATGCGAACTCAAATGTCATTGATGCAAATGACACCGGCAGAGAGGTTCAGATCGCAATTTATGATCCGGACAGGATAATGCAGAACTGTGCCCATAACGCATCGTGTGCAACCACTCCGACTGAGTGTGCGGGAAGCATAACATTTCTTGGATGGAATCCCGTTCAGGGCGGGAACAGATGCAACAATGGCTCTCCGACTGAATCGATCAGCGGAACTGACGGCGAAATGATCGCTTCCGTTGTGCCGTATCAATGGAATCCGGCATGGGACAGAACTGACTGTTTTTCTGATATCTGTGGAGACAACGCTTATAAAAATCGCCTTTCCGACATGAGATATATTCAGAAAATACGCTGGGTCGGAAGCAATGTCGTTGAGATAAAAATGACCATTCACAATCTTACAAATATTGAAAGAAGGGCTACTTTGCAGGAATTCCCCACTCTTTATGTTCCTTATGGTGCTCACGGGCTGCAGAATTATAACACACTTTTAGATTCAAACGGTACTGCTATTGCCATTGATCAGCCTGCAAATGACGGATTTTTCATGAAAAATTTTGACAGTCCCGGCGGCTGGACAACTTTGCAGATGGCAAGCAAAGAATACGGAGTCGGAATTTATTATGAAAACCGGCTTACAAAATTTCAGGGATGGCAGAAAGACGGAGTTTTCAATAATGTCCGGTCAAGAATTGAATTCGGACTCCCTGCAAACGGAACCGTGAATGCAAGGGCTTATCTGATACTTGGCGGTTTTGACACAGTAAAAGTGCTTGCTGAAGGACTTGATGCTGCTATCGCTCCTTTCGGGCATCTCGATGCGCCGACAGAAGATGCTGAAATTACTGGAAATTCTCTTGGTGTCGGCGGCTGGGTGCTTGACAACAAAGGAGTTGCAAAAATAGAAGTTTTCATTGACGGAACACTGAAAGGGGAAATCCCGCTAAACACCGAAAGAGCAGATGTCTGCAAAGTGTGGCCCGGATATTCAATGTGTCCAACCGCAGGATATACCGGAAATATTGATATTACAGAACTCACAAACTGTGCCCACATCCTTGAAATAAAAGCCACCGACACCGATTCAAATGTAAGAGTGATCGCAAAAAAGAGATTTTTTAGGAAGTAGCAAGTTATATCCTTGTCAGCATTTTCGTTATAATTGTCAATGAGGATGATTGATTTTTCCGCTGATCTCACAATATCTGAAACAAATTTGTGTGCTTCAAAAACCTGACCGTCAAACAGAACTCCTTGCTTGGGAAGAAGTTGATCGTTTTCCATGGCTTTAAAAACCTCATTTAACCTTCTGTCTGTTTCTATTTGTTTAATTTCAAGAAACTCAAGTCGATTAAAAACATTTGATCTGTCAGAAAGGACTTTCCTTATGAACACAAATGCTTTTATAATTTCAATACTTATCTTTACTGCTATATTGCTTTTTAAAACTGTTGCAACCATTGCAACTCCGTGCTCAGAAAACACAAACGGAGAAGTTCTTCTGCCACCCCAGCTTGAGGTCGCATTTTGCGACTTCAAGATTTCTGATTCATCCTCAGTTAATTTAAAGCAAAATTGCTCTGGGAATCTTTCAATGTTCCTTCTGACCTGCTCATTTAATCTTTTTGTCTCCACACCATACAGTTCAGCAAGATCACTGTCCAGCATTACCTGCATTCCACGAATTGTAAAAATCCTGTTTTTAATCTCATCAATCTTTATCAGTTCATTTCCTGCCATTTTCCAACTCCGAAAATATAGTCAACGATAGATAATGCAATAATCATATTAAATTTACAAGAAATTGAATAAGAAATTATAAATAAGTTAGAAACAAGATGATTTAAGAGTTAAATTAATATGTTATGCAATATTTGATTGAAATATTTATATAATTGTGCTGACCCCTATGGTCCTGAGGGATGAGCCCTCAGGCTCAAACTCGAACGAGAGGTACTCGAATGACCGTCACGCAGTAACAAGCAAAACGACCTTACTTTGCACAGCGGAAGCCTATCGTACCTTGGTTGGTTTCTGACCAATACAAATTGAAATATCTCCATGAAGATCTGGTTTGCCTTTTTTGATGAATAAATGATCCTCCACGAATAACTTTACTATAAGACAACTCCGGACCAGAAGGATTTAAATATATAGTTAATTCGTAATAATCTTCCACAAACCAATCAGTTACCCACTCATAAACATTCCCCGCCATATCGTAACATCCATAAGGTGATTTACCAAGTTCCTTTTTTCCAACATCCCATGTTTCATACTCCCCGCATCCCCATTGAGTTCCGAACTGCTCACGCATTACCGCATAATCACAGTTAACTGCTTCATTTCCCCATGGATACCTCCTGCCATCTGTGCCTCTTGATGCTTTTTCCCACTCCGCTTCTGACGGAAGCCTTTTGCCGACCCACTTACAATATGCCTCAGCTCCATACCACGAAACACAGTTTGCGGGATGATTGAAATTCTCAGAATTACCTATGTTGCAAGAACTCTT
>Ga0116156_10003621_pt1 | contig 13423 bp, 12 predicted proteins | sample AD_UKC045_MetaG_FD_89891 | JGI IMG/M metagenome (GOLD analysis project Ga0116156, IMG submission 89891) | Active sludge microbial communities of municipal wastewater-treating anaerobic digesters from USA - AD_UKC045_MetaG | ecosystem: Engineered > Bioreactor > Anaerobic > Digestate | place: USA... | reverse complement strand
TTGTGGGGGCCTCACATATCGTCGGCAAACCGCTTAGCCTGTTGCTTTTAAAAGAAATGGCTACGGTCACAGTGTGCCACATCGCGACCAGTGAGGCGGGGCATCTCCCGGACCATGTGGGGAGGGCGGATATCCTTATTGTCGCGGCTGGCCGCCCTGGGCTGATCAAAGGGGAATGGGTTCGGGACGGAGCGGTCGTGATTGATGTGGGCATTAATAAGGTTGGGGAAAATATTGTCGGGGACGTTGAATTTGAAACGGCTAAAGAGCGTGCTTCTTTCATCACGCCGGTCCCGGGAGGCGTCGGGCCCGTGACGGTGATGATGCTCATGCGTAACGGGCTGGAAGCGTTTAAACTGCAGACACAAGGGTGATCTTCACCCGTATAAAGGTTGGGATGAAAGAGCTTGTTATATTGGGAAATAGCCCGGCGGGTTTTGCCTGCTTGCAAACCTTGCGCCGGGAGGGGTTTCAGGGCCGGGTGGTTTTTGTCCCGGGAGACGGGGAATACCCTTATCGGCGGGGTGTCTTGCCCGATGTCCTCGCCAAGGCGGTGCCTGTTGAGCAATCTTATTGCGCCCCGGTTTCTTGCTATGAAACGTTGAACGCCCAGGTGTGCGTTCAAAAAATCGCGCGTGTGAGTTTCAAGCGCCAGCGACTGACCATGGAAGATAAAGAGGTGCTTCCGTTTGATTATTGTTTGATTGACGAATACGGGTGGCTCGCTCCGGAGGATATCAAAGGGGCCAGCCGTAATGGCTTTTTGTTTATAAACCGGCTGGACCATATCAAGGCGGCGTTAAAACAGTTACCTTGCGTGGATACGGTGCTGATTCAGGCGGACTCTTGGAACGGCATGAGGATGGCGGGGGCGTTGTCCGCCTGGGATAAAGAGGTTATTTGGATCTCTTCCCAAGACCGGGTGTTATCCTCGTTTGTGGAACCGGAAATTTCCGTGAAGATCGCCGAGATTTTGGAGAAGAAAGGGATCCGGGTTCTTTTGGGGAATTCTATTACGGAAGTCCTGGGTGACAGCGACGTGAAGGCGGCGCGTTTGCAGTCCGGAAAAATCCTCGGTGCCCAGATGATCCTTTTGGAGTCGCAACTCCCTGATTACCGTTTATTTAAAGATACCGAGCTTTTCGTGAACGGGGCTTTTTCAGCCGCGCGGGGAAAGGGTGTTTCTGTGTCCCCGAATATTTTTATGATTGGCCGGGGAGAGGGTTTGGTTTCCGTTCAGGCGGCTTCTTACAACAGTTGTGATGATTTCTTGCAAGCGCAGGGCGAGGCCGTGGCTTCTTTCATCCTTCAGAAAGATGTGCCGTCACAACCGGTTGTCCCCCGGGCGGAAATCTCCTGGCCGGGATTTCAGTTGAGCTTGCTGGGCCACACAGCCCCGCATCCAGGGCCGACGGATGAGGTCTACCTGCGCTCGGATGAGGCAACAGGTTCTTATCAAAAATTTTACGTCAGGGAGGGTGTCCTGTCAGGGGCTGTTCTCATGAATGCGGATTTATCCCGGTATCAGGCGCTTTCTTTATTAAGTTCGCGCCAAACACTGTCAGAAGCGTATCTGCAAAACCAGGGATTTCAGCGGCAATCTCCGTCAGTTCAACTCTCGGACAGGGTTTTTCTGGAAGATTCCGGTTGTTCAGAATGCGTCCAGCCGTACGAAAACGCTCAAAATTCTTAAAAGTAGCATAATTTGTCCCCGAATTCCGAACTCCGGTATTAAATATTTTTACTTGCAAAAACTCAAAATATGTATTATCTTTACTCTAAGAAAGCGTTAAGAATAGCCAGTTGGAGAGCGTCCGCATTTTTTTTCATTTCCTTATTAACCTTTCAATTAAGTGCATTTGCCAATAATACCGAAAAATTAAATCAGAATTATCGTGCTCAAGGATATGATGAACAGAAGAACGGCCATTTTGACAAAGCGTTAGCTTTTTACACGAAAGCCTTAGAGCTCGGCAAAGAAAATGAAGTCCTTTACAATGATATCGGGGTTGTATACGAACAATTGGGGGATTGGCAACAGGCAAGAGCGTATTATCTGAAGTCCATTAAACATAATCCTGATTATTTACCCCCGTATACAAATCTTGCGTACCTTTATCAGACATTAGGGGATGTTCAGAACGCCGAAATTTATTTCCGGGCGCGGTATCTCCGGGCCCCGGAAGGAGACCCCTGGAAAGATGCGGCTTTGAAAGAGCTCCTGAGGATTAACCCGTATTTTAAACAGGAAATCACCCGCAAGAAGGCTGATCAGCTCGCTAATGAGTTAGTTCTCCAGGCTCATGAGGAGTTTAGCTTGCAGGTCCGGCGGGCGGAAAATCATTATCAAGCCGGTGAATCTTTGCTGGACAGAAAAAGTTACTCGGAAGCACTCGCGGAATTTGACCGGGCTTTGCTTCTGACCCCGGGGAACCCAAAAATTATTAGAGCCCAACAACAAGCCTGTTATTTGCAGAAGATAGACAAGATAAAATTTTTAGTGCATGATGCGACGGAACGTTTGGATGCGGGGGACCTTGATTCTGCCAGAGATATGTTTCAGGAAATACTCTCCTTGCTCCCTGAACAACCAGTTCAACCTTTTGAATAATTCAATTATATCGGTATTTAACACGACATACTTATAGGACCAGGCCTGGATGGAACTTTATTTAATTGATGCGCACGCGCTGTGTTACCGGTCTTTTTATGCCATCAAGGATTTGGCCAACAGCAAGGGTCAGAAGACGAACGCGGTCTACGGTTTTGTCAGCACGTTGAAAAAATTGCTCCGGGAACGGCAACCGCAATATATGGCGGTGTGTTTTGATTCGCCGGCCCGGACCCGCCGCCAGGAGAGATATGCGGATTATAAAATCCAGCGGCCGAGCATGCCCGAGGATCTGGTTTCTCAAATGCCCCTTATTAAGGATGTTGTGGCCGGGTACCGGATCCCGGTCCTGGAATACCCGGGGTACGAGGCGGACGATATTATTGCGACGATCGCCGGGATCTTTTCTTCGTCCGGGATGAATATTGTTATTGTGAGTGACGATAAGGATATGTTTCAGCTTGTCAACGACCATGTGCGCGTCTTAAGCGTCCGTAAAGACGCGGTCATTGATGCGGATGCCGTCAAGGAACTTTTGGGCTTGGCCCCGGAGTTCGTGACGGATTTTATCGCCCTGGCGGGTGATAAAGTGGACAACATCCCCGGCGTCCGGGGTATCGGCGAAGCTTCCGCCCGGCATTTGATCGGGCGTTATGGTCACGTGGAAGAGATGTACCGGAAGTTAGACAGGGTGGAGCCGAAGTCTCTTCGGGACCGGCTGGAAGCGCAAAAAGCGCAAGCCTTGTTATCGAAAGAGCTGGCTGAACTTGACACCAGGGTGCCGGGCCAGTTTCATATTGAAGATATGCGGGTTGCGGCCGCGGATCATGAACAGTTGCTGCGGATATTTTCAGAACTCGAGTTCAAGCGTTTTGTCACGGAATTGCGGGAACAGGCCCCACATGACGCGGACGAGCCGGCGGGACATGTTCAAGCGCACGGGGATATTCAGACGATCTCCGAGGCGGTCCTTGCGGCCGGGGAATTGACCTTCCTTTTTGATGAGGATGCGGGGGAAGAGACGTGGCTTGAAAAGAATTTTTTTGTCGCTTGTCCGCCAGACCTGGTGTGGAAATTGCCCTTGTCCGCGGTCTCCAGGCTGAAAGCCCTTTTTCTGGATGGCCGCATTCGAAAGAACACTTTCGATTACAAAATGATGTTAAAGAGGCTTGCTGCCGTTGGGATTTCAATAAACGGTGAAGTTTTTGATGCCAAGTTGGCGGCGTATTTGCTCTCGCCGGCCAGGGGGAACGCCGGGATCATGGATCTGGGCTGGGATTATTTGAAGCTCACGACCGGGAAAGCCGGGAATGGCGGCGAACAGGCGCACGTTTTGTTGCGGTTGGCAGAACCCTTGCAGGCAGAACTCAAGAAACATAACCTTATGAAGTTGTATTTGGACATTGAAATGCCGCTTTCCAAGGTGTTGTGCGCGATGGAAGAGGAGGGCGTTAAGGTCGATACCGGCCTTTTAAAGATTTTGTCGGGGGAGTGTGACCGGCGGATAACAGCTTTGCATCAGGAACTCTTTGCCCTGGCCGGTGAGGAATTTAACCTGAATTCTCCTAAACAGCTGAGCCATGTCCTGTTCACGCGGCTCAAGTTGCCGGTGATCAAACGGACCAAAACCGGCTGCTCGACCAATGAGGATGTTTTGACGCGTTTGGCGGCGCGCCATCCGCTTCCGGCGTTAATTCTGGAGTACCGTCAGCTGGCTAAGCTCAAATCAACCTATATTGACGCGCTGCCCAAACTGGTCGATCCCCGGACACAGCGCATTCATGCGACGTTTAACCAGACTGGCACGGAAACGGGCCGGTTGAGTTCGAATAACCCCAATCTGCAGAACATCCCGATCCGGACCGACCTGGGCCGGGAGATCCGCAAGGCGTTTATCCCCTCCCGGGAAGGGCACTGGATTATCTCGGCGGATTATTCGCAGATTGAGCTGCGGGTCTTGGCGCATTTGTCCAAGGATGACAACCTCCTGCGCGCTTTCTGCCAGGATCAGGACATTCATACATATACCGCCGGGTTGATTTTTGACGTTCCAGAACGGGATGTCTCTTCTGACATGCGCGCGTCAGCGAAACGGGTGAATTTCGGGATTATTTACGGGATGAGTGCTTTTGGGCTGGCGAAGGATTTGAATATCCCTCAATCCCAGGCCGCGGATTTTATTGACCGGTATTTTTTAAGGTACCCGCGCGTGAAAACATTCATGGATGACCAGATCAGGGAATGTGAAGAAAAAGGATATGTGATGACGTTATTGCAGCGTCGGCGTTATATCCCCGATATCCTAAGCCGTAATATGGCGGTCCGCCAATTCGCGCAGCGGCAGGCCATTAACACGCCGGTCCAGGGAACGGCCGCGGATCTGATCAAGTTGGCCATGATCAGGATTTTTGAGGAGATGGACCGGCAGGGGTTGCGGTCCCGGATGATCATCACGGTTCACGATGAGCTGGTTTTTGATGCCCCGGATGACGAGAAGGGGAGGTTGATCCCCTTGATCAGGGATTATATGGAAAATGCGTTGACTCTGGATGTCCCCATCAAAGTGAGTATCAAATGCGGAGCCAACTGGCTTCAGATGGAAAAAGTGTAACGGGAAGAAGGCGCGGTATGTTCATTATCGGAGTGACCGGCAGTTATGGGACGGGAAAGTCCACGGTCGCGGGGATGTTCGCTGATCTGGGGGCTTCTGTGATTGATGCCGATCGTATTGTCCATGCCCTGCTGTCAACGAGAGGGCGGTGTTACGAGGCGATTGTCCAGGTGTTCGGCCCCCGTGTCTTGACGGAGAGCGGGGATATTGACCGGAAAAAATTGTCTGGCCTTGTTTTCCCGGATCAGGGGCAAAGAAAAATTTTGGAATCGCTTGTGCATCCGGAAGTTGTCCGGGATATCAAAAAGCAATTGGCGGGATTAAAAAAGGATAGGCGGGTCAGGGCCGTTGTTTTGGATATCCCCCTTTTGTTTGAAGCTGGCCTGCAGTTTCTGGTGGACATGACGGTTGTGGTCAGGGCGACCCAGAAAGATCAGTTGTTGAGGACGGCGTCGCGAACGGTCTTGACCCGTTCGGACAGATTAAAAAGAATCCGGGCGCAGATGCCTCTGCGGGACAAAATGCGCCAGGCGGATATTATTATAGACAACCGGGGTTCCCTAAAAGAAACGCGATCTCAGGTGCAACAATTCTGGGACACTCACGTTCAGGGGGCGCCTATAAACAAGACAAAGAGGAATCATTAATACAATGAGGGGGGTAAAGAGTATGCAGAGAGCGTCAACAAAAGCGGGAGATAAGGTTAAAAAGAAGGAAGGGGTGGAGGAACAGAAAACGACGAATGGGAATGGCGGCGACCAGAGCGAGCAACTGGATATCGGCACCTTAAAAGATATGAAAGTGTCCGAGCTTGGCAAACTGGCCAAGGAAATGGATATCAACGGGATCAGCGGCAGCAAAAAACAGGATTTGATTTTCAAAATCCTGCAGAAGAAAGCGGAGCAGGCCGGTTTGATGTACGGCGAGGGGACGCTGGAGATCCTTTCTGAGGGGTTTGGGTTCCTGCGCAGCGCCAACTACAATTATCTCCCGTGTCCGGATGATATTTATATTTCCCCGTCCCAGATCAGGAGGTTTGATTTAAAGACGGGGGATATTGTCAGCGGGCACATCCGTCCGCCGAAAGAAGGGGAGAAATATTTCGCCCTTTTGAAAGTGGAAGCGGTCAATTATGAGAATCCTGAAAAATGTAAAGATAAAATCCTCTTTGATAATTTAACGCCTCTGTACCCTCATGAACGCATTGTTTTAGAAACGGAAGCCAGCGAAGTTTCCATGCGGATTATGGACCTTTTGACCCCTATTGGCAAAGGCCAGCGGGCGCTGATCGTGGCCCCTCCCTACAGCGGGAAAACGGTGTTGCTGCAGAAAATCGCGAATTCCATCACCAAAAGCAACCCTGATGTCATCCTGATCGTTTTGTTGATCGATGAACGCCCTGAGGAGGTTACGGACATGCAGCGCAGCGTGAAAGGCGAGGTCATCGCTTCCACGTTCGACGAGCCGGCGGAGCGCCATGTGCAGATCGCGGAAATTGTTTTAGAGAAAGCAAAAAGATTGGTGGAACACAAGCGGGATGTGGTAATATTGTTGGACAGTATTACCCGTCTAGCCAGGGCTTATAACACGGTTGTCCCCCATAGCGGGAAAATCCTGTCCGGCGGGGTTGATTCCAACGCCCTGCATAAGCCTAAACGGTTTTTTGGGGCGGCCCGCGCTTTAGACGAGGGCGGCAGTTTGACCATCATTTCCACGGCCTTGGTGGACACCGGCAGCCGCATGGATGAAGTGATTTTTGAGGAATTCAAGGGCACCGGCAACATGGAACTTCAGCTGGACCGGAACTTGTTTCAGCGGCGGATTTATCCGGCCATTGACATCAAACGTTCCAACACCCGGCATGAAGAATTGCTCCTGGCCGAAGATGTCCTGCAGCGGATTTGGCTGCTGAGAAAAGCCATCAACGATTTGAATTCAGCGGAAGCGATGGAGCTCCTTATTGATAAAATATCGAAGTTTAAAAGCAATCAGGAGTTTTTGCAGAACATGAATAAATAAACAAGGCAGGGCCTGGCTATGGGCCCGCGCGCCTGTGCGGCAAACACATGGAATGAGAAGAGAGGCCGCAAGAGACCCTTAAGGAGGAGATGATGAAAGAGAAAATTCACCCGGAATACCATGAAACGACGATCACCTGCGCCTGCGGTGAAGTGGTTCATACGCGTTCCACCAAGAAAAACATCCGCGTTGAGATTTGCTCTCAATGCCACCCGTTTTTTACCGGAGAAAAGAAGTATGTCGACTCTGCCGGCCGTATCGAACGCTTCAAACAGCGTTATCAGGGGATGAAAAATAAATAAATTTTTCTGAAGGTTGGAGCCAGTCACGGGCGGTGCCCGGAGTATGTTTTATGGAAGAAAAATTAAAAAAGTCTTTGGAACGGTATCAGATCCTGGAGCAGCAACTGGGTGATCCGGAAGTGATCGCCGACCAGAGCCTGTATCAAAAGCTTGCCAAGGAATTCGCGTCTTTGACCCCCCTCATTGAGGCGTATCGGCAGTATAAAAAAAATGATCAGCAGGTTTCTGACTTGCGCCAGTTGCTGACGGAAAAACATGACCGGGATTTTGAAGAATTGGCGCGGGCGGAGTTTAAAGAGCTGACTCGGAAAATAGAAGCCCAGGAAATCCTGCTGAAGGAACTGCTGTACCCCAAAAAAGAGGAGGCATCCCGGGATTTGATTCTTGAAATCCGGGCCGGTACCGGCGGGCAGGAAGCCAGCTTGTTCGCGGCGGATCTTTACCGGATGTATACAAAATACGCCGAAAGAAAGGGATGGAAAGCCGAAGCGATGAGTGAGCATGAGTCGGAAACCGGGGGCTTTAAGGAAGTTGTGTTTAGCATCAGCGGGAAAGGTGCTTCCAAGAATTTGAAATACGAGAGCGGGGCGCACCGGGTTCAGCGCGTCCCGGTCACGGAGGCCTCGGGCCGTATTCATACCTCCGCGGCCACGGTGGCGGTCCTGTTTGAGCCGGAAGAGGTGGAGGTGTCGATCGACCCCAAGGATTTGAAGATCGATGTGTTCCGTTCATCCGGCCCCGGCGGACAGAGTGTTAACACGACGGATTCGGCGATCCGCATTACTCATTTCCCAACGGGTATTGTTGTGATCTGTCAGGACGAACGCTCGCAGTTGAAAAACAAAATGAAAGCGATGAGGGTCCTCCGGGCCCGGATATTGGACAAGATTCAGCAGGAGAACCAGGACAAGGCGACCCGGGACAGGAAAGCGAAAGTGGGGACTGGAGACCGTAGCGAAAAAATCAGAACTTACAATTTTCCGGACCGCCGCGTGACGGATCACCGTATTGGGTTCACGACTCATCAGCTTCAGAACGTCTTGGATGGGGATCTCGACCCGATTATTGACGCTCTTCTGCAGGCGGAAGCCGAGTTTGAGGCGCACAGTCATGAATGAAACGGAACTGATTAAAACTTCTGTTTTGAATTGCCGGCGCGTTGACCTGTATGTCGATGCTGTGGTGCCTACCGTGGAACAGGAGGAGGCCATCCGCCGTATTCGGGAGAGGCGGCGGGAGGGGGAGCCCCTGCAATATATTCTGGGAGAAACAGATTTCATGGGGATGGCGTTTCATGTCAACCCGCAGGTGCTTATCCCCCGCCCTGAAACCGAGATCCTGGTGGAAACAGCCTTGTCCTTGGTTCCCCGAGGCGGCGGGACGTTTCGTATTTTGGATCTGGGGACGGGGTCAGGGAATATCGCGGTGAGCTGCGCGGCCTTGCTTGACGATGCGCTGGTTGACAGCGTGGACATATTCCCGGAGGCTTTGGAGGTGGCGTCGGGCAATGCCCGGAAACATCGGATGGACAGGAAGATCCGGTTTGTTCATAACGATATGCGGCTTTTCCTGTCGGCGGCGGCTGCCCGGGAGCCGTATGATATGATTTTGTCAAACCCGCCGTATGTCTCGTCTGGCGACCTGGACACACTACCGGCTGATGTCCGGAGGGAACCGCGCGCGGCGTTGGATGGAGGGGAGGACGGGATGGCGTTTTTAAAAGATATTCTTTCCCTGGGGCCGGCGGTTTTGAAGCCAGGGGCATTTTTATTGCTGGAAATCGGGGACGGGCATTCGAAATCCCTGGAAAAATATCTTGAAAACAATTCTCAATTTTGCGAGTATGAATTTAAAAAAGACTATTCTGGGGTGGACCGCATTCTGGTCGCCCGGAAATCTTTGCGTTAAAACCAGGCTGGGTGCCGTATAACAAAAATATTTATCATGGAAAAATTGGTTATAGAAGGGAATCGTCCCTTAAAAGGCGAAATACAAATCAGCGGTTCCAAAAACGCAACGTTGCCGATCCTCGCCGCCACTTTGCTCACCGACGATCCATGCGTGATCAGGAATGTCCCGCATTTGCGGGACACGTTCACAATGATCAAGCTGCTCCATTCGCTGGGGAAAAACGTGGATTTTACCGGGAATACTCTGACCATCACTTCGAACGGCTCTCCCCAGTCCTTTGCGGATTACGCGCTGGTTTCAACGATGCGGGGGTCGTTTTGTGTGCTGGGCCCCTTGCTGGCTAAAATGAAACAAGCCAAAGTGTCATTGCCGGGCGGCTGTGTCATCGGCGTCAGGCCGGTTGACCTGCACATGAAAGGTTTAAAAAGTCTGGGAGCCAAGATGCACATTGAGAACGGGTATGTCTGCGCTGATGCGAAGGAGCTTGTGGGCCAGCATATTTATCTTGGCGGGGATTTCGGCCCTTCAGTCCTGGCGACCGCTAACGTGATGATGGCGGCGGTGCTGGCCAAAGGAGAAACGGTGATCGCTTCGGCGGCCTGCGAACCGGAGATGGAGGACCTGGCCCGCTGTTTGAAAGCCATGGGGGCGGATATAGAAGGCATTGGGTCCCCTGGGTTGACCATCCGGGGGGTCAAGGCGTTGCACGGGGTGGAATATGATATTATCCCGGACCGGATCGAGGCGGGGACGTATATAGTGCTGGCGGCGGCGACCAAAGGGCATCTGACGCTGCGGCATGTCAATGCGGGGCATCTTTTGGCTTTGATTGACAAACTCACGGAAGTCGGGGTCAAGTTTAAAATTGAAGGGGACACAATGTGGATCCGCAGCACGACGTCGTATCAGCCGACGAGTGTCACGACGTACCCTTACCCAGGGTTCCCCACGGATTTGCAGGCGCAGTTTATGGCGCTGATGGCGTTAACGCCGGGTGTGAGCATCATCACGGACAAGGTTTTCCCGGACCGGTTTATCCATATCGCGGAGTTAAACCGTATGGGCGCCAACATCCGTCGGGACGGGAACACGGCGATTATTGAAGGCGTCAAAGTGTTATACGGCGCACCGGTCATGGCTTCGGATTTAAGGGCCTCCGCGGCGCTGGTGATCGCGGGCCTGGCCGCCAAGGGAAAAACTGAAATACACAGGATTTACCACCTGGACCGCGGCTATGAAGACCTTGACGCGAAGCTCACGGCTTTGGGCGCCACCGTTTACCGGGAACAGGAATAAAATATTTGTAGTGAGCCATCCATGGTCCTTGTCATCGATAATTATGATTCGTTTACGTACAACCTTGTTCAGTATTTCGGGGAGCTGAAAGCTGATGTTTCCGTGTTCCGCAACGACGCTTTAACCGTGGCGAGGATTCAGAAAATGCGGCCGGAACGGATCGTGATTTCTCCCGGCCCCGGCCGGCCGGAAGCCGCCGGGATTTCTGTCCAGGTCATTCAGGATTTCGCCGGAAGAATTCCGGTCTTGGGAGTGTGCCTTGGCCATCAGGCAATTGGCACCGCTTACGGCGCCAAGATTATCCAGGCCAAACGCCTTATGCACGGTAAGACATCCGAGATTGTTCATGACGGCAAGGAGATTTTTGACAAGGTGGAGAATCCTTTTTCCGCGACGCGGTACCATTCCCTTGTCGTGGATCCCCGGTCGTTGCCGGACTGCTTGGAGGTGACCGCTTGGACCCGTGACCGGGATAAGGAAATTATGGCTTTGCGGCATAAAGCGTTTCCGTTGTGGGGCGTACAATTTCATCCGGAATCGATTTTAACCCTGGCTGGGAAAACAATTTTAGCCAATTTTTTAAGGATGTCATGAAAGAATATGTTGAGAAATTAAAGAGGAAAGAGGATCTGACCACCCAGGAGATCGAATCCGTCATGGAGCATATTATGTCGGGGAAGGCCCCGGAGCAGATGGTTGCCGACTGGCTTCTGGCGCTTAACTTAAAAGGCCCGACGATAGATGAGATCACGGGTGCGGCCCGGTTATTGCAAAGGTTCTATTTATCCGTTCAGACCAGCCATCCGCTGGTTTTGGACACGTGCGGGACTGGCGGAGATAAAAAGCACACCTTTAATATTTCAACGATCACGGCGTTTGTGGTGGCCGGGGCCGGCGTGGTGGTGGCCAAGCACGGCAACCGTTCGGTCTCGAGTAAGTGCGGCAGCGCGGACCTCTTGGAAGCGTTGGGGGTTAATCTGGATATTGATTATCACCAGTTGGGGCCGTGCCTGGATCAGACCGGGATTGTTTTCCTGTTCGCCCAGAAACTTCATCCGGCGATGAAGAATGTCGCCCCGGTCCGGAGAGCCTTGGGAGTCGAAACTATTTTTAATATCTTGGGCCCCTTGATTAATCCGGCGCGGGCGACGCACCAGCTGATGGGGGTTTATGCTCGGGACCTTGTGGATCCGTTGGCGCATGTCTTACAGAATCTGGGCTTAAAGAAAGCCCTGGTTGTCCACGGTAGCGACGGGTTGGATGAGGTGACAACAACCGGCCCAACGTTTGTTTCGGAATGGAATGGCCGGTCCGTGGTGTCTTACGAGGTCGATCCCCGGGATTTGGATATCCCTTTGGCGCCGGATGAAGCGCTTAAAGGGGGGGACCTGAAAAGGAATTTGTATATCGCCAAGGAAATTCTGGACGGGGTCAAAGGGCCCCGGAGGGACATTGTGGTTCTAAATGCGGCGTATGCCCTGTATGTGGCGGACTATGTTCAGGACGTCCGGGAGGGTGTCCGTTTGGCTAACGAGTCTATTGATTCCGGGAAAGCTAAAGCCAAGCTGGAAGAACTGGTCACTTTTACTCGAAAATCTAAAACTGTGTGAGCGTGTGAAGCTTTGAACGATTTCCTCGATAAAATTATTGCGCATAAAAGGAGCCTTCTGAAGCGTAAGAAGGCTTTTTTTGATGTGTTGAAAACCAATGTCAGCCCAACCCGGATGACCCGTTATGGGCTGTTTAAAGAAAATATTTCCCGTCCTGGGCAGGTCAACCTGATCGCCGAGATTAAGAGGGCGTCTCCGTCGCGGGGGGTGATCCGTCCGGATTTTGACGTGGAACAGCTGGCGCGTGTTTACGCCGATAACGGCGCGGCCGCGCTTTCTGTCCTGACGGAAAATAAATTTTTTCTGGGCCGGCCGGAATATGTGCGCCGTGTGAGCGAGACGGTTCCTGTCCCGGTATTGACAAAGGATTTTATTATTGATGAGGCCCAAATTTACGAGGCTTTCGTGCAGGGGACAAGCGCGGTGCTGCTTATTGTCGCGATTCTGGATGACGCGCTGTTGGAACATTTGCTTAAAGTCGCCGCCGGCCTTGATTTGGACTGTTTGGTGGAAATTCATCAAGAGGACGAGCTTCGACGCGCTTTACGGGCCGGGGCGGAGATCATAGGGATCAACCACCGGGATCTACGAACGTTTGAAATTGACCTGGATCTCAGCCGGCGGCTTGTCCCGGGGATCCCGGACGGGAAGGTGATTGTCGCGGAGAGTGGAATCCGTACGTACGCGGACGTCCAAAGGTTGTGGGATTTGGGTGTTCACGCCGTTTTGATCGGCGAAACGTTTATGCGGGCCAGCGACGTGGGCGCAAAAGTCAGGGAAATTATGACCGGGCGCCGGCAGGGAGGGATATCAAACGCGGACGGGGCCAGCGGGATATGAGGAGGAGAGGGCGATATGATTAGGGTGAAAATTTGCGGGATGACCAATCTTCAGGACACAGCGCACGCGGCGTCTTTGGGCGCCTGGGCCGTGGGGTTTATTTTCTACAAAAAGAGCCCCCGGTTTATAGGCGCTTTTAAAGCCAAAAGGATCATTGATCAATTACCGCCTTTTGTGACGCCCGTGGGAGTTTTTGTGAACCAGAAAGAAGGCGCGGTGAAGG
>Ga0116156_10003618_pt1 | contig 13428 bp, 11 predicted proteins | sample AD_UKC045_MetaG_FD_89891 | JGI IMG/M metagenome (GOLD analysis project Ga0116156, IMG submission 89891) | Active sludge microbial communities of municipal wastewater-treating anaerobic digesters from USA - AD_UKC045_MetaG | ecosystem: Engineered > Bioreactor > Anaerobic > Digestate | place: USA... | reverse complement strand
ATCTGCCGGCGCCAACGTAGCCTATGTTTCCGTCAACATCGGCGTAAACGAAGTGCTGCGGGCCCGCAGCACTTCGTTTACGCCGATGTTGACGGAAACATAGGCTACGTTGGCGCCGGCAGATGCCCGGTGAGGCGCGGCTCGAGCGGCATCCTGCCCTCGCCGGGATGGGACGGTTCGTGCGAATGGGCAAGCTACCATCCATTCGAGATGATGCCGCGCTCCTGCAATCCCCCCAAAGCCTATATCGTCACCGCGAACAACAGGCCTTTTCGAGGGAGGCTCCCCATTCCTTACAGTGAATACTGGGAGTGCCCTTACCGGGCGGAGCGCATCGCCGAGCTCATAGAATCGAAGGAAAGGCTTACCATGGCGGATATGAAGGCCATGCAGTTGGATATCGTCTCGAGCCTTGCCCGCAAATTGGTCCCGGTCTTCTTAAGCGCGTTGAGGGGATCGAAGGACCCTTCGCTCTCACCGTACATCGCCAGGCTCGAGTCCTGGAACTGCCGGGTGGACGACCGCTCGCCCGCCACATGCATCTACGAGCTCATGCTCAACCGTCTGCCGTACGAGGTCTTCCATGACGAGCTGGGGGACGGGCTATTCAAGAGGCTCATAAAAGACAAGATCGGCATGACAAACACCCTGGTCGATCTGCTAACGCGAAGAACCGGCTCCGCTCTTTTCGACAGGGTGGACACGCCTAAAAAAGAGACCATGAATGACGCCATTCTGAAGGCCTTTGCCTTCGCCAGGGAATATCTTGAAAAGGAATTCGGAAGCGACATGCGCCGCTGGAAGTGGGGCTCCCTCCACAGGATTGAATTTTCGCACCCCTTCGGACAGGAGCCGATGCTCCGCCCATTCTTCAACTACGGCCCCTTCCCATTCGAGGGCGACGAGCACACGATAAACCGCGCCGGTTACGCCAACGAGAACCCCTTCAAGGTGAACATCACCGCCTCCATACGCTATATCGCGGACCTTTCGGCGATCCACGAATCCCTGATCGTGTTGAGCTCGGGCCAGTCCGCGCACCTTTTAAGCGCCCACCGCACGGATATGTGCGATCTCTTTATGAAGGGCGAATACATCCCATGGCACTTTTCTTCGCAGCAGTACGCCGCGGACAGCGAGGGGGTCACCACACTTCGACCCAGATGATCGAATCGTAAAACCCTTCAAGGGCCTAACATTCGCCGGCCCCGGCGCCTTTTTAGAGAAGCCATGGCGAACCGGCGCCAGGGGCGGTATACAGCCTTTGAACGCTTTGCTCTGCGCTCATGCCGCACGGCGGAATCCGCATGCGATCACCCCATCGAACGCTCCGCGCCCTGAGCGCTCCCGGCTTTCCCCGGGCGACCGATGCTCTGGTATAAGCGTTCAAAATACCACTTTTGGGTGATTCGCGGAGCCGCTCGTCTACTCTATGCGCCAAATATCCAATCTTGACATTCAACCTCTTGTGTGCAAAACTGAAAAAAAACGATTTCCAAGGAGGTATTACATGGATCTGGGGGGATTGGTCGCACGCAACGCTCGTACCGTTCCGGAAAAGGAGGGCGTCGTTTATGAAGACAGGCGCTACACCTGGAAGGAGGTCAACGACAGGGTAAACGCCATCTCGAACACCCTTTTAAAAAGGGGCTTAAAAAGGGCGACAAGGTGGCCATGTGGATGTTCAATTCCGACCTATTTGTCTTTACATTCTACGGAATCGTCAAGGCGGGCGGCGTGGCGGTTCCGGTCAACTTCCGCCTCGCCCCGCCGGAAGCGGAATTCATATTCGACCACTGCGACGCCGCCACGCTCGTCTTCGACGATATCTTCGAGCCGGCGGTAAAGGATATGAAGGCGCGGCTTTCCAAGATCAAAAACCTCTACTCCGCAGGAAACGGCAGCTTCCCCGGAATCGACGCGATCTCGGACATAATTGCAGGCGGTTCCAAAGAGGAGCCGCCGGTCAAGGTTGACGAATTCGATGAAAGCGAGATCATCTACACCTCGGGAACGACCGGCAGGCCCAAGGGCGCGGTGTTTACACACCACAATCAGATTATCCTAACGACTTCGGTGGCGTCACTGGTGGGCCTGAACCAGAGGGACAGGATTCTCCACGCCGCGCCCCTTTTTCACTCCGCCGAACTGAATCTGTATCTCAATCCGGGGACCTATGTTGGGTGCACCCATGTAGTCAACAAGGACTTTATCCCGGACAGGGTGCTCGCCCTCATTCAGAATGAAAAGATAACGCAGTTCTTCGGCCCTCCCGTTATGTTCCAGTTCATGATGATGGTGCCCGATTTCGATAAGTACGACCTGTCCTCCGTGCGGTATTACGGCTACGGAGCCGCCCCGATGGCGGCTGAATCGGTACGCCAGATGATGGAAAAATTCAAGAGCACGAGCTTCTTCTGCCTCTGCGGCTTCACCGAGGGCGGGCCCGGAGGCGTGGCCCTACTGCCGGAGGACCAGATACGCAAGGCCGGCGCGGGCGGCAAGTACGTCGTCAATATGGAGAGCCACCTTGCGGATGAAAAGGGAAGGACCATTACGGAGCCGGGCGTGGTCGGAGAGCTCGGCGTGAAGGGCGAGACCATCATGAAGGGCTACTACAAGGACCCGAAGGCCACGGCGGGGTGATTCGGGACGGCTATGTATATTCAGGCGACCTGGGTGTTCTGGACGAGGAAGGCTTCATAACGCTGGTGGACCGCAAGAAGGACATGATCATCACCGGCGGCGAGAACGTATACAGCAAGGAGGTCGAGGACGCCATCTACGAGAACCCGAAGGTGCAGGAGGCCTGCATCATCGGACTGCCCCATCCGGACTGGGGCGAGACGGTAATGGCGGTAGTTGCGCTCAGGCCGGACCAGCAGTTGGATATAAAGGAGCTGAGGGAATTCCTTAAAAGCCGAATCGCCGACTATAAGATACCACGCTTGCTCGAGATAGTGCCCGCCCTTCCGCGCAACGTAGCCGGGAAAGTGCTGAAATACAAACTTCGGGAGGAGTTGAAAGACCGGGTGAAAAAATAGGGCATACCCCAGTGAGGGGGATATCCCCCTCACTGGAATTTTTAATATGGAATTTTCATCCAGGAGGCGCTTATCGCCCCAACCCGGCGAGGCCGTTCGACGTCGCCGGACGGTAACAGCCCAACCGGCATTACCCGTCGCCGGTTAATTCGAGATCAAAACGATGGTTCCCGCGACGATCAACAAAGCCCCTATGGCTGCCTTAAGAGTCAGTGTTTCCCCTAAAAACAGAACCGATAAAATTATCGTAAGGGCCACGCTCAGCTTGTCCACGGGCGCCACAAGCGAAACTTTTCCCATCTGCAGGGCTTTGAAATAAAACAGCCAGGAAAGGCCCGTCGCCATGCCCGAGGCGACGAGAAAGACCACGTTCTGCCTGGACAAAGAGCCCATCCCCTTCGCTTCGCCCCGAATTAGGACAATGGCCCAGACCATTATGAGTATGACAATCGTCCGAATCGCCGTAGCGAGGTTCGAATTGATATTCCACACGCCCAACTTCGCGAAGATCGCCGTAAGCGATGCGAAAATGGCCGCAAGTATCGCGTATATCCACCACATGGCCAGAAGACCCCTGTAACCTAAATATCCGCCTAAACCCGAAGGAGGATAAACCGCCTTTTTTATGGCCGATTTCAGATCGATACGCAAGTTTTATTTCGGGCGGCGCTTATCGTCCGGAAAAGGCCGTGCGCCGTCCTCATCTCATCGCTTTAGCGAGCTCCACGAGTATCCGGTTTACCTCCTCGAGGCGGATCAGGCCGAAACGCGGATATTCGATATCGAGGATGACATAAAGAACGGCGGAGGTTATGCCCGCCAGCAGGGCATGGTAAAAACGCCAGGGGATCCTGAGGATGCCGGACCTGTACCCGGTCAGCCCGGCGCAGGCGAATCCGAGGACGAAGAGCATGATCCATATAAGGGCGGGGGGATGGGTCCGGATAGCGGTCGAACGGACGAGCACGATTCCATTCATTTCCTTCAGCGCGGGCACAATGAGCCGGCGAACCTGCTGGTAACGCGGCTCTTCCGTTGCGGCCAGCACATCGTCCCAGATCTCTTTCTGCAGCGCGTCAACGCGGGCAAGCTCCTCCTTTATGGCGGCCGGGTCGGCCAGCTTATCATAATAGGACGCCCGCGAGAGGGCATAGGCTTTGAACTTTTCGCGTAGTCTGGTTTGCGCCGAAAGCGGGAGCATGTCCAACTGGGCGTATGCCGCCTTGATGGCGTTTGCCTCCTGGACGATTAGACGCTGCCGCTCGTCAAAGCGTGAATGGGCCCCCGAGAAGGTAAACGCGACGAGAAGGCCCATCAAGGCGAACACCGCGCTTACGATAGCGCCGGACGCCTCTCCATGCTGGCCTGCGTTTTCTCCTTCCTTCATGCCGACACGATGGCTTAAAAACGAAATCAGCAGCATTCCTCCAAAGAGGAACAGGGTGGCTGTAATGATAAAGCAAGAGTAGTTGAAGATGGCCATGGGAAACCTCCTATGTTCAGTTAAAGGATAATGACATTTAAAAATCACTTTTTCTTTTTCCGGCGGCTTTTGTCTATTTAGCGGCGATGTATCGACTAGCTCAATTTTTTACTATTCCACCATAGAGTTCTCTGCGATTCGCTCCAGAAAGTCAAATATTTAATACCCCCCCTGAAAACCGTGCCTTGATTCTTCTGGTATTTTATTCCCATACTTTTCTTGAATTTCCCCGAAGGCTGCTATACTATTATCGAGTTTTCCGGAAACCATAAAGACATAAGAGGAAAAGGCCATTGAATGTATCCAACTATTTGCAGATAGCGGAATACCATTTAAAGATGATCGAGGAGAGGGGCGGGCTCGAAAGGGCCCTGTACCTGGAAGAATACGCAAAGAGAAATGACCTCCACCGGGAAAATTACGTAGATGGGAAGCCCAGGGGTATGGCATGGCAGTATCTTTACACCTTCCTGCAATTTCTTTACAACGTGAAGGGCGAATACGTCTATAATGAGGTCATTGAAAAGATAGGCTTTACGGATAGGCACTTAAAGGACATCAAAAAACACCCGATGCCGAACAAGTCGTCCTGGAGACTCTATCTGGCAGCCCAGTACCTTGTTCTGTCATATTACGAACACCTCGATTTCGGCAACACCCATGACGTAACCGATATGATTGCGCTCAAGACGGCGTCCTTCCAGCTCAACCTGGACCGCTCCGGGTCCCTTCCATTTCTGATAACGCCTATGCATATAATAGCGAAGGTGGCCGGGGCCTTTACGAAAAATTACTCCACCGTCATCCTTGGCCAATCTATTATGAAGGATTATTTCTGGAAAAAGGAGAAGAACATCCGGGTCGATTATATCTATAAATTTATTCCCCACATAGACCATCCCGAGTTAAACCGCCCGGAAAAACTCGTTTTCGAGAAAAATGGCAGGGAAGAGATTTTTTATCCCGGCAGGGAAAGCGCCTATCGCACGGGCATAACCGATTATTTCTCCACCCTTGCTGCGCTGCCCAACACCCTGGGCATCCTGATGTTCAAAGGCCTTTACGCAAAACTACAGTCCGGGAGGTATGCTCTGCCGCTTCTCCCGGACCAGTACCCGGTCTTTTATGACGGCAAAAAATATAGGATGGACCAGGAGGGTTACTTTCGCGATACGGAATCCTCGCAAATTCTTTACGACTCCTTCGGCAAAAAGGTCCATTACACCGAAGAATGCAGATTCGCTTTCAAATCCGACGGGGTTATGGTCAAAACCTCCGAAGACAGCCCGGACTCGGAAACACTGCAGATTCTTAGCCTTAACGCACTGAACCACGTTTTTACCATAAATTATGAAAGGATCTATCCCTGGCAAAAGCTTAGAGTATCCGTCGCGAAGCGAATGGAGAAAAAGATAACCGAGGTGGCGGGCCGGGACCTCCGTGAACTTACCTATAAAGACATAAAGAAACTTATTTCCAAACACCTTAAAAAACGATACGAAAGGGAATGGCGCTCCGTTCGGTTGGGAAGGTATTTGTTTTCACTTCCGGGCGGTCTGCTGATAGCCGCCTCGACCCTGTTCCTATCTCCTGTCGCCGCGGGAGTGTCGCTCGTGGCCGGCGGAGCTCTGGTTGTTTTCGGATTCGCCCGTGACGCCTACAACGCGCTGAGGTCCAGGGCCGAAGATATCGCCATAAACAACGCGATCGACAACCGCAGGGGCGAGGAATTCATCAACGAAAGGCTAATGGAGCAGAGGGAGGAGGCGCTCCAGCTTTCTAAAAAGACCGGTGAGATCTATTTAAAGCTCGTAGATCATATGAAAAATTTCTCGAACTCCTCGGAGGAGATCGAGCGAAGCCTAAGCGAATTCACGAAAGCTAATGAGTCGGACCTGGCGGGGCAGATGCAACTGGATGATATAATGAACGAATGGCTTTCGCTGGTGGCGACCATGCGCGACAGGTCCGACCTTCTGTTGCAAAACCTAAGCGCCGAGGTAGACAGGCTTTCGGAAAGAGTTACCGCGGCCCTCGAAGAAAGCGGCAAAAGGACGAACCAGCTCCTGGATCTCACCGACAATATAATCAACGCCCAGAAAATCATAAACGACATAACCGATAAGATAAATCTCCTTTCCCTTAATGCGGCGATCGAGGCGGCCCGGGCCGGTGAGGCCGGAAGGGGCTTTGCTGTAGTGGCCCAGGAAATCGGCAAATTGGCGGACATGGCCCAATCCAGCGTAAACGAAATACAGAGCGTCAACTCGCTCATTCAAAGCGAGATTCGGCTGGTCTACGAACAGAACCTTAAAACTAACCGTATCATTGACGAAACCAACCGTTCAATAAGGGATGAGATTACCTCAATGAAATCCGAACTTTCGGAAATCCCTGGACAGCTCATCAAATCGACAGATAAAATGTCCATATCCATCCAGGAGATGGCGTCGCGCACGGAGGAGAGGGCTGCCACGGTGGAGGAGATATCATCCACGGCCGCGGCGATAAGCGAAAACAGCAAGGGCGTTATATTGAAAATAGAAGAGAACAGCTTTTAATATTTCCTGTGCGGGTTTTCCATCTTTAAGGGCTTTGCATCCAAAAAGCTCCGGAATAGAATGATGGCCGGCAGGAGAGACCGGGTCTGAAATTAACCGGATCGGCTCAAAACAGATAATCCCCGCCGATCCTCCCATCAAAGCCGCTTACCTCGATCCGCTCTATGAATCCATAGAACGCGAGGCGGCGCGGGTTCTCCATAAGCGCCCGCATATAGGCGCGCGCCTCGGCCTCGTCCTCCGTGTCGAGGAGGACGCGCACGGTGCCGTCCGAAAGATTTGTGGCGGAACCCCCAAGGCCCATCATCCTGCCGTAAAGGCCGCAGTAATGCCGGCAGGCCACGCCCTGCACTTTTCCCCTCAGTATGAGCTCCATGGGCATCTTCCAAACAACCCCCTGCCCTTGTGTTGTTCGGGCGGCGCGAGTTCGCCGCCCGCATCTAATCATAGTACAGGGGCGAGCGCCGATTCAAGGATTTTTGCGGCCTTTTTTAAGACCAGGCTACGGCGAATGCGGTTGAGCCCGGAAGCCGTCAAGTGAAGCTTATCCCTTCGAGTCCTCGCATCTCCGGCTCGCGGCCCTGCAGCAGAACGACGTTGCGCCGCATCTCCTCCAGCGGCTCCGGAAAGTCGGTGTTATAATGCAGACCCCGGCTCTCAAGCCGCGTCATCGCTCCCCTTATGATGAGCTTGGCCACAGTGGCGAGATTGCGAAGCTCCACCATCTGCGGATGGATTGTGGTTCGCCGATAATAGTCCTTTATCTCCTCGTTAAGCAGGTGTATCCGACGCCATGCGCGCTGCAGGCGAAGGTTAGAGCGGACTATTCCTACGTAGTCCCACATCAACCTTTTTACGTCCTCCATGTTGTGCTGGATGAGTATCCACTCCTCCAGGTCGAAGGTCCCCTCCTTGTTCCATCCGGGAAACTCCGGACGCTCAACCCGGTCCAGTCCCCTTTCATAGGTGCGGGCCAGATGTTCGAAGGCGAGGTGCGAGAACACCACGCCCTCCAGAAGCGAGTTGCTTGCCAGCCGGTTCGCGCCGTGCACGCCGGTGCACGCCGACTCGCCCGAAACGTAAAGCCGGTGAATGGAGGTGCGGCCCATTAGGTCCGATACGATCCGGCCGCAAAGATAGTGCGCCGCCGGCACCACAGGGATGGGCTGGGTTGCCATGTCGATGCCGCGCTTGAGGCAGTGGGAGTATATGTAGGGAAAGCGCTTCATGAGGAAGTCGCCGTCCCTGGCCGAGATGTCCAGATAGACGCAGCGCTCGCCGCTCTTTTTAAGCTCCATGTCGATGGCGCGCGCAACTATGTCACGCGGCGCGAGTTCTTTCAGGGGGTGCACCCCCTCCATGAACCGCTCGCCGCGAGCGTTCAGCAATATGGCGCCCTCGCCCCGCACGGCCTCGCTTATCAGAAAGCTCCTGCCCTGCTGTTTCTCCACGTAAAACGTGGTGGGATGGAACTGCATGAACTCCATGTCGGCTATAAGCGCTCCCGCCCGGTATGCCATCGCGATTCCGTCGCCCGTGGCGATTTCGGGATTGGTGGTGTGCTGGTACACCTGCCCGGCGCCGCCGGATGCCAGAAGCGTGACGGCGGCGTTGAAGGTGTGCACGTCTCCTGTGGAATTTTCGATGATATAGGCGCCGTAACAGCTTACACCCCCGGGCGCACCTCGCTGAAGCTGGTGCTCGGTGAGGAGGTCGACCGCCGTGTGGTTCTCGAACACCGTTATGCGCGGATTTTCCGAAATCCTGCGTAGAAGCGCCATCTCTATCTCGCGCCCCGTGAGGTCCGTGGCGTGGACTATCCTGTTTTGCGAGTGCCCCCCCTCGCGCCCCAGGTCCAGCACATCGTTCCCCGAACTGTCCCGCACCGTGGAAAAGCGCGTTCCCCATTCCATGAGTTCGCGCACGCGCTCGGGCCCGTTTTCCACCAGCACCTCGACCGCCCTGCGATTGCACAGGCCGGCCCCGGCCTTAAGGGTGTCCTCCACGTGCTCCTCGAAGCTGTCGCCGGGCGCGATCACCGAGGCGATGCCCCCCTGCGCGTAGTTGGTGTTCGAATCGAAGTCCTTTTTTTTGGTGACGATATTGACTGTGCCCAGCTCCGATGCCTTTATCGCGAAGGTCAGGCCTGCAATGCCGCTCCCTATTACCAGAAAGTCCGAATGATAGTTTTTAGAATTCATCGTGCCTCCTCATCTCCGCGCCAGCGCGTCGAAACCGGCGCGGATGCTTTCGGCCACTTTTTTTACGGACTCCCCGCGCAGGCGGGCAAAGAACTCATAGGTATGTACCACCATGGCCGGGCTGTTCGGCCTGCCCCTGTGAGGAACGGGCGTGAGAAAGGGGGCGTCGGTCTCTAAAAGGACCCGGTCCAGCGGAACATAGGCGGCGGCCTCGTGCAGTTCCGCGGCCTTCTTATAGGTGAGGTTCCCGGCGAAGGATATGTAAAATCCCAGATCCAGCACCCGCTTCGCCGCCTCTGCGTTACCCGAGAAACAATGCATCACGCCCGCCGGGGCCCTGGCCGCTTCGAGCACGCCTATGGTATCGTCCATCGCGTCGCGCGAATGCACTATCAGGGGAAGGCCCAGGTTTTTAGCGAGGCCCGCCTGGTACTCGAAGGAGCAAAGCTGCTCTTCACGGGGCCTGCGCATGCGGTAATAGTCGAGGCCCGTTTCGCCAATGCCGAAGAGGAGGTCCCGTTCAGGCGAATCCATCACCGATCGCGCGAAATCCGAAAGGTAGATGAGGTCGTTATTGTCGGCCTTCGTCGACGGATGGATGCCCAGCGTAAAGAGGACGCCGGCCGAGCGGTTCTCCCCGGCGAAATCCCTGGCCCAGGCGAAGCCCGAGGGCTCTATGGCCACCTGCACGGCCCTGGCCACGCCCTCGCGCGCCATGCCGCCGAGGAGCGAGGCGGCGCTCATCCCCTCCTCAATACACAGGTCAAAATGCGCGTGAGAATCGACGTAGTTCATCGGCGTCCCCCCGAAAAGGCCGCGCCCAGAATAGCCGCCGCCGGCTCCGTTTGTCAACAGACTTCCCGAACTTCCGGCGTTGACAAAATGCCGGGACCGGTGGTATTTTCCCTGTCAGGCGGGCCTAAAGGCGCCGTCACGACGGCCGGCCGCTCTTAAGAGCTCGAGTTCGTTTAAAGGGCCTCGATACCGACAGTGGGGGAATGAAATGAAAAAACCCGGCGCAAAGAAGGCCCCGCCGACGCGGATTATGGCAATCGCCGACATTCACGGACATATAGAGATGGTAGAGCGCGCGGGCGACATCATCCGCGAAGCCGATATCCTGACCGTAGCGGGAGACATCACGCTCACCGGGCGAGTCGCCGAGGCCCGGGAAATCTTTGGGCTTTTAGAATCATACAACAGGAACATACTCGCGGTACACGGCAACTGGGACGATAAGGCCGTAGAAGAGTATTTACACAAAAAGGGAATTGGACTTCATGCCAGAGGGGCCGTGATAAACGAAATCGGATTCTTCGGACTGGGGGGCGCCTCCCCGACTCCCATCCCCACTCGCAGCATTTACAACGAAGTCGAAATAATGGAACTACTGGAAAAAGGCATAGCCGAGACGGCCGGAGCCGCGCTGCGCGTACTCATCTCCCACGCGCCGCCGAGGGGCATTCGCGACAAGACCTTTTTCTACCTGCGCGGAGGCAGCAAGGCGATTCGCCTGTTCATCGAGAGCGAGCGGGTGGACCTCTGTATCTGCGGCCATATACACGAGGCCTTTGGTGCCGAGCGCTCCAACGACACGCTGGTGGTGAACTCGGGCGCCTTCAAGAAAGGAAGCTACGCGTTGATTGAAATACAAAGCGACGGCAGAATCTCATGCCGGATGGAAAAGCTCGACGGCGGCTGAGTTTTGGGCCCCGTACCGACGCGCTGCCCGGAGGAATTCAGGAACACTCCACCCTGTTTCGCCCTCCCTCCTTTGCCCGGTAGAGCGCTGCGTCCGCGCGCCGAAAGAGCGTATCGGCCGTGTCGTCTTCGCCCAGGGCCGCCACCCCGAAGCTGACCGTAACCCGGCCCGCCGGCCTGAACCTGTGCTCCTGTATCAGCCCGCGCAGCTTTTCGGCCATGGCCGCGGCCCTTCCGCGGTCGCTCTCCGCCGCGATGACGGCGAATTCCTCGCCGCCTACGCGGGACAGGGAATCGCTGTCCCGTATCTGCCCCTTTACTATATATGCAATCTCCTCGATCACCGAGTCGCCCGCCTTGTGTCCGTGGGTGTCGTTAACCGCCTTGAAGTTGTCGATATCGAAAAGCAGAAGGGCGAGCGGCGATCCATAGCGCCGGCTGCGCTTTATTTCGTGGTCCAGCGCAATGGAATAGGAATAGCGGTTAAACGCCCCGGTAAGCTGGTCGTGGTGCGCCGCGAATTCCAACTGTTGACGCACATAATTTCGTATCAGATCGATGATGATTAGGACCGCGATGACGTTAAGCACGATAAGGATGAAGACATACTCCAGAACGTCCAATTTGGCCTCGGAGGCGTACTGCGTGGCGAACACCAGCCTGTTTGACGCGACCCAGCACTGCTCGCAGGTAGCAAGTACGCGCTCCCTGTTTATCGCGTCGGGTGAAAGGCGAAAGCGCGCTATTTGCTCTTTAAGAAGGCCCCAGGAGGCCTTGAGCTCCTGAAGCTCCTTGAAGAAGCGCTCCTCGAACATTTTAATCTCGAAGCCCGGTTTTCGCTCCTCGAAGTTCGACATTATCTCGTCGATCTGTTCGAATGCCGCTCCAGCGCGGCGTCCGGCAAGTTCATGATTGCATGCCCGCTGAATCGAGCCGCGCATTATTCCGGCATAGTTGATGATGAGGGCGTCGTTCTGCAGGCGGCTGACCTCCCGCCAGAGAAAGGCGCCGTTGGAGAGGATGAGCACGAGCAGGACGACTGCCACCAGGAGGAGCTGCCGGGACTTGGTGAAACCGCTCTTCATCGCTCTCCGGCCTCGGCCCGGCGCGTGTGGACCGAAGCCTTCATATTCCGTGTATTGGGAAGACCTGCTTGCGGATATAGTCGACCACCTCATCCGCGTGCCTGCGGTATTCGTCCTTTTCGGCCCCTTTCACCACAAAGGGCTCGTCCTCCAGGCTCCCGGCGTGCGCCTCGGGACCGTACATCATCCCGCCCACAACGCCGGCATAGTGGTCGCTCGGAGTCAGTCCGCAGAAGGTGGCCCAGGCGAGCGCCCATAGCGCGGATGTCTTGTACACGTTGTAGCCGCCCCCCCCGGTCGCCATCACCTTTGGCGATAGTTCGTTTATCGTCTGAATTACCCTCTTGTATCCGTTGGAGGTCAGGCGAAGGTGCGCCAGCGGGTCCTCCTTGTGCACGTCCCCGCCGATCTGGGCGAACACTATGTCCGGGCCAAAGGCCTTTACCAGCGGCGGTACGACCGACTCGAAGGCCTCCACATAAACCTCGTCGTCCGTGCCCTTTAAAAGCGGTATGTTGACGTTGTAGCCCCTCCCCGCGTCGGCCCCTATCTCGTTCTGGAAACCGCTCCAGGGATAGAGCGTCATCCCCGACTCGTGTATGGATATCTTTAGCACCCGGCTGTCCTTATAAAAGAGGTCCTGAACTCCGTTCCCGTGGTGCACGTCTACGTCGACATATACCACGCGGCGTCCCCTTTTTATAAGGTCCATTATGGCTATGCCTATATCGTTGACGTAGCAGAAGCCACCGGCGTGGTTCTTCCCGGCGTGATGATAGCCCCCTATGGGATTGAAGACGAATCGAGCCTCGCCCGAGTCGAGCATCTGCGCCCCCTGCCAGGTCCCGCCCGAGGTTAAGAGCGCGAATCGGTACATGCCCCGGAATACCGGGTTGTCGCCGGTGCCGAGGCCCGCCTCCAGCATCTCGAGCGAAAACTCGCCCTCGTCGGCCCGCTTGAAGAGGTCGATATAATACCGTGTGTGCGCGAGCAGCAGCAGGCTCTCGTCAAGCGGCTCGGGACTTATGATCTTCTGGTTGTCTTCGAATATAAGATTATGCCGTTTGAGGAGGTCCAAAAGCTGTTTCCCCCTGCCAGGCTTGAAAGGATGGTTGGGATCGTATTCCACCCTGGAAATCTCGTCGGAGTGCATTAAAATATTGTACATTGGAATATCCTAATATGAGTGTATATCCATTACGGTAAGTGTACAGCCTATCGGGATTTTTTCAAGCTTTCTTTCATTTGCACGGTGCGTACCGGAAAGGGTATCTCTATGCCCTCCTCGGCATAGCGCCTGTGGAGCCTTTTTACAAGCTCGTGTCTGATTGCGTACTGGCCCGCGTATTCCCT
>Ga0116156_10003614_pt1 | contig 13439 bp, 8 predicted proteins | sample AD_UKC045_MetaG_FD_89891 | JGI IMG/M metagenome (GOLD analysis project Ga0116156, IMG submission 89891) | Active sludge microbial communities of municipal wastewater-treating anaerobic digesters from USA - AD_UKC045_MetaG | ecosystem: Engineered > Bioreactor > Anaerobic > Digestate | place: USA... | reverse complement strand
GGCATACTGTTGCCGGTTGAAAAAATCATCGGCGAGGGCCACTGTTTCGTTGTACCGTTTCTCCTTCTCTGCCGCAGCCGCCAGCCGGGCGGCTTCTTCGCGGGCGATCCTTTCAGCTTCGAGACGTGCCTTTTCAGCTTCGGCGGCTTCGCGTGCTGCCTGTTCTTTGGCCAGTTTCTCGGCCTCGATCCGTGCCTTCTCTTCGGCCAGACGAATCCTTTCAGCTTCGGCGGCTTCGCGTGCTGCTTGTTCTTTGGCCAGTTTTTCAGCCTCAAGCCGTGCCTTCTCTTCCGCCAGCCTCATCATCTCTTCCTCAATGGCATCGATCTTATCCAGCATCTCTTCCGGATATTTTTCCGAGCTCTTGATTTTCAGGGCATCTTCATATCCCTTTCGGGCTTGTCTGTATTGTTGCTGTCTGAAAGCTTTGTCCGCCGTTGCAATAGCTTCGTTATAAGCCTTTTGGGTTGCAGTAAGTTCGGCCATGATTGCTTCTGCCTCTGCGATTCTTTGAGCGGGATAGGGTTCACCGGGTTTGATCTTCAATGCATTCCGGTATCCCTCGATTGATCCGCTATATTGCTGTAAGTTAAAAAGTTGGTGGCCGAAGCAACTGCCTCTTGGTACTGTTTTTCAATCCGGGCCTGCTCTGCCTGAAGAGCTGCTTCCCGGGCAGTCTGCTCGGCCATAAGCCGGGCCTGTTCGGCAGCCTGCTTTTCCGCCAGAAGCCGGACCTGTTCAGCTTCGGCTATGAGACGGTCTATTTCACTGATCCGGCCTGTGGAGTATGCGTCACCGGGCTTGAGAAAGAGTGCCTGGGAGTAATTATCCCTGGAAGCAGGGTATTCCCTGGCAGTGAATTGCCGGTCGGCTTCCCTGATAAACTGGTTGTATTTTTCCGTGGTCTGTTTTTCCAGTTCCTCCTGAAGTCCCAGGATGGCGATCAGATCATTAATTTCGGCAATCCGGTCTTTGGGGTATTGTTCGTGGGGAAAAATCCGGCCGGCTGCCTTGTAGTCACCCAGGGACAATATGTACTCCCCCCTGTCGAATTCACTTGCTGCTTTAACCAGGAATTCGTCATACTCCTTTTTCAATTCTGCCAGTTCGGCGGCAGTCAGCCGTTTCAGCAGGTCATACTCCCGGGTCACATTCTGGGACTGGAGGATCGCCTGGTCGATCAGCTTTTTGATCTGGGGATTGTTGTAATAAATTTCAGGGATGAAATTATCCACCGAGGGTGAATAAAATATCTTCATGATGGCATTTTCGGAAAAAGTGCGGTCAATTCCCTTGATTTCAGTAAACAGGGAAATGTCGACCGGGAAAGGCGGAAATTTGCGGTCCCTTCGGAGCACATCATTGGGAACATGCGTATTGATGGTCAGTTTCTGGGGAAAATTTTCAGGGCGGGTAAAAACAAGAACATAATCGTTATTAAATTCAAACCGCAGGTTGAACCTGCCGTCGGGAAGCACCTGGTAATCCTTCATAGGTTGACCGTTTCGGGTCATTCTGATGATAGTGCCATCCACACTGCCCTGTTCCGTAGTGATCTTCCCCGAAAGAAAAAGCCCTCCCGCCTCCTCCTGTCCGGCTCCTTTCAAAGGTAAAAGAGAGATCAGGAGGATGACGGGGGCAAACATCCTGTAAAACTGTTTCATATTCCTATGCTTACCAAACAAAAACGCAAAATAAAAGAAATAATTATCTGCTTGTTTTTTTTGATTCTAATCCCTCCATTTTTTGTGCCGGAAATTGGCGTTATGTCGGATTATTTGTGTTAGTTTGAATTAGCATGTAAAAAACAGGATGAAAAAAGAGCGGGCGGAAGTTAAAATAACTATTTGGGAGGCGTTGATACCGCTGGTTGCTCTGATCGGGATGCTCACGGCCAATGTTTTTATTTTTGAGGACACGCTGGCCGGCTCGAACCAGATGGCATTGCTGCTGGCAGCGGCCATTGCTTCATTGTTGGCCTTCAGGTTGGGGATCAGTTGGAAAAGGATCCTGAAGAAGATGGTCAATACGATTCATTCCGCGATGCCTGCTATACTGATTTTGCTGATTATCGGTGCTTTGGCAGGTGCCTGGATGATCAGCGGGGTGGTTCCGGCCATGATCTATTATGGCCTGGACATCATTTCGCCGCGTTTTTTTCTGGTTACGGCGGTAGTTGTGGGATCCATTGTTAGCGTGGCTACGGGGAGTTCCTGGTCGACCGTAGCCACCATCGGGGTGGCTTTATTGGGAATTGGCAAAGCCATCGGGATCAGCGATGCTGTTGTGGCGGGAGCGATCATCAGCGGGGCTTATTTCGGGGATAAGATGTCCCCCCTGAGCGACACCACCAACCTGGCACCGGCCATGGCAGGCACCGATGTTTTTACCCATGTGAGATACATGGTATATACAACCACTCCCTCAGTGTTGCTTACCCTGGGGATTTTTCTTGTATTCGGCTTCAGTTATGATTTTTCAGAGATAACGGTCGATGTAACCAATACCCGTACCGTCATCGGGGAGACTTTCAACATCAATCTCTGGCTGTTCTTGGTGCCGTTGTTTCTGTTAGCGATCATCATACTGAAGGTGCCTCCGTTGCCTGCTTTGCTGGCGGGAGCGCTGGCAGGCGCCCTTTTTGCCATCATTTTTCAGCCCCATATCATTGCTGAAGTTGCCGGAGGTTCGGGAAATCCCTTCAGGGACGGCTATCATGCTGCCATGCAGGCGATGTTCGGACAGGTGAATCTGACCACGAGAGACGCAGGTGTCAATGAATTGTTGAGCACCACGGGAATGCGGGGGATGCTGGATACCATCTGGCTGATTCTCTCGGCCATGATTTTCGGGGGAGCCATGGAAGCGGCCGGTTTTCTGCGGCGGATCACCCGGCCCATTATCCGGTATGCCAGAAGGCAGGGCTCTCTGGTGGCGGCCACCGTAGGAACCTGCATCTTTTTCAATTTTACTGCATCAGACCAGTATATCTCGATTGTCATTCCCGGCAGAATGTACCGGAAAGCCTATGCGGACCAGGGATTGAAACCCGAAGTGCTGAGCCGTGCCCTGGAAGATGCAGGAACCATGACTTCCGTGCTGATCCCCTGGAATACCTGTGGAGCTACCCAGTCCAGGGTGTTGGGCGTGGCCACCTTCGACTACCTGCCGTACTGTTTCCTTAACCTGATCAGCCCCCTGATGTCCATTTTCTTTGCTGTATTTAACATCAAAATAAGAAGAATAGACCAAAAATCATCCGGCCACGTACAACGAACAAAAAAAGAGGACGGGGAACCTATTTGAACAACTTTTTAAGCCCTTCCCCGATTTTGTTGATCGATTTCTGAATCTCCTCTTTTGCCGCACTACCGACCTCTTTTTTTACCATTCTTTTGGCTTCCGTCAGGTCAATTTTAACTTCCGGATTATTTACCGGCCCCTTGATAGCGACGGCAACGGGTATGACTTTGATATTTTGTTGTCCGGGAAGAATGCCGATTGTATTTTGGACATTTGTACTCAGGGCATCGCGGTTGATCATGAAGTCGATGCTCATGTCAATGAGGTTTTCGGCATTCAGCTTCCCGGAGAACGTCGCTTCCTGTTCCGAGATCTTTGTTTTAAAAGGTTTCAGGAGCAGATTTCCGTTTTCAATGGTAAAACTGGCGGCGAAATCATCGATCTTGAGATCGCGGAGGCGCTCTTCGTTCAACACGCTTTTGATTTTGTTGAAGACCGGGGAATTGAGGATTTGCAGGTTCATGGTATTGAGTGATCCATATCCGTTCAGGCTGCCCATCCTGAGTCCCATATTTTCGTCGAGCTGACCTTTCATCTGGATGCTGGTAGTGAATTTCCCTTTGCTCTGTGCGGCAATGGGAATGTAATTCCTGACCAGTTTCAGTGACCTGAAGGCAGTAGGGATGTCAAAGCTGACCAGGTCGAGGGACAAATTGACCAATGGTGATTTCTCGGGCGTATTCTGGTAGGTGCCTGCAAGTTTCAGTTCACCGTCCATGATGTTCATGTTCAGTCCTTTCAGGTCAAGTTTTCCGTCATTGACCTGTATCTGTCCTTTGATATTGCTGATGTTCAGCCTGTCGTACAATGCTTTGCTGACGTCGGTCTGCAAGGTCAGGTTCATTCTTTCGGGGACTTCGAATGAAGAAGGTGCTGTTGATAGGGTATCGTCTGTTGGCCCTGAAGGAGGCTGTTTTGTCGGGCTTGCATCACTCCCGGCGGGTTTCATCATGCCCATCAGTTCATTCAGGTTCAGAAAATCAGATTTCAGAGATACGTTGCCGGTGAGGTTCCCTTTGTCAAAGAGGTAGGGATAGTAATCGGAGACCGATCCGGCCAGGGCGAAGTCACTCTGCCCGATTTTTACGTCCATTTGGCGGAGGTTCACCCTTTCGGGTGCAAAATCGAGATTTCCGGAATGGACAGCCACAGGCATGGTCAGTTTGTTGCTTTCATACGAGAAATTGTTCAGGGCAATGATGCCATCGGTTTTGATCTGCTCATACCGCTTGTTTTCTATGGCCGACATGTTGCCGGCCACGCCGATGTTGACATCCAGCAATCCTGAAACCAGAACGCTGTCCATGGGAATGGCGTCCTTCAGATGATCGAAATTCACCTTGCCGGTCAGATTGCCGGCAAAGCGCATATCTCCCAGAAGGTTGTCAAGTCCGAGGGATAAATCGAGGGGATTGTTCCTGACTTCGGCGTGGGCATCAGAAATGCGGAGGGAAGTCAGTTCAAAGCCTCCCTGTGGTTTTGTTATAGCAAGCTTTGCGCTTACATTCCGGATCTCTTCAGGCAATCCGGCATATTGCAGATTTCCGTCTGAAAGGCGGAACATCAGGTTAAGAGCGGGATAACTCTCTTCAGCGTTAAATCCCTTGAAAGATCCGGAAAGGTCGGCCTTCCCCTTTGCCCTGAGGTCTTTCAGATAATGTTCATAATCAGTGGGTACAAGGGATAAGAAATCGGCCAGTTCTGATACTTTCGATACAAACCGGAGGTCAAAGACGATGGAATCGCCGGGGATTGAGAATGTTCCGTCCACGGCGAGGGGCAATTCGTTCACCAGCAATTCACTTTCGCCGAACCTGAAATTCCAGGTGTCAAAATTGATGTCGAGGGCTGACTTCAGGGTAAGCCGTTTGTCGGCGATATAGGAGACGGAATCGTAAATGAGGTTGAATTGTCCGGCGGCGCCTTCTGCTTTCAGACGGGTACTGCTGCCGTACATGTCCCCCTTCAGCGCCAGGTTAATATCGTTGAATCCGACAAAAAGGGGAAGTAGGAGGTCGGTATAGGTAACCTGGCTATGGTTGATGACGATTTTGTTCAGTTCCATGCCGAAGGAGCTTTCACTCCCTTCCTGTGCCGGGGAGGTGCTTTCCTCTTCTTCAGGAAAGATGTCCCAGTTGGCAAGCTCCTTTTCATTAACCTGCAGCATTAACCTGGCGTCGTCGATGATGAGTTCGTTAAGCGTCAGATTCCCGGGTGTCAGCAGGTCAAACAATCCGAATGTGGAGGAGAGTGATTTTATGTGGAGCAGGGTATCCCCGGCGAAGGAATCTTCTCCGGTGATCACCACATTCCGCAGTGAAATTGCGGCTTTGGGGAAATTCCTGATCACGGACAACCTGAAGTCGTCAAAGGAGACCTCTGCCCTGAGGTTTTTGTTGATGGTGCTTTTGGTTTTTTCCAGCAAGGCATCACGGAACAAAAACGGGGAGAGCAGCAGGGTCGTTACCAGTAGTAATGCCACGACGGCAGCAATGATATAGCCCTTTTTCATTTTTTATTTTATAACTGTTGAACTATTCCTGTACGATAAGTTTACGCAGAAGTTGCAACGCGGATTGTGATGCCCGCGTAATATTTTTCTCTCTGTCATTTCCGAAAACGAATTTTTCACAAAAAAATTTTGCCGGACCCGTTGCTGCAATCCAAATAGTTCCGACAGGTTTTTCTGCAGAGCCTCCCTGGGGTCCAGCAATTCCTGTTGTAGCCAGAGCGTAGGTGGTTTTCATCAAGGTTGCTGCCCCGCGTGCCATTTCCAGGGCTGTTTCACGGCTCACGGCGCCGTGGTTGCGGAGGGTTTCGGGATTCACACGGAGAAGTGCGGTTTTCAACTGGTTCGAATAGGCGGTGACGGAGCCTGAAAACCAGGCGGAACATCCCGGTGTCAGGGTGATCAGGTGTGCGATATTGCCTCCGGTACAACTCTCGGCCACTGATAGGGTGGCTTTTCTTTGCGCGAGCACTCTTCCGATGGCCAGGGCCAGGGTTTCATCATCGTACCCGTAAACGGCGTCTCCGACGAGGGGTAAAAGAAGAGCGATCTGCCGGTCAATTTCCGCTTTGAGTGCCTCAAGGTCTGATCCGGAGGCGCTGAGTCTGAGCCGTACGGCCATCGGACTGGGAAGGTAGGCTAACCGGATATGGGAAGGCAGGGCATTTTCCCAGGTTTCAATTTTTTCGGCCAGCACCGATTCGGGAATTCCCTGGGTCAGAACGGTTTTGTGAAAGATGGCTCCTGTGCGCCCTGTCGCGATGAGCCGGGGAAGGATTTCTCCGGTCATCATGGTTTCCATTTCGTGGGGTACCCCCGGCATGGAGATATAAATTACAGAATCCTTTTCGAACCACATGCCCGGTGCAGTGCCATTTTTGTTGGGAATGACGGTGCAGGAGCGGGGCACCAAGGCCTGATCGCGGTTCAGCCGGTTCAGGGGAATCCCTCTGTTTTTGAAACGCTCTGAGATGAAATCGAATGTTGCCTGGTGAAAAACCAGTGTGGTTCCGAAGAAATCGCAAAGGCACTTTTTGGTGATGTCGTCTTTCGTGGGGCCCAGGCCTCCCGTCATCAGCACCAGGTCGCACCGCTTCCCTGCGTCGGCGAGGGCGGCGTGAATGTCACCGGCATGGTCCCGGATGGAAACGATGCGGTTGGTTTCAATTCCCGATAGAGTGAGCTGACGTGAAATCCATGCCGAATTGGTGTCTGATACCTGTCCGATCACAATCTCATCGCCGATGATGATGATTTCAGCTTTCATTCCTGGTAATAATTATCTGACGACCTGATGAATCTGATCACCGGAATTCCGATACCGGTCTGTTCCGGGGATTCTTCCCGAAATCTTCATTGGGGGTACTTCCCATTTCGAGTTCCAAAACGCCTCCTCTGAGGATATCGTTGTGGGTGATATAACTCTTTTCCCAGGGCGATCCGTTCAGCCGTGCTGACCGGATGTAGATTCTGTCAGGGCCGTTGTTCAGGGCTTTGACAGTAAACCGTTTTCCATTGGTAAGGTGAAGTGTTGCCTCCTCATGGAGGGGGCTGCCCAGGACGTATGCTGAATTGACGGGATTCACGGGATAGAATCCAAGGGAGGAGAAGATATACCATGCTGACATCTGGCCACAGTCTTCATTGCCGCAGATGCCGTCGGGTGTGTCGTGGTAAAGATGTTCCAGGATGTACCTGACTTTTTCGGCGCTTTTCCATTGCCGGCCCGCATAAGCATACAGGTAGACGGTATGGTGGCTGGGTTCGTTACCGTGGGCATACTGGCCTATCAATCCCGAAATGTCGGGAGAAGCGCCTTCGTTCAATTCCGAACTGATCAGGAAGAGTGAATCGAGCCGGTTAATGAAGCGGTCATCCCCGCCCAGGAGGGAAATCAATCCTTCCACATCGGTGGGAACCATCCATAAATATTGCCAGGCATTCCCTTCCGTGTAATTTCCCTGTTCATGGAGGGTGAAGACCGGGTGGAACGGAATACTCCAGCTTCCGTCATAGTTTTTCCCCCTGAAAAAACCTACGGCAGGATCGAAATAGTGACGGTAATAGCCGGCCCTTTCTTTAAATAGCAAGTAATCCTCCTCTTTGCCCAGGGCTTTGGCTGCCCGTGAAACAGCCCAGTCATCCACGGCATATTCAAGTCCTTTGGAAACCGATTCGCGCACGGAGTCTGCGGCCACCCATCCGATGGAGTTCACAAATTTCAGCCCGTCACCGTCATCTGATAGTGCTGTGTTTTTCATTGCTTCGAAGGCTTTGTCCCTGTCGAAGGTTCCGATATCCTTCAGGATGGCATCGGCAATCACCGGAATTGAGTGATTCCCTACCATGGTTCCTGTTTCATTTCCCATGAGATGCCATACCGGAAGGCTTCCCTGCTGTTCATAGATGGCAAGCATGGAATTCACAAAGTCGCTGACCCGCTGAGGGTCAAGCAGCGTGTAAAGGGGGTGGGCCGCCCGGTAGGTATCCCAGAGTGAAAACACGGAATAATTCTGAAAACTGGCATTCCTGTAAACTTCTTTGTCGCTTCCCCGGTAATCGCCGTTGACATCGTTAAAGAGCGACGGATGGATCATCAGGTGATACATCGCCGTGTAAAAGGTTCTCAATTGGGAAGTATCACGCGTTTTTACCTCTATTCGGGAGAGTTCCCGGTTCCATTTGTCACGGGCTGAGGAAACCACCATCCCGAAATCCCAACCGGGGATCTCTCCGTCGATGTTGGCGCGGGCATTCTCTTCCGAAACCGGCGAGATGCCTGCTTTTATCATAATTTGTTTTTTTACGGGAGGATAGAAGGTCAGCACTCCTTTCATAGCTTTTGAGGTATCACCAGGGGTAATTTCGCTCAGGTCGGGGGAAAAGAGGCGGATTTCATCCGGTTTTTCCGACAGTTCCAAGGCAAACCAGAGCCGCTGATCGGGCGCCCATCCACGGGAATAACGATATCCTGAAAGCAAAGCATCCCCGTTGGGCTTGAGTTCCGCGGCAGTGACCATGTCCCATCCTATGCCCTGTCGCAGGTCGATGATGATGCGCGCTGTATCCCCTTCCGGAAAAGTGTACCGGTGGAATCCGACCCGCTCCGAAGCAGTAACTTCCGCTTTTATCCCGTAAGTTTCCAGATCAACGGAATAAAATCCGGGAAAGGCTTTCTCTCCTTCATGGGAGTAAAAAGAGGCATACCCGCCGGAAATATCCTCCTGTCGGCCGGGGAGGAGCCTGAGCTTGCCAGTATATGGCATCAGATGAAGATCTCCCAGGTCCCCAATGCCTGTTCCGCTCAGGTGTAAATGGGAAAAACCGGTCAGGATGCTGTCGGAATAATGATATCCTGAACACCAGTCCCACCCTTTGATGAAATTCACGGGGCCCAGTTGAACCGCACCATACGGGACACTGGCTCCCGGAAAAACATGACCGTGGAAATCAGTTCCGATAAAGGGATCGACATAGTCGACAGGATGAAAACCCGCATCCGGCCTGTTGCATGCCACCAGGGCAGACAAAAGGAAAAAAGCTGCTGATAGCCTGATCTTCTGCATGATTCGATTTTTTTTTTTGAAACAGCCGAAAGTACAAAAAAATACCGGCGCAGGCCGGTATTTCATCCATTAAAAATTTTACGATCGTATAACTATTGGAGTAATCTCATTGGTTAGTCGACAAGAGGAATTTATTGATGTTGTCAATGAACATTTTTTTTGTGTCCTCCTTCGTCCGGGCAATTCCGGCCATCATGGTAGGTTTACCACTCTTCGGGATGTAAAGGAATAGCGGGATGCTGCGCACTCCGAAAACCGCTGCCAGTTCCTTCTCTTTCTGGGTGTCAATTTTATACACATTGATTTTGTCGGCGAATTCATGCGAAACTTCTTCCAGAATCGGGGAAGCCGTCCTGCACGGTCCGCACCAATCCGCATAAAAATCGATGATGGCTGGTTTATCCCCCAAAAAGATCCATTCCTTGGGATTCTTCTCATAGTTCCATACCGACTTCAGAAATTCGGCCTTGGTAAGCATCTTTGTTCCCCCCTGCGAAGCTGCAGCTGCGTATGGTGCCGGTTCCCCGGCCCCGGCAGATTCAGCGGTCTGCCCTTCACTGGCAGCCGGAGCAGCCATCTCCGCGGTCATTTCTGTTCCCCTGCCGTCCTTCATCTCTATCCCGCTGTTCGCCCTCGAATCTCCGCAGAAAACAGCGACCAGGGCCGCAATCATTATCAAAAATGCTAACTTTTTCATCCGTAGTTTCCTTAAATTCTTAAAACAATTTTTCGGTTCTTCTTTGCAAAAATATCAAATTTGTTATTTCTGCAGGTTAATTTGAACATCAATAATCACGCCACAAATATAATATATAAATATATAAATTATTAAATATAACAATCCGGATTAGAAAAAGTTTAGTAATTTCATGACCGGATTTAATCGGGAAGACGCAACGCTATGCCGGGATTTTTTGTCTTTCTGGAAAAGGAGGGAATACTATGAGACGATTGATTATTGCAGTGATGGCAGCGGGACTTGTTTTGATGACATCCTGTCTGACCGATGATGACCATTACTCATTGGACAAGATGTGGATAGGTCTGGGAATGGCAGATAAGGGGAGCGACGATGGCTTCAAGATAGAGATGGATGACGGATCGGTTCTTTTCCCTGCCGTTAAGAATTTTAATGAGAGCCAGTTGGAGGATAGCGACAGGGTTTTGGTGAATTACACAATCCTTGGGGACAAGGTTATCACGGAATTGCAAAAAGAATATTATGTCAGGATCAATTCTATAAGAAAGATTCTGAAGAAGGGGATTCTGGACATCACGCCGGCCATTGCCGACAGCATCGGAAACGATCCGGTCACCATCAATAAGGTTTGGCTAAGCAGGAATCAGTTGCTCAATTTCGAGTTTCATTATTTTGGCGAGAGCAAGGTACATTATATCAACCTGGTAAAAGAGCCGGGGGATCTGCATGCTGAGGATCAACCCATTAAGTTGGAATTGAGGCACAACAGCAATGGGGATGCGGAGCGTTTTCCCATGACCTCCCTGGTTTCGTTTGATTTGAAAGCTATCCGGATCGTGGGGCTTGATTCGGTAGTCTTCCATGTCACATCGCAGGATTATGACGGTGAGGAGCACACTTTTGATGGGGTTTATCATTATTGATCGCAGGGAGGCCACGCAGTAAGAGATCATTTTTAGTTTTCATAAAATCGGCTTATTTTCGGTGAAAATTAAAATGATCGTTATGAAGCGGAGTATACTCATTGTTATTTTGTTTTCCCTGTTGGCTTGCCAGGAGCGGCCGTCAGAACAGGAATGCGGGAATAATTTTGTGCCTGAGACCCCCCGGTTATCGTCACCCGTGATGACTCCGGAAGTTTTGTGGTCGTTCGGCCGTTTGGGGGATGGTGTGGTTTCACCCGACGGGAAATCGGTGGCTTATACGGTAACTTACTACAACATTTCGGAGGACAAGTCGTACCGGGATATTTATGTGGCGGACACGGAGCATGGCGGGGGGGACCGGATAACGGACACTGCAGACCGGGAATCAGGGCTTCAGTGGCGGCCTGACGGGGAAAGGATCGGGTACCTGTCGGCGGCATCGGGAACGATCCAACTGTGGGAAATCAATCGGGACGGAACGGGAAAGAAACAGGTATCCCGGTCGGATGCCGATATCCATGGGTTCTGCTACAGTCCTGACCAGACGAAAATTCTCCTCATCAAAAGCGTTAAGCTGGATCAGGACATTCATGATCTTTTCCCGGATTTGCCGAAAGCCGATGCCCGGCTTGAGAATGATCTGATGTACCGTCACTGGGACAGCTGGCATGATTACACGTACAACCATATTTTCGTCGCCGGTTACGAAGACGGCACCATAACGGCGGAAAAGGACATCATGGAAGGAGAGCGTTATGACAGTCCGACAAAACCCTGGGGCGGTATTGAAGAGATTGCCTGGAGTCCTGACGGGAAAAAGGTGGCATACACTTGCAAGAAGCTCACCGGAAAAGCCTATTCCCTTTCGACCAATACCGATATATACATATATGACACGGAAACGGGTGAAACGGTCAACCTTACCGAGGGGATGCCGGGATATGACAAGAATCCCCGTTTCTCGCCCGATGGCCGCATGATTGCCTGGGAGAGCATGGCGCGTGACGGGTACGAAGCCGACAAGATCCGGCTTTTTGTCGCTGATTTGCTTACCGGTGAAAAGAAAGATTATTCAGCTTCCTTTGACCAGAATTCGGAACAGTTGTGCTGGAGCAGTGACAGCCGGTCCCTCTTTTTTATCAGTTCCCGGGAAGCCACTTCCCAGGTTTTCAGGCTGAACATTCCGGACGGGGAGATTATGTGCCTTACTGACGGCATTCACAATTACGGTTCGCCGGCCATTGCAGGAGACAAGCTTGTGGTTACAAAAACATCGATGTCGCAACCTGCGGAATTGTACCTGGTGGATCCTGTTTCCGGGTCATGCAGTGCTCTCACGGAAGTGAACAAGGGACTCCTCGACCAGCTTACCATGGGGAAGGTGGAGAAGCGGTGGATCAAAACCACTGACGGGAAAGAGATGCTGACCTGGGTAATCTATCCTCCTGAATTTGACCCTTCAAAAAAATACCCTGCTCTGCTTTATTGCCAGGGCGGTCCCCAGAGCACCGTTGACCAGTTCTGGTCCTATCGCTGGAATTTCCAGATGATGGCTGCCAACGGTTACATCATCGTAGCTCCCAACCGGAGGGGGGTTCCGGGATTCGGGCAGGCCTGGAATGAGCAGATCAGCGGAGATTACGGAGGACAAAACATCAGGGACCTCCTTTCTGCCATTGATGAAGTTTCCAAAGAGCCTTTTGTTGACAGCCAGAGGTTGGGAGCGGTAGGTGCCAGTTACGGGGGATTTGCCGTCAATTATCTGGCGGGGAATCATAACGGCAGGTTCAAGGCTTTCATCAGCCATTGCGGCATTTTTAATTTTGAACAGCAATATGTGACCACGGAAGAGATGTGGTTTGAGAATTTCGATATAGGCGGTCCTTTCTGGGAGGCTTCCAACGAGACTGCCCGGCGCTCCTATTCCTTTTCTCCTCACCGCTTTGTGCAGAACTGGGATACCCCCATCCTTGTCATCCACGGGCAGAACGACTTCCGGATTCCCTATACCCAGGGGATGGGAGCCTTCAATGCGGCGGTTCTGAAAGATATTCCCGCCCAGTTCCTTTTCTTCCCGGAGGAGACACACTGGGTGCTGAAACCCCAGAACGGAATTCTTTGGCAGCGTGTCTTTGCCCAGTGGCTGGATAAGTGGCTGAAGTAGCTGAGGCTCAAGCTGAGGCTGTTACTTCCGCTGAAGTTTCGGCGACTGAAAAAGGCTGAGGCTCACCTCGGCTAAAGCTTCGGCAACCGAAGAAGGTTGAGACTGAGGTTGAGATTTGTGGCATAATTGGCATAAATTCAGGATATTCTATTTGAGGTTTATGGCTTGAGATCCCAGATTTATGACTCAATATTCGGGATGGAGAAGGGTCGGATTTATAATTTCAGATTTCCTTCATCAGGTCGTAAATCGATGCGAAAGTCCGGGTGTT
>Ga0116156_10003612_pt1 | contig 13443 bp, 7 predicted proteins | sample AD_UKC045_MetaG_FD_89891 | JGI IMG/M metagenome (GOLD analysis project Ga0116156, IMG submission 89891) | Active sludge microbial communities of municipal wastewater-treating anaerobic digesters from USA - AD_UKC045_MetaG | ecosystem: Engineered > Bioreactor > Anaerobic > Digestate | place: USA... | reverse complement strand
CATTTACATCAATAACTGTAGTTGAAAAGTCTGATACTTCAGATACCTGTATTTGGTATGTTAAAGCATCTGGAACACCGTTCCATTGGAATAATGGTTCAGTTGTTATTATATTTGAATTATTTGCAGGAAATACAAGAAGTGGAGGAGGTTCTCCGGCGACTCCCATCGAATATGCAAAGATTTTATTAGGAGTTCCTTGAATTAAACCACCAATAACAAAGTATCCGGGATTCAAATCAACTGAATTAAATAAACCACCTGCCATACCATCAGGTATATCAAGTCCGGCGTCAAGCATAGCATCGTGCCAAATACCAGTTTGAGTTCCTGTTTCAAGGTCAATTTGAACTATAGCAGAGGCAGATGTTTCATAACCTTGGCTATGAAGCCAAAGGAAAGGACCACCTTCACTAATGTTATCATAAGCAGAGCCATAAATAGAAACTACACCATGAGTTGCTGCTGCAATTGTTGCACCAATTGAACCGTCACGGTTTATGCGAACCAAGTCGGTTGACCAGTTTGCACACCAGAAAGCATCATTATCTGAGTCGTAAGAAATGCTTCTGACTCCATCAGCGCTAGCCGGAATTGTAGATATTAAAGTCTGGGTTGTAAAGTCCATCCCATAAATAGACCCAAGCCCAGCAGCATTACTTCCGTAAAAGTATGTTCCGTCGTAAGCTAAGTCTCTTATACCAGTAACACCGGGGACTGTAAAAGTCTCAATCCAGTTGCCATCTAAATCGTACTTAGCAAAATTGCCAGATGCCCAGAAAGTCGTATATATATACGTGCCGTCTGTCTCGGAGCCAGCTTGACCCACTCCGGCATCTGTAGAAACGTCATAAGACCAAAGCAGTTCCCAATCCTGTGCCTGTGCTGAACTAAAGCCAAGGAATAGAACGATTAGCAATGATAGTATCGAAAATGATAGTTTCGATAATCTGTTCATTTAAACCTCCTTATATGGTTGAAAGAAAACAATTTAATATTACTTCTTGTTTCTATTGACATTGTAGTTTTTTTTACTACAGTTTACAAATACATATCAGTTTTTTTATAACATAAAATATTATCAAATAAATATACTTTTGCATATTTTTTTAATAATATATATTTATTAAATTATGCTGTAATAATTGCTTAAATTATTGCTTAAATTATTGTCCTATACTTCAATTTGAAAAATAATTTAATATCGCCTCCAGTTTTGTTATTATTTTCATCTTATTTTCATTTATTTTTAATTTAAAATCCTTTTTCTTATTGATTCACTTTTCTAATTTATAATAAAATATTTTAAAAAACAAAAAAAAAATTAATTTATTTTCTTTTTTTTTAAATAATCTTTTAAAAAAAGTGTTGATTTAATCATTATTTATTAATTAAATCGTATTAAGTTGTGAATTTTAAATGAAATAGATTATCACTAAAATTTAATATTAATTTATAAAGGAAAGTAATTAAAAGAAGAGGTATTTAATATATCAATTTTTATTAAATATTATTTTTGTTCTTTTTTATGTTTTTACTATAAATCAATAATTTACTTGATATCAGAACTCCAGTTTCCATAACAAAAATAAAGGAGTTAGGAGATGTGTTTCGTAAAGTATAATTTCGCAGTTAGTAAATAAATTTTGTTAGTCATTCGCCATTAGTCATTCGTGTTTTTACTAACAACTAATGACCAATGACTAATGACAAAAAAGCAAGATGGACTCTGGCATACGCCAGAATTACAAGAATAGATGTCATTGGCAACAGTGCTTTTCAGTCATGCTATCAGCAAGCTGATAGTATGACAAGAGATAAGTGATGTCATCTCCATTTAAATAAAGTTCTTACTTCATTAGGGGGTTGCCAATGACATCTTTACTAAATATTTCAATACTATATCTATTAAGTCTATATAAAATAAGCTAATAAGGTTATTTAAACAGGTTGATATTTTTCTACTAAGGTTTATTATAAAAATAAGGTTTAGATTTTCTTTATTAAAGAATAATTTTAGTAAAAAATTTAAACCTTATTTTTTTTGAAAACCTTAGTAGAAAATAAGCACCAAAAATCAATAAACCTTATTACCTTATTTGAAATTTTCATTCACTCAAAAATTTGATAAGAATTATGTCATCTCCATTTAAATAAAGGTCTTCCTTTATCAGGGGGTTCAGAATGACCGACAAGCAAAGATATCATTGGCAACGAAGCGAAGAATCTCACAAGTCATTGCTACCACAGAGTTAGCATATAAGAACAAAGAAGTCCTACATCTCGAAGACGAGTAGGACTTCTTGCTTTTATAGATATCAGGTAAAAGCTTTCGTAAAGTCTTTGAAACTTTTCGAAAGTGAAAGAAAAATTCATTTTTTTGCAAATCTTTTGTTTTACTCATACTTAAAAAACCACAACCATTCTGTTTTAGCAGCCAATAATAAAGTTAGGATATATTCCTCTTCAGATATATATCCACAAATATATTTTTCAAAAAAAAAAAAATAAAATTTTGTTTGGATATTATTTAATTATTTTTTAAATTGTATTAGTGTAATAATTGAAAATAAATGTGAAAAAAATATCTTGGCTTAAGTGATTAAGTTTTGGCTTTTGTTTAGAACCTAATCCTAAATGAAAAATAAAATGAGCAAGGTTAAGCGGTTTGGCAAGATATAATAATAAATTGCTAATATAAAAAGCAATATTAAATGTCATTCCGCCTCCCCAGATAAAGGAAGACCTTTATTTAAATGGAGATGACATAATTTAAACTTTCGCAAAGTTAAGAAACTTTACGAAAGTATTTAGTTCACTTACGTTGCGAAAGTTTCTTAACTTTCTTAAAGTTTTGTAAGAAAAAGTAAAGATATCATTCCGAAACGAAGTGAGGAATCTCACAATAAATTTATAAAAATTTTTTTGTTACCCTGATTAATTAATTTTGAAAGGTAGTCAAATGTTAAGAAAAATATTAATTCTATTGCCTTGTTTTATTTACTTATGTAATTCTCAAGCCATTATCTGGGAAACTGAATATAAATTAGATTTCAAACCTTCTTCAACTAATTTAGTTTTAGTAGATTCCTATGGTAACATAATAAATATTATTGATGGTGGCTTAAATATTATTGATGGTAAAGCATTTTCATATTTTTTAAAATTTAATAATAATGGTGAGTTCTTAACCCAAAAGGAGCTATTCTCTTCTTCATTGGTAAATAAAAAAGGCATTTGTGTTCCCATCTCTATATGTCAAACAGGAACTGAGTATCAAATATTAGGTGGTATATCATCATCTTCATTCTTTCTTGGTGATAAAGTACTTCCAATGATTACCAATACAAATCAAGATGGTGATACTACCATAACTCATAATCCATACGATATAAATATAGCTTCAAATTATACTTCTTATGGGATAAATAAAAGTTCTCATAATGTGGCTGCCGATAAAAAATTTTTTAACGGATATGACAAGAAATGGGTTGAAATAAATGAATTCGAATCAGTTAGTAATTCACACATAATAATAGGTTGTTATGACACCCTTGGGCAAATGTTATGGAGAAAAGGTTATGATTCTCTCGGTATAGGTGGCGAATCATATTCTCTGTACGATATTAAGGCAACTCAGTTTAAAACTATTATTTTATTATGCCATCAGTATGGAACAGATGATAGTGATACTCGTTTGAAATTAATTGAGATTGATTATGATGGTAATGTTGTCAATCGATTTATTATTACTTTAAACGATGCCAAATTTACACCTATGGAAGTAATAAGATTTGATGATGGCAATTATTGTTTCTTAAATTTTTATCTTGATTCTACACCTAATTATCTTAATTTTATTTGGATAACAGATTCCCAAGGAAATATTATTAAAGAAGTTGAAATTCCTCATAAGGGCTTAAGAACAAATCTAAATAAATTGAAATTAAGTAATGATGGCGGATTAATATGCTTAGGTAGTATATTAATTAACAGAAATAAACTCGAAGATTTATTTGATGATATTGGTAACCTTTACATAATCAAAATGAATAAAGAACTTGAAATTAAGTGGGAATATGAATCTTCTACAGATTCGCTACTTGACATTGGTTTACAGGATTTAATTAATTTAAAAGACAACGAATTTATTGTAACTGGGTACAAAAACAGAAACAACTTTTATCTTGCTAAATTCAAAGATTTGGATTCCACATCTAATTATATAGAAAACGAACTAAATAACCAAAATATTATCATTTCTCCAAATCCTGTTAACGACATTCTTTCTATAAATTCAAGCATTGAATTAAGCAAAATCGAAATTTTCTCTGCTCTTGGCTTAAAAGTTTTAGAAACAGAATGGAAAGAAAAGATTGATGTTTCAGGATTGGCTTCTGGTGTATATTTTTTAAGAGCTGGGTATAAAATTGTTAAATTTATAAAGATATAAAGTTTAGAAAGATTAGATGGCTTAGATAGTTTAGATTTTTAACTTTCGCAAAGCTCCGAGAAACTTGTGCGAAAGTGAAGAGATTACAGTCATGCGAACAACTTGCTGTTCGTATGACTGTAAGGTTGATTCTGGCATACGCCAGAATGACTTCTTTACCCTACAAAACCTTCCGAAGGTTATAAACCTTCGGAAGGTTCTTCGTTAAAACTGATATTCTTAGCATCAGAATGATACTATTGTATTTACGGGTATCCTGAACTATTTTGAATTATTGAACAAAAGGTAATTTTACCACTACAGCGGGGAAATGCTTTCCTCTTGCTTCAATTTGAATTTCGCTGCCGGGAGTGGCAAATTCAGTAGCAACGTATCCCATTCCGATTGGCTTATCAAGGGTTGGTGAAAGATTTCCACTTGTAACATGACCAATTTCCTTATTATCACTAAAAATTTTATAGTGATGTCGTGGAATGAATTTTTTGTCTTCAGAAGTGAAAGCAACAAGTTTTCTCTTTAATCCCTCATCTTTAACTTTTTGAATTACATCTTTTCCGTTGAAATCGCCTTTATTAATCTTAGTAATCCAGCCGAGACCTGCTTCAAGTGGATTAGTTGTTTCGTCAATATCATTTCCATAAAGGCAATAACCTTTTTCTAAGCGTAAGGTGTCGCGGCAGCCAAGCCCAACAGGTTCAATTCCAAATTCTTCACCTGCTTTAAAAACTTCGTCCCATACTTTCTTTGCTGTATTGAAATCACCTCTAAAGTACAGCTCAAAACCGATTTCACCAGTATAACCGGTACGGGATAAAATCATATCAACGCCGGCAAGTTTGCCTAATTCAAATGAATAATATACTATGTCAAAAAGATTTGTTTTAGTAAGTTTTTGCAAAGTATCAATTGATTTTGGTCCTTGAATAGCAAGCAAATTAAATTCATCACTAACATTTTTCAAAACAACATCAAATCCGGGCAAATTCTTTTCGCACCAAGCAAAGTCTTTGTCAATATTTGCGCCATTTACAACAAGCATAAATGAGTTTTCACCTTTACGGTAAACTAAAAGGTCATCAACAATTCCACCGCTTGGCAGGCAAAATGCAGAGTATTGCACTTTTCCGGCAGTTAATTTAGAAGCATCGTTTGTTGTAATCTTTTGGACATAAGCGAGGGCATCTTTTCCGTCAATTTCAAATTCGCCCATGTGCGATACATCGAACACACCTACATTATTCCTTACAACTTTATGCTCAGAAATAATTCCTTTGGGATACTGAATTGGCATTTCAAATCCGGCAAATTCAACCATTTTTGCATTTTTTTCAATATGCAGTTCATTAAATATCGTTTTTTTCATTTTATCCTCAAAAACTTATTTTTTTAAAAAAGTAAATTAACTATGATTAACCGAATTTGCAAATTTCATTATAAAAAAAAGAAAAAAATTTTGATTTTTTTATAACCTGTATTATTCATAAATTAAAAATATAGTTGATTACTCCTTCCCAAGTGCAACTTTGGAAGGAGTGAAAATGAAAACACCTTTCACAAGTGTAACCTAACGATTATACACATCTCTAATACGTGCTGCTGTTCTACTTATCCCGTAGGGATAAAATATTTGTAACAATGCTTTTTTTTAGAGTCTTATTATTCCGTAGGAATTAAATATTTTATTGTTTTTTTTAATATATAATCCCTACGGGATAAGCACAGTCAAGGATTATTCTTGTTACAAATATATAATTCCTACGGAATAAATTTTAAAAGAACAAAATTTCTTCAACCCCCTTTTATACAAGAACTAATATTTGAGCATAATAGTTAGAGTGCAACTTGGGAAGGAGTGCAACTTGGGAAGGAGTGCAAAAGAAATACTTCAAACTAACTTAACTTCATCAGAGCAGTTTTTAAAAAGTAAAAAAACTTGGTATTATTTTTGCAATCGAATAGAAGAAATTAGTATTTTTGAATATGTTTTGGTAAGGAAATACAAATGACATTAAAATTAAAATATATAATAATTGCACTGGTAATGTGTTGCTTTTCAGGTATATTATATGCTAACTCATTACATTTTTTAGAATATAGCATTGATGAATTTCCTAATGCCACTGCAAATTTATTCTATTTAGATTCAAATTCAAGTCCAATTCTTGAAATAACAAAAGATGATTTTCAGATTATTACAAATGGAGTTAATATTTCTCCGACCAATCTTATTATTCCTGAACAGAATATATACGAAAATCTATCGTTGCTATTCTCAGTTGACCTTGCTTTAAATTCGAGATATAACGACAAAACGAATTTCGATTTAGCAAAAGAGTTTTTAGATAGCTTAGTAGAGCTAATTAATTATACCAAAAACGAAGTATCTTTAACATCATTCGATTGGAACAGTTATTTGCATACAGAATTTACTCAGGATAAACAAATATTAGAAGAGCAGATATCACTTTTAAAAACAAGCAACGGTTCTAAACTTGAGGTTGGTTTACTTGACGACCCTGCCGGAGCATTAAATATTGCATCAAAATCACAATACAAAAGCAGCATTTTACTTATTACTGAAGGTGGAAATATAGCTGGACTGACCGATGCTATTGAATATGCAAAATTTAATGGTATTACAATTAACGTTATTTCATTTGAAAAGACTATTTCCTTAGATTTGAAGAAAATTGCAGATGAAACCGGTGGCTTTTATTTTGATAATATAGCTAATCGCTTTAAAATGAGTGATTTCGCTGTTATTATTTATAATATTTTGTGGAATCATAAACCAATTACATTAAAATGGAAAAGCAAGCTTTTTTGTGAAGACATTTATGATAACGAAATAAGAGCTATAAAAGATGATTTAGGAGTAAATTTTTCATATATTGCACCTTCAAGATTAAAACCTATGCTCGTTTCTAATCCGGGTTATTTAAGATTTAGCGCCGTCCAACCTGGTAAGAGCAAAGAATTGTCAGTTTATTTAAAAGCAATAAATGGTGATATTCTAATAAAAGGATATACTACTGATGATAGTCGTTTTCAGATATTAAAAGGAGCATTAGCACCGGGCGAAGAAATAACTTTGACAAATGGCGACAGCATACAAATATCAGTTGTTTTTACACCTACTGACTCATCAATCATTTTTTCTAAATTAAATATTAATTCTACTGCCTGTGTTGGAAATGAGATAATTATGACCGGAGGATTTCCAAACACTCCACCAACAGTAAGGACATTAAATATTGAATTTCCAAATAACGGCGAAAAGCTAATAGCCGGAGATACTGCTAAAATTACTTGGAGCGGGCTTCTTCCAGACGATATTATTCAACTTGAATGGTCTAAAGATGCCGGTAATTCATGGGACACTCTTTCGATTGATGTTACAGGGCTTGAGTATAAATGGGAGGTTCCATATATTGAAAGCAACGATTGTATGATAAGAGCTATACAGCTCTGGCCTAACAATATCGGTGAAACAAAAAATTTATATCATACAGGTGCTGTCAATTGCTCTAATTTTAATCCTAAAGATGGTAATTATATCGTCTCAGCAAGCAGCGATAAATTGGCAAGGGTCTGGAATTCAAACACTGGTGCAGAAATACTAAAATTAAAAGGACACAATAAATCAGTCGTCTGGGCTGAGTTTAATCAGCAGGAAACCCAAATTGTTACTGCGAGTGAGGATTCAACTGCAAAAATATGGAGTTTCCCAGAAGGAGAATTGCTTTATACTTTTAATGAACATAAAGATGTTATTACTTCAGCAGCATTCAGTCCTGATGGCAGCTTATTGGCTACTTCAAGCTGGGACGGAGCAATTATTATTTGGAAAACCAGTACAGGCGAAATTATTCATAAAATCGACTGCAAACAAGGAAAGCTATGGCATGTTGCTTTTAACAAAGACGGAACTGAGATTATATCAGCAGGTAGTTACGGAAAAGTTAAACTTTGGAATGTTAATACTGGCTCCTTAATACAGATTTATGATACAAATAAAAACAATGAAATAATTTCTTTCGCTTCATTTTCTCCGGACGAAAGCAGAATTGTTACTGCGAGTTGGTACGGTGTGGCTTCTATCTGGGATAAGGCAACTGCAGATACTCTTTACACAATTACTCATAAAGATGAAAAAGGTGGACTAATTCCTCTTTACAGTGCAGGATTTTATACCCGGGCAGGTGAACTCGTTCTTCTTACTTCAGGTATTGACCACGCAAGAATTTGGAACGGAAATACAGGTGAGCTTAAAGCAGTACTTTCTGAACATCAAAATTCAGTTCCCTTTGTTACTATGAATTTTGACGGTAGTCGAATCCTAACTTCAAGCTGGGATAGCACCGCTAAAATTTGGAATCTTGATAAAAGAGATTTGCAAATGGATACTACCGACCGTCTTTTTAGCATTGTAAATCAGAAAGCCAAAACCTATTCTTTCGATTTAGGTTCTATTCAGGTCAATACTGCTTTCGATACTACTCTTAATGTTTTTCTTGAGAACTTGTCTTCCTTTGCATACCCTATAAAGAGTATTAAAATCAAAGGTACTAATGCTAATGAATTTCAAATTTTAAAATTAGAAAATGAGTATTTCCTTGATTCTCTTGAGAAAAAGGGAGTAAAAATAAGATTCACTCCGCTTCGATCTGGTGAAAGAAGTTGCTTTTTAGAAATTGTGTTTACTCAGTTCACTTTGAAAGCTGAGATTAAAGCTAACGCTTATAATTTACCTTTATTTATTAAAAATAACAGAATTATTTTTGGTGCAGTTGAACTCGGCGAATTTAAAGATACTTTAATCAATGCAGCTATAAAGAATATCAGTTTAAGTCCGATTACATGCTCAGCTATTAAACTAAAAGGTCCGGACGATAACCATTTCGATATCATACAAAATAATGAGCCGTTTACTTTGCAACCCAATGAAGAAAAAGACATAACAATCCGCTTCAATCCTGAAACAATCGGCAGAAAAAATGGAATTGTTTCCTTTATTCATAATGCTGATGGCGGAGAAAGTACTCTTTATTTGTTTGGTGAAGGAATTAATCCTTTAATTGATACTGTTTCTATATCCCTTGGAGAATTTAGTGCTGCTCCCGGTGATGTAATCAACATCCCAATTTCCTTAAAGAAATTAAGCCAAAAACAGCTATCTAATGATTTAAATATGATAACAGCTGAATTATCTTTTAATGCAACAATACTTGAACCATTAACTGAAACTAACAAAGATGTAATTATTAATAATATAAGAACTATTGGCTTGGAAATTCCTGTTGCTGAAAGTGAAATTAATTATGAAATAAAATTCAAAGCTGCCTTAGGAAACGATACTTCTTCTGTTTTAAAGCTAAGTAATGTCTTACCTGTTGGAAGCTCTAAAGTAGTAATTAGTTATAAAAGCGGAACTTTCAAACTAAAGGACCTTTGTAAAGAAGGTGGGATCCGATTATTCGATTCAAACAATAAATTATTCCTTTCTCAAAATAAACCTAATCCTTTCGAAGAAGAAACAAAAGTTGACATTGAAGTTCTTGAAGAAGGTATTTATTCACTTTTAATTTTAGATGAAACCGGTAAAACAGTAAAAACAGTTTTCGAACAAAACTTAGTCCCTGCTCAATATTCATTTAATATTAACTGTTCTGACCTGCCCTCTGGTTCATTCTTTTATATGCTTAAAACTCCATCACAAATGGTAATAAAAAGAATGGTGCTCAAAAAGTAAAGAAGTTTTAATAATTTAATTGAGAAATAAGTCATATTATCAGCTTGCTGATAGTATGACTGAAAGTTATGAACTTCAACTGTTTATTCTAAAAATTATATCTTATATTTATTAAACTTAAATTTATTTTTTCGTATTTACTTGAAAAAACTGGAAGTAATCCGGAAGGTTGAAAATTAATCTTTAGATTGTTTAAAGATACATCGCTTTTTGATTGTTCAGCTAAAGCTGAATAAAGTGCTGAAAGCCCTAGAACGCATCCTACTGCCCCGGCAGTTAAAATAGTGCCACCTTCGTTTGAAATCATATAACCAATTCCCATACCAAGTAAAGTACTTGCCATAGTACCTACTTCAATTAAAAGCCCATTACCATCAGAAAAATCCTTATCTTTGATTAAACAATGTCCGAGATAAAGTCCTCCAACTGAGCCAAGAATCGGAAATAAAGTATAATATTTATCTAACTCAACATCTGCTAATGCTAAAAGTGAAACAGGCACATACCCACCGACTAATCCGAAAGTAGAAACAACACTAGCATCTCCGGGAGTATAATGAAGTTTATCTGCCATAAGTGAGCCGACGTAATAACCTGCCGCTGTTCCAACTAAAGCAGAGGCAGCCCAGCCGGTTTTTCCATAATCGCTGCTATATAATCCCAGCGGTGCAGCTAATCCAAATCCATAAGCAGTTCCAAAAGTAGCCATAGAAGTCATTACATCTGTATGTCCTTTATATAAATTTTTTCCGATAACAAATCCTAATACCAATTCGGTTAAACTTGTTCCAAGCATAGCTGCCAATCTTTCTTTTTCATTATTACCATTAAACAATTCATAGAACAATAGTCCATGAAGTATCCCACTTGTCCCGCCATAAAAGGAAAGCTGAGCTGATGAATGGCTTACATCTCTGTTTTCTGAAATGAAATAAGGAATAAAAAAACCAGAAGCTCCTGTGAGAAGATAAGTAGCTACTGCCGGCTTATTGCTAATTCTTAATAAATTCGGGATTGCCCAGCCATAAAATCCTAGCGATAAGCAGGTAGTTCCAAGTAGCCATTCTGCTCTTCCATCGCTGTCCAATCCAATAGTATAATCAACTTCCCTTACTGCACTGCTGATTTTTTTTCTTAAATTTAAATATGCTACTGAATCAAGTGTAATTCGATTTTGCTGTAATCTATCATTCTTTTTGTATTGAATAACAAGGAAATAAGTATTTTCATCACTTTTAAAAACTCTCGCTTCTTTAAAATTATCATATTCTAAAAAAAGCATTAATTTTTCTTTTAATTCGCTATCAATTACTTCAATAGTGTTTTCTTCATTTAGAAAAACAGAAATTTCCTGTGCTTTAGCAAATTTTACAGCGACAAATATTATTATTATGAATAAAAAATAGTTAGCTTTCATAAGATATAAAAAAAATTAAAAAAAAATTTGCTATGAATTAATATTTTCTTATTTTTGCAAAGCGATGTGGTGAATTATGTCAAAATTTGTCATAAAATGGTAAAAAATGGCAAATTCAAATAATTCACTAATCCATTTTCAAATTTAAGTAATTTTTGATTAACAAAATGGCTTTTTTTAAGGGACAGGAAACCTACTCAATAGATAATAAAGGAAGAGTCAGCATTCCAGCCAAGATGAGAAAATACATCTCGGCTTTAGCAGAAAATACCTTTACGATTACTAAGGGGTTCGGCAAATGTGTTGCTGCATATCCAAAGGACGAGTGGGAAAAAATCGAAGCTAAATATACACGTGAGCTTGATTTGAACGACCCTGTTTCTCTTTACTATATTCGTGTAATGCTTGCAAACTGCGAAGAAGCTACTCTAGATTCACAGCAACGAATTAATTTACCAAGTAATTTACTCAAAGAAGCCAACATTAATATTGAGACAACAGGTTGCAAAATATTAATACTTGGCGTTATGGACCATATTGAATTTTGGAATCCGGACGAATTTAACTCATATCAGAACAGCTTTACTGAAACTTTCGAGGAAATAGCAGCTAAAGTGATGTCAAAAAAAGTGAATAATGATAATTGTTAATTGTTAATTATTAATTGTTAATTGTTAATGATAAGAGATTAGTTTTAATGATTAGTGATTAATGATTAATGAAGAATTTGAAAATTGATTTTATAAGATGATAAATTAGAAATATTTAGTTATATAATTAACAATTAACAATTAACAATTAATAATTAAAAAAGATGAATAAGAAAAAAAACAGGAGGTTAAAAAAAAAATAGATTACTCTCAGCAGGCAGAGTATGATTATCATTTGCCAGTATTGCTAAACGAAACGCTTGATTATTTGATTACGGATATAGATGGAATCTATATAGACGGAACACTTGGCGGAGGCGGGCATACGGCAGAAATTTTAAAGAAATTGAGCAGTAGGGGAAAATTACTCAGTTTCGATAAAGATGAAGAGGCAATAAGTCATTGTAAAAATAAATTTAAAGAGGAAATAGGAAATGAGAACGAATCAAGAATTAGGTTCATCAATGACTGTTTCAGCAGGGCTTGTAGCATAGAAGAGGTTCACAATAAAGTTCAGGGTATTCTTTTAGATTTGGGGGTATCATCGCGACAGCTCGACGAAAGCTATCGCGGTTTCAGTTACAGAGCAGACGCACCACTTGATATGCGTTTTTCTAAACAAGGGTTGTCTGCAGCAGAGTTCTTGAACAATAGCAAAGAGGAAGAGCTTTTGAGGGTGCTTCGCAGTTATGGAGAAGAACCCTTTGCAAAGCAAATTGTGCGGCGGCTCGGGGGGGCTCGCCGCACTTCTTTTTTAAAGACTACTTTCGATTTAAGACAAATCGTTTTAGAATCTGTCCCATTCCATTCAAGAGCTAAATCTCTTGCTCGAGTCTTTCAAGCTATTCGAATTGCTATTAATGATGAATTGCAAACTTTAGAAGAGGCAATTAGTTCGTATCCTATTCTTTTAAAGCCGGGGGGAAGAATAGTAATTATCGCCTATCATTCGCTTGAAGACCGTATCGTTAAAAATTATTTCAAAGAACATTCAAAAAAATACTCTTCCGAGTATGATGATGTATTATCAAATCCTGTGCCACAATTCATTATTTTAACAAAAAAACCTATTATTCCGTCTGATGAAGAAAATTTAAGGAATCCGAGAGCAAGAAGTGCTAAATTGCGTGCTGCCGAGTTCGTAGGATTTCTCAAGTAGAGAGTAAAATTG